>Ga0209489_105232_pt1 | contig 22840 bp, 6 predicted proteins | sample SiratrowhiteBW_FD_187527 | JGI IMG/M metagenome (GOLD analysis project Ga0209489, IMG submission 187527) | Root nodule microbial communities of legume samples collected from California, USA - Siratro white BW (SPAdes) (version 2) | ecosystem: Host-associated > Plants > Roots > Nodule | place: USA...
AAAATTAAAAAATATTCACAAATAAAAAAAAAAAAAAAAATCTGTAATATTTTTTTTAAGAAAACCTGACGAGTAACAGAACCAGTAATGAAATATTTTTTTTTTTAAATAGTATGGATAACATATAGATATTATCTATACTTACTATGTGTCATTGTCATCTCTAAATATGAGATATATTTCTTTATCATTTTATACAAACAAAAAGTATTTGAGACTCTCTTTTTAATTTCACACCAAATAATTCTTTAAGTTATTCTATTTTGAAGTTCAGTGATACTTCTAATTACAATTTCATGTCCCAATTGGTAAGTCTCACTATTTTTCTTCTACAACTTTCATTTATCTTTGTATTTAACTAGGATATTAGCACATATTATTTGTTATTAAAGATTCAAAACCTAAACTACTTCTCAACAAGTATGAGTGATTTATCTTTTTATCTATAAAAAAGAAGAGATAATGATAAATACAGTTGTTTTGACAAAAGCTTGTGTTTTCATTTATTTACTACAGCATTTAACACCTCAACATACCTCATGATGAAAAATTAAAAAAGAAAAGGTCAATAGAGTGTTTCTCTTATTTTGGGTCTATTTAACCCCATGCTACTCCCATCCATTTTCTTCCCCCTTCCTTTCCCTTCTCTCTCTCTCAATCTTTTTATCTAACAAACACACTTCCCTTTTCACACCCAACTCTCTCTCTCTCTCTCTTCTCAACTCCAACCCAACCCTCTTCATTAATCACTCCAATTACACCCAGTTGTCCCACTTTGCCACATTGCTATTCTACTACTACTCCTCCTTTAAATCCTCTCCTTCTTTCCTAATGTAATTTCCCAAAATCAAATCTTTTTGCTTCAGCTTCCAGGGACATAATAAACATTAAAGTTAACCAACTCCTCCAAATTTCTGTTCTTTCCTGTGTCTGTCATTGATCTGCCAATGGAAAATCAGTTCTTTCTGAATGCTGCTGGGGTGTCACAACCACAGCATCCCCTTCACTTTGAACCTTCACCACCACAACCACCTTCTTCAGTGCCCTCTTGGCAATCACTCTCCCCCACCATGGCAATTCAACCAACACTTCTCAATTGTGCCTCTGACCAGACCCAGGATTGCTTTTACAACCCCAATTGGGACAAGTCAACAGATCATGGACTTCACTTTGATTCCTCAGCACTCAGTTCAATGGTCTCATCTCCTGCAGCATCATCCAACCCCAACAGCAACAGCACCATGTCCAATGAGAATTTCATGATCAGGGAATTGGTGGGGAGATTGGGAGCTATTGGGAGCTCTGATGAGATCCCACAACACTCTCCTCACCACCCTTTGGTTGTGGCCTCTTCTTACATGAATAATGGCAGTAACAGCCCCAACACTTCATGCTACAACACCCCTTTGAGTTCCCCTCCAAAGGTGAAGACTGTCCAGAGCTTGGTGAATGAGAGGTTGGCGAATTTGGGAGGAAAGTCAATGACTTTGAATTCCAGCGTGGCTGAATTCTCAGCTGACCCTGGCTTCGCTGAGAGGGCTGCAAAGTTTTCTTGCTTTGGCAGCAGGAGTTTCAATGGTAGGAATGTCCAATTGGGGGTGAACAATGGTGAATTGGCTCAAAGATCTACGGCAGTGGTGGAAAACGGTGGAAAGTTATCTAGAATCTCAAGTAGTCCTTTGCTTAAGACACTTGGATCTCAAATGGGTACCCAGGAGAACAAGAATTCAGCAATTCAGGACCAGGAGAAAATGGAAGTAGCCAATTCTCAGGAGGAATCTACAATATCTGAACAAACACCAAATGGAGAAATTGGGATGAAAATTTGCCAAGATATGACCAATTCCAGGAAAAGAAAAGCATCTTCCAAAGGAAAAACCAGAGAAACTTCGAACTCCATCAATCCCACCAAGGTAATAATAATAATAATAATAATAATAACTATTTTTGAAGTCAAACTTCTATTTTGTTACGGTTTTTTCATTCTGCATAAAGTTTCAAACTATGGTCATGGTTGTGGTTTTGTCTCATTTCTTATACTGCTAGAAATTGTGACTTATGTTGTGAATTCTGCTAGTCAATTCTGCAATCTGAATATGTCCTTTTCAATTCAGGGTGTTGAAGTTAGTGAGGATTCAAATTCAAAATGCAGCAAGCCAAATGAGGGTGAGGGAAATGAAAATGGGCAAGTGAAGGTTGAGGAAGAGTCCAAAGCAGTGGAAGAGAAACAGAACAAAAGCAACTCAAAACCTCCTGAGCCACCAAAAGATTACATTCATGTGAGAGCAAGAAGAGGCCAAGCCACTGACAGCCATAGTCTTGCAGAACGTGTAAGAGTTAGTGCTTTTGGTTCCAATTAATGGCACTTGCAACAAAAGTGTGTAGCTTTCATGTTGACATTTAATTAACCATGCAATAGGTACGGAGGGAGAAAATCAGTGAGAGGATGAAGCTGCTCCAGGATCTTGTACCAGGCTGCAATAAGGTGAGAAAACAAGTTAAAAAAATCCAAAACATTTTACTTTTGGTAACTGTAAATTCAGTACTTTTTTACTAACTTGGTAACATCAATTGTTTGTCTATTCCTCATAGGTCACTGGCAAAGCACTTATGCTAGATGAAATTATAAATTATGTTCAGTCATTGCAGCGTCAAGTTGAGGTAACCAATCTTAGCAAATAAGCATCTCAATTTTCAAATGATTGTCATCATGCGTGTGTTTGTATTCTTGCTCACTAAGTTATGCTCTCCATTTCTCTCTCTCTCTCTCAGTTTCTGTCTATGAAGTTGTCTTCTGTTAATACAAGGATGGATCTCAGTATTGAGAGTCTTGTTTCAAAAGATGTAAGTTCCATGGTTCACTTTTTCTCCACAAATTTTGTTGCTTTTTAGGTCTTTTAAGAAGATTCCTGAAATGGGGTTCCTTGGCTTTTGATGCTTTCAGGTATTTCAATCTAATAATTCTTTGGCAACACACCCAAATCCAATATTCCCATCAGATTCCTCAGCACAAGCCTTTTATGGGCACCAGCCTCAGCAAAACCCAGTTATCCATAATAACATACCTAACAGAACGGTGACCCACTGCTCAGTGGACCCATTAGATACATCTTTGTGCCAAAATCTTGCCATGCAATTACCTCCCCTAAATGGGTTTAATGAACTTGGCTCTCAGGTAATAATAACTTTCTTCTACTTTTTCTCCATAAATTAATAATCTAAGAAAAATGGTACATTGCATTACTACATTCTTTCTTTACTTTTTATATGTAAAATCATCATTATTGTTAGGTGGTTATGCATTACAACTTGTTTATGATAGTGACCTAAAAGTTACATTAAACAGCCTTATCATAGTGGATAAGTGCAATTAATACATGTACAACATGGTCTTAAATTTGTGATTATTGCAGCTCTCACCCTAAAAAGTAAATTCTGATTGGTTTTGTTTTACACTAAACTTTTGTGCTAATGACTTTTCAGTTTCCATTAACATTCTGTGAGGATGATCTCCACACCATTGTGCAGATGGGGTTTGGACAAACTGCAAACTGGAAAACACCAATTCAATCCCCAAGTTTCAACGGTAATAATAAAGCAGAAAAGTCACACATTATTGACATGTTAATTAAACATCATTTTCATTAGGCCCAACAAAATTGACATTATTCTCATTCTTATTATATACAATTTTTTTTGGTGCAACACAGGTTCAAATAATGTACCCCAGATGAAAGTTGAGCTCTGATCAGTGAAGACTCACCCTTCATTACGCCTCAATTGAAGCCCAGAAGATTAGGAAAACTGAAAACTGCTGTATACAACAACATCAACAACAAAAGTTTTAATTCCAACAACCCCATCAATTATTATCAAGCCATTATCACTAGATGTATTCAATAGAACCCTTTTTTGTCTTTTCTTTTCTCAATTTTTTACCCCTCTTCATGATTCCAGTTTCTTATCTTCTGGGGCAGGTCTTTTCCATTTTTTCCCCCTTACAATTATTCACTGTAAAATCTTAGGACGATTCTGTATTCTCTGGTGCAAATTCTTATTATTATTCTGGCACCAACTGTAAGATATTGGCTAATTAAACAAAGACTTTCTACCAGCTTTCATTGTCTCTCTTAATATTATACTGATAAAGAATTTCTTAAGGTAACATATATTTCTCCTCCTTCTTTTTTCTAATAGAAGAATCATTTGTTTATCCCCAAACTTTGGTTAGCGTATGCCCGTTAATAATTGGCACATCACATCAAACCACTATGAATTTTCGTGGGTCTTCACTAAAATCTCGTTAAAGGTCATGTCAATTAACCCATGCTAAATCGCAAAATCTGGTGGATATGATTTCACTTGTGCTGTAACCAGCTGTATTAATGGGGTCACCCTTTTGTCTCAAAAGTCTAATTAGAAATGATTAGGACATTGGGTTAACTTGAGCCATGGTCAACCAAAATTTCTGCCATTTCTTTCACCCACAACAAAAAATTTGATTTTGTTTCAACCCATTTTACTTACTTCTGCATAGAGTAGTAAGATTAGTATAAAGTGAAACCTACCCATAAAAGAAAACCTTTATATGTTTGTTCTTACATTTTTGTTTTGTAATTTTACTATGCACCATAGAAAAATGTGAGGTAGATAGATAGAGGTTAGGAGAAGTTGGCTTTTGAAGAAAACACTTATTTTAAAGTAATTTATTTGAGCATAAACAGAATCCCAGGTTGGCAGTGGTGAGATTCTGACTAGGCCCAATGAATCATAGAGCTTTATAATCTCACCAACTTTTGCTATTTACTTGTGAATAGGAAAAGGGGTTTTTAGTGGACTTCAGCTTTGGAAAGATACACTTCAAATATTTGACTAATCTCTTTCTGTTACAAAAATCCATTAGCATTAGATTTTCAGCAATTTTTCATCACTTTCATAATTCAATTTAATACTTCATGTAAATCATCCAAAATTATAAACTATTACACTCACTTTAAAAACTTTTCAGAAGTTATATTCATATTTCTTTTTTAAAAAACAAAATATTATGGTAATTGGAAGTAATGAGATCAATCTTTCAACATAAATAAATTATCAAAATGTTTTTTTTTAATAAATGTGTTTTTAAATGTTTAGACAAATTCTATATATATAATTCTGAGAAAAAAAACTTATATCTTACCTAAATTAAAATTAGTTTATACACTTAAACTAATTCGTCATATTTTTCTCTTAATTTATAAAAAAAGATCATTTTATTTCTATAACTTATTTTTTCTTCTAAAAATAGTTAAACATACTTATTTACACCATCACTAAATCTATCCATCGACACTTTCAGAAACATGTTGGTAAAATTGTGTGTATATATATAAAGTGTAAAAAAAGTGTGTAATGAAAAGGAAACTAAAACTAAAAATATAAAATAAAGTAATTGACATAATAAAAAAAGTAATATTTTGAAATTATTATATGAATAACATAGCCAAACAAACATTAAGAGGTTACAGTGATGGCCACTTATTTTTATTTTGAGTGTATTATTGAGGTGTAGATTAGTGTGATTTAATAATTAGAAAGATGCTTTGAATGTAGTACTGGGACAGAACAGTTGTGCATGATGATGTATTAGGATATTTTTATTGTATAGTAATAATAATAATATAATAATAATACCAAGTTTGTTATTTGTAGAGAAGATAAAGAAATGGGAATAGAAAATGTTAGTATGACAGTGTTGTCTCCAAAAGCTACAAACGCCCAATCATATTACGACGTGTTTGGGGATTGATTCTTTTGTTGTTTTTTTAATCATCTTCCTCGTTTCTCCATGCTGTTTTATTCTTCTTTTGAGTATTTCTGTTTTAAATTTATGCCAATCATAATGCTACTAACTAAAGAACAAACATAATCTTAACATACAGAGTGGAGTTCTTAGCAGGTACCAAAATTTAATCAGTTTCAATTTTTTTATTTATTTTAAATTAGCCTTTTTTCTCCAATTTAATTTTTCTCTGTCATATTAATTTTGGTAGGTTGAAAATTACTATATTTTAAAATGCCATTCTCTATAAAAAAAAAATGCCACTTAAAATACTATTCAATACTAAATAGAATTTTTTTTTTTAGCAAGAATTCAATTTGCGAAGTAAACTTGTTTAAGGGGGAAGGAAGGTCGATATACAGAAATGGTGTAATTTTACCAAAATGAATAAGTTTTACATAAATTACGTGTATAATCAAGTAGTGCACTGACAATACAATTTCAATTAAAAAATAATTAAACTTTGAAACACGACTTGTATTTTATTTTTTCAAACAAAGGAAACCAAATTGATATTAGAAAGACAATAATTTTTTAACGTTGTTAAGGTAAAGTAGCAGGTCTTTAGAATTTATTAATTTTAATTTAATAGTTACTTCTTATTTTTAAATATTCAACAATATTTTTTAACTACACTTGCTTGAATTTATATTTATTTTGAAATGAAATTTATTTGGACTATTAAGAATATGCTAAGTTGTAAAAATGTGGAAAAAGATAAATATTTTATTAATAAACTAATTCGTCAATAATAAATTATTTATTCAGAAACTAATTATGTATAAAAAAATAAAATATTATAAGATAGTTTAGATAGTTCATTATTTATATGAGTAATTATCGTAACAGGAACTTTCATTTCAATATTTTTTTTTAATTATTGATCCATTTTACGTTTCTTTATGGTTGTTGCATAATAGAACAAAATTTGAATTTATATATAGAGACTAATATTTCTTATTTTACTTAGGTAGTTATAGATAACATTTTTATTTTCTTTTAGTTTAAATGTATGTTTAAGTTTTATATTAAATAGAAATAAGAAAGTAGAGTAATATATAAAAAGGAAAAAAAAAATCATGTAGTTCTTAATTGTTGGGAGTTAAAAGTGATGTTAATCACTTGTATGAGTTTAACTCGCCTCATTGTTAAATTTTTTAAATGAATCTCTCTCAAAATATCTATTACTATGAAATATAATTTATATATTTAATGATATTGAGTGTGACATTCTCGTATCTCTTTAGCCTCTAGTAGTTATTTTAATTAGTTTTTGTAATGAAATTTCTTTTAACAAAGTTACAACAGACAATCCTGTTTCGTGTTGTTGGTTAATTTATTTTGCATCCTATTATATTTGAGATAATAATTTTCTTTTCAGTGATATGTGATTTTATTTCACATTAAAAAATAGGCTTTCTTTTATGTGTAGTAAATTTTATATACAACAGATTTTATTGATTACTACATACCAAAAGAGATTATTTATTTAATAATAATTTCTTACATATTTGAGTTCATCGTTATATTATTCTAAACGTAATTTGCATTTAATCTTTTATAAACTATTATGCTAAAAGATAACTAATTAATGTTAAGATTTCTCTTATAATATGTATTGGCTTGTCTTTCATGTTTTATAATCATGAAATTCATTTTATCAATCATCAGTTCTGAGTATGGTTGATAAAAAAAAATAAAAAATCATCAATGTTGAGACAATTCAAACTATGTTATTAGAGTCATTAAATTTGGATAGAATGTAAAAGAAAATATGCATGGAAAAATAAAAAGAAATAGCCATAATATCATGAAAGTTGATTGTGAAATGGATGACCTTTATTTCAATACCTTGAATATTTTTGGAACTATTTTGGATATAGTTTGTCGATTCATTGTGTATATAAATAGTAATTAACCTTTTTAATTGTTGTAATTTTTATATCTAAATATGAGTTTAAGTCTCATATTATGCAGAAATACACATATAGGAAAGAAGAACTATAAATTTATTATTTTGAAAATTTAAGTTGAAGGTGGTGTCAATCTCTTGTGTAAGTTTGACTTATATCTTATTATTATGAGATCTTCCTAATATATATGAACTTTAAAAAAAAATAAGTTGATCTATTTTAGCATATATCCTTAACTTTCATTGAATTTTATAACAAATAGATAATTCATAATTAAAATTATCACATTACAACTAACTTTCATTGAATTTTATAACAAATAGATAATTCATAATTAAAATTATCACATTACAAATAATTAGTAAGAAATAGTTCATATATAATTTATTTAAATATATAGTTAAAGTCAACAACATTCTCATTGAAATATGTATATTATTTAAAAATGTAACAAAGTGTTAAAAAAAAGTATTGCAAAAACTAAACACTATAAAAAATTATAATAGTTTATCATCTATCTTGAGATATTATAAATATTAACAAAATATTTCTTCATATATATATTTCATATAGTTCGGTATTTTTAAGTCTAAAGATGGTGACTCGTTAAAAAATTACAATATATTTATATAAGTTAAAATGATACAAAATTAATAATTTAATATATCATTATTTTGTTACATTGTATTATCTAACTTCTATTGATTTCAACTTGCACTATAATCATTATCCATTATATTATATAATAATCATGTATTTACTTACTATATTATAAGGAAAATATTAAAAGAATTATTAGAGACAAAAATTATATTTAAAATTTGTAATTAATATACATTTTTTTATTACATTTTGTATTTCAAATTTAGACTCTATTAAAATATATTTGTTTTATTGAATATTTAAAATATTTTTTTTCTTCTTTTGTGTACTTTGCTGTGAATAAAATGCGATGATGTCATCAATTAATTCACTTCTTCTATCTTTTTAAGTCATCAGACAATTTAGTCTTGAAAAGAAAAATGAAATCGGAGAGATAGTTTCAAATTGATTAGTAAGTTAGAAACCAAAAAATTCAAAAAAAAATATTTGAAAGAAAATAAAAAAAACATTTTAAATACTCAAGTAAAATTATCTAAATTTATAACTACTAAAAAATTAATTATTAACTTTTTTAAAGATATATTTTGCTTTATTGTGTAGTTTATATATGATTAATTACAACTAATAAACCTGCAATTGCAATCATAAAAATGTTAAAATCCTTAAATTGAAGATAGAAATTATAGTGAATTAATTTTTAAAATGTTGCAATTGTAACCGTTGCGTCACATAGTATAATGTAATTAACAATTTTTAAAGAATTGCACAATCAAGTTATGGCATTCAGGGAGTTATTTCAGAAGGCCCTACCCAATTTTAAAAGACTTTTTGAAAACTAAAAGCTATCACAATAAATGGATCAACAATTCCTTTTTATATATGACACAATGAAAGTTAGTTTAAAAAGAGCAACAATTTATTATCCATACTTTTATTAATTAAAAAGGAAAATTAATGACATTTGTGGAATTACTAATATTTTAGACTAATATTTTTAATAGCTGAAGTAAACTTTCTCATTTATAGTTATTTTTAGTGCTAATAATTTTAATTTAAACATAATATAGAAGTTAATTTATGCTAAATTTGTGTTATATTATACCTCTCGATCGTGGTGGTAGCTAATTCAAGACTTTGAAATCAATATCTTAAGTAAAAATCATAGTTATTATTATACCAATCAAGTATTATTTGTAATACCCAATTAAAGGGTTTATATAAGATATATTATATTTTAAAATATTTTTATGGACACCTAAAATTTATATAAATACAATTTTTTACAGAATAGAATTCAAAATAAAAGTAAATAAAAGTTTATGGTCTTTCAAATGCTCTACACACATGTATCTCTATCTACTTATGTATATAGTACAATCACCGCAGTTACACTAGAATAAAAAAAAAGTAAGGGTAAGCTAGTGAAAAAGAAAATTATAACATATGTTAGGAAATTATATTTCCTTAGTCTAATTGTGGACTATATATTTATATATATTTATTTATTTATATAATCATATTAGCTATTGATTAAGGGTTGGTCTCCAATATATCAAAATCACAAACTTTGTGGTCTCTTACCCCATCAAAAGAGTCACTCTAATGTCTAGCAAGAGGAATAAAGAAGATTTTGGTTGAGGAAGATCATAATCCTATCGAGTATTATATCTTCATCCATAGATTCAGGTACGTGACTCTTCTATTGAATTTTGACTCTTAATAATTTAACATGATGGCTAAATTCATTATTCAGAACATTTATTCTGTAATTTCTATCAAAAGGTATCAGAGCCGACGGTTTCGGCTTGGATGAGTACAGTTTGATCCCTATATCGAAAGTCTTCCTGATGGTGATTTCAGGCAAATATGTCCCGTATAAGGGTGTGAACGACAGTACAAGTGAAGGGTCATGAGTAATGTACTCGGGTTTGAGAATGAGTCTAAGTCCCACATTGGGTAGGAATGAGAAAGTTGAGCAATATATAAGAAAGAAGACCCACAAACTCAACGCCTTAAGGTTTTGGATTGGAAGTCGTGTCATTCCCTTATATGTGGTGGGGCTCAGTTCTCATTCTTATGTGAGATCTCCTCGGGTTTTCCCCTTCAGATTTTCCCAACAACATACTCAATACATGCAGAAAGAACAAACTATATTAGTCATTTATAAGAATTTCTTTAAAGATTGACATTTAAAGTTTATCAAGTACATCATCCATATAGACCACAAAAAAATCTATTTTCTAAGTTTATCAAGTACATCATCCATATAGACCACAAAAAAATCTATTTTCAATCACAACACTTTTCATTTCAATCATATTAACTACATATAGATCCATTTATAATCCTGGTACCTTAGTTTCCTTTCAATCCCCAGTACTCTGATTTCATTTCAATCATATGAATTGCATATGGATCTATTGTCTTTTGGAGACTCATATTAAGTTGTCTACTATAAGAGACTAACATCTAATCCATCAATTAAGGATCAAGGTAAGTTTAAACATCCAATACCGAATGTTTACATGGGATCCTGATGTGTATTAACCCCTCATCAGCTTCTCACCACCTGATATTTTAATCTATGTGACTTAGACCATCAGTGAAACTAGAGGATCTCTGTTAAAACGTAGATACTAATACTTACTACACAATCAAACAACAACTCATGTTATCCCAAATGTATGGCATCACTTTCAAATACATTCCATTATTCACATCAATACTTACCATTCAATTCACAATACACAACAATTAAGAACCTTTCCAGCATCCAAAAACAACATAAATACCACTTCCATACAACACATTTTAGTAGTCTATGAAGAGGGTATAAAAACATAATTACTAGGCCCTCAATAATAAAAGATTTTTCACATCAATCTCTAAACATTAATAACATTTGTAAACGTGAGTAGTAAGTGATAAATATTCAATACTTTGAAAATTTGTTAAATCATTATATTGCTTCAAAACTACCAAAAATAGACAAAGTTGTTAATGAGTTCCAATACGAAGCTAGTCCTCTTTCATAATGCACAACTCATATGTAAGTTACAAAATACAAGGAAAAACATAGATTTATAATTCAATTATATTCACAAGACACCTTGCAATCCTAAACATAATAAAAAATTATTTTATTAAACATTTATGATCATAGAATATGATGTAATCTTAAACCTTATTTATGCAACAACATAATAAAAAATTAATCTCAAAGAGATGAATTAGTTGTGAATGATCCTAAACATGTTTTGGATATACACTTTTCACACTAGTACAAAATATCTATTTTCGTCATTTTTGAGTAATGATCATTATTGAATTGTTGTTGAGAAAACATAGTAACATTTATTTAAATTAAATGAAACTTATTGGTGATTTTTAAATTGTATGGAACTTATGTTTTTCTTGTAATTTATTAAAGCCAGAAGGTGTTATAATCCAAAGTCAAGAAAACTAGAGTAAGTTATCTAAACATAAACAAAATTCAGTATATGGTAAAACTAGTTGATAAGATCACTTTTCTCAACTGATCTCACTAAAATTGATGAGAAAACATAAGGAAAAACACAGAACATGATATTTTTAGAGTAAATAAGAACTTACTTTGTTTGTTTGAAATTCTAATCAGATATAATTATTCCATGCCTCCTTAGCTACTGCGAGTTTTAATTAGATTCTAAAATAAATGAGATATGAAGAGACAAATTTAGAAAGGATGGAGAAAGTTAGAGAAGGATTGAGAGAGATAACTTACAAGAACTACAAGAAAAAATGATTTTAGAAATCAATTTATTGGTCTCTAAAATGATAAAATTAGTCACTAACTTAATGAGAGACTAATTTAGAATCTAATAGTATAAGTGACTAAAACCTAGGTAGCTAATATTAGATACTAATTATATTGACTTAATTGGTCACTAAATTCAATCATTACTTTTATTTTGTAGTTATTGAGCAATCAAAACCTAATTTTGTAGTTATTTTGATCACAATTAGCAACCATTTTATTTAGTAACTAAAATTGGTGTCTAAATATTTTTTTTTTCATAATGAAGATTACACAATTGTTTCATCTTATTAATATTTATTTGAAATTATTTTTTTTTGTTTTATATATTACAATTTTGCACTTGTTTTTATTTATGTTTGTTGTTGAAAATGTTGTCCAGAAAACAACTTCATCATAATCTAAAATGTAAAGAATAAGAAGTAAATTAAATATTGAAATAACGTTCTTAAAGGATTTTTGGTCTACAATTCCTATTTATGATAAAAACTTACAAAATTTAAACTCAAACTTTTAGTAATGAAAATGAATATATCCATGTTCTTAAAGGATTTTTGGTCTATAATTCCTATTTATGATAAAAACTTATAAAATTTAGACTCAATCTTTTAGTAATGAAAATGAATATATCCATGCTTACGCAGTTGAAAAATAACATTTATGATTATAGAATATGATGTAATCTTAAATCTTATTCATGCAACAACATACTAAAAAATTAATTTAAAAAAGATAAGTTAGTTGTAAATGATTCTAAAAATACTTTCGATATATATTTTTCACATTAGTACAAAATATTTCTTTTACGACATCTTTGAATAGTGATTATTATTGAATTGTTGTTGAGAAAATATAGTAACATTTTTTAAAAATTAAATGAAACTTATTGATGATTTTTCAGAATGAGTCCTTTATTGTTTCATCCATATAAATAAGTTGGTCTTGAAGTCATGTTCGTGACTTTCTTTTTTTATAATTTTCAGTTGTCTTTTATGTGACAACTTCCAAAAAGTGAAATTGTGCTTCTCAATCACAATTTTTCTATTTATGTAACTTTTTAAATCACAATTTTTCTGTTTATGTACTTTTTTAAATTTTGTGGAAGGTGAAATTTATAATATATGATTATTGAGTTTCGAGAAAAAAAAACAATGTAAGAATATCTCAAGATTCAATTAACCAGTACAATCCTAAATGGAGATTCATCAACACAAATTTTTCTAAAAATTTAGAAATTAATGAATTTAGTGAGAATAATTGACCATCAATTATGCTCACACCAGTAGGTCTGTGTCAAAAAAAAAAAATAAGGGATGAGGAGAAAGTCACAAAGAGATAACATAATTTGTCAAAGAAGAGAATAAGGGAAAGAAATTCACCAGACACTCATTGGTTACCCAGCATAAACAGTCATTCTCCTATTTGATGCTGGCTTTCTTTGACTCCTCCTTGGACCCATGACTTAAGGATCTTCTGCCACCTGTCTTCTTTATGTAACAAACTCATTAGTATGGTAATACTGTGATATCTCATTACTTGGATTCATATCTTCATTAATACTGTGTTAATATTTTGCTCCTTCACATTTGTATGTTTTAATAAAATTGGTATAAAATTGTACAATTTTTATAAAATTTCCACACTGAGAACTAAGTGTTACACTATCAATGAGTTGCAAATAGCAAAGCTTGTTTTTAACTTCAAATATGCATTTGAAAGAGAAACTGGAGAGGTATAAGAAAAATGTAGTCCAATTAACTTACAAAGATTGTTTTTGTTGTAGGATATCTTTAATCAACTTCTAAATAAAATAAATAAATTTATTTTTTAAAGATAAGATTAACTTATACATAAGTTAAAAAATAAAAATTTAAATAAGTTATATCACATATTTCTTACTTATTTATAAGTTAATATTAGCGTGATGAAGAAGTTCATCTTTACAAAAAAAATCCTTAGAAAAGTTTGTTAAAACAAACTCTTAATACATTAATTTTTTATTTAATTGTATGCTTTATAATTTTTTATCAAGGTATTGATACAATCATTCATTATAAGAATGATTATTGTATTGTACTGTATAGAATATTCCTCAGTTGTGAGTCACTTAAACCTAACCTCTCTTATGGTAACGTCTCTAATAGAAGCAACTTTTTATTTATTTACACTTTTTCTTTAACAAAAAGTTAAAAGGTAGGTTGAATGTATTTTATACCTTTCATCTGATAAAAAAAAGTAAATACCACTGCAAATAAAAAAGAACAGAGGAGAAAAAAAAAGGTACTTCATTTTAATCTAAGTCACACTAAATTTCTAATAACTGAGTACTGACTTAAACATCAGAGTGTCTCTTCTGTAGATACTTTTTCCCTTTTTTCAGACGTTAGAGATCAGACACCATCAAATAAACCATTAGAATTGATATCTTGAAAATATTATTATTAGCTTCAAAATCCCTTAAGAATAATTACTAATAATGTTAATACCTTGAAGATACAAAAGGTATATATTACTTTCCATATGAATCACTCAATTAAAAGATACAAATTGTTACCGCTTACGTATGTCAACATGAATTATTTTCTTATTTTTTTTATGTAGTCTACTAATGCATTAAATGTATAACGGAGTATTTACATGTCACATTTTAGAAAGTATATATAATAACATTGTTTTAGAGTAAATTTTTGCATAATAATATTGCTTTAATTTATTTGTTTATTAAAAATCTCTATGACACATCAATATGTTATTAAATATTAAACGAATTGAATGTATGAAATATAAATAACATAATGACAGAATACACAACAAATAAATAAATAAATATATATATATATATATATATATATATATATATATATATATATATATATATATATATATATATATAATACAAGTTTAATAGTAATTTTATGATAAGAGTTAAAAGAAAAGTTTATAGTTGATCAAATTATAACATACATATGTTTATTTTGCAGAAGCTTCCGAAACTATTGGGAGAAAAATCAATTTTCATCGCTAAATTACGTCACTAATTCATTGATTTTTGTCATTTTCTTAGATTTATCTGTTTAGCATCTTAGCATGCTAGAGTAGTTAAAGTCAAATAATAAAAGCTTGATATGTTAAGAATTTTGACAAAATGAGCATGTTTTTATTGTGGAAGAAATTAACCTAACTCAACCAACCGTATACAAACTATATTAAAGAAAATAACCTGTCATTTAATAAAATCTCTGTATATATATAATAAGGTTTTATAAAGTTGTATATATTTGTATCCGATCCAAGATCTCTATCACAATTTTATACTAAGAATATAACATTTTAAATATGGAAGATAAGATATTTATGGATTTTAATAACAAATAACACATAATTTATCCGAAATCAACTTAAAACTACATTGATTAATTATTATTATTTTTTAATTATATTTTTAATTATACACTGAATAATTTTAATTTATGATAAGAAGAAAAAGGGTATTCTCAAAAAATTTTCTAAGCATTCCCATAGTCAATCCAAAGAACCAAAGTTTGTAAAAATACCTCCAGATCCTATTATAAAGTCAAAGTTTCTAGTTATGATGATTAAAGAATGAGAAAAAATAAAGTATAAACGGAGTGAAGCAATAATTTAATCAAGAACAAAACCTATTTCTTATCTCCTATCAAGTTTTCATAAATTTTAAAACTGAAATTTATTCTTAGCAGTAAGACTTCTTCGCAGAATAAAAACAATAACATCAATTTCACCAAAACAAAACATTAGATTAGATTAACAAATCTGAAAAGAATAAAGTAATTTTCCATTCACAACGTGGATCTATCACATTTAATGTGTGTTTAGATTAGATTCCATTCTTTCATAATTGATTCTTAATTTCAATTTAAAAGTCAAAACACTAAATAATTGTTTTTTTATTTTTTCAAATTTTAATATGATTTAGAAATTAAATCAGTTATTATTCAAACATGCACTTGATAAGAGCCATTTCTTTACCATTTGAAAATGAAGCAAAGTTTGTGTTATCTAATATGGTTCACTAACAAAAATTGATTTCAAGTACATAAATAATCTAAATACATTATTCTTTGGGTAAATGTAATATTTGTCTAAATTTAATTATATGAATTAATTATTACCTTTTGATGAAATTTTGAATGATAATTAACCTTACAAAAATACTTCACACGTTACAAGGGACGGTGACTTGGTTTCACACAGTTGGCAAGACTTTTGAAAAGGGACATTTATTTTTCCATAAGTGGAAAAATAAAAAAGTGCGTGGAATTGAAATTCTTGTTTGGCAAGAGTTGTAAACAGCTTTTAAAACGTGTTTTCCAGGCAAAATTGCAGAACAATTTCATGGGTTCAACCAACACCAACTCTAGCAGCCTGTAATTTATAAGGTATACCAAGGCAAAACAGCGTTCATATATCACAATATTGTAATAGCAAAATGTACTCTTTATTGACTAAGTCTATATGTTTGGAGAAATTTTCTTTACAAAACTTCTAAGGAAGAAAAAAAAGATTAACTTTTCTATAAATTAACTTTAGTTGACGAGTCTGTTTGGGTAATTTTTTTCCTGAATATTTATGAGAGAGAAGACTAAAAAAAAGTATATATTTTTTTATAAACTAAAATTATCTTATGCACAAGTTGATTTATAAAAAAAAATCTAATATAATTTGCTTAAACTTTTATGTTTAATTTTATGAAAAGACTCATTTTATTTTATTTTCTTTAAGAAGTACTTATAGAAAATCTATTCCAAATAGAACGTAAGTATAAATTAATGGTAAATTATAAATAAACTAATTTAAATTCATAAAATGATCTTCTATTAACTCTTTTTTTTCAAAAAAAAGTCCTATAAGAATTTTTTTTAAGATAAACAAGCAGACACTTTGATATCAGGTTTTGTTCCTTTTTTTTTATTTGTGAGTCAAATAAAAAAAATATAATTTAAGTCCTTAGTGATACAATTAAGTTTTTTACCTAGATTTTAAGAGTAGGATTTTCTTACCTTTTATTTATTTTTTTTTTGGGGTTTTTTAAGAAGTACAAAGATTAATGTAAAAGCAATTAATTTGATGTACTCAATTTATAAAGAATTAGTAATGAGTGTTCTGTATCTAATTGAACTAAAAATTAAGGTGAGTATAATTTGAGTAATATATTGAGGAGAAATTGATTTTCATTGAAAAATATTTATTCGTGTTGACGAGTAATAAGAATAATCTATCCACTCTTATAAGAAATTAAACCAAAAATTTAGGTAGAATCATGAAAATTGGCATTGGATATTTCATTATATAGGGGCAAAGGATATATTAATTTCATATTTTCCAGCCCACGTTGGGTTAGAAATAGTTTTGTTTGTAGTTACTATTTGCACTGCCTTAAAATACTAAATACACCCAAAAAAAATTTTTTGGCACCTTACTTACTATTTGATGCCCCAAATTCAAATTTGTATTTTGAAGTTTGAAGCCCAAATTAAAGTTTCTTAGTTCCATTGTTATAGGTTATGTTTGTCTTTAAGTGCCTTTTTATGCATCAAATTTTTGGTATCCTTGCCCGCGGGACTATGTGAAGTTTTAAACACTTAAATTTGTGAGGGATGGATTAAGTAATGCTATTTTATTCTCCTCTTTTTTATGTTTTTCTTATTTTTACTTTATTTTATTTTATTATATTTTCCATCTCGTTTTATTTTGTTCGATTGTTTTTCATTTTTCCCATTTTTCTGATTTTATTGTATTGTCTTTTATCCTTTTTATTTTAATTGATCCTCTTTCTTCTTATTTTGATTAATATATTTATACACCCTTTGTTTTGCATTTTTTTGATTGAGTCACTTTTATTTTTTTCATCTTTTCCTTATTTTATATTCTCCCTTCGTTCTTCCTTTCTAATTTTGATTTATTATTTTCTATTTGTCTTTTATTTTATCCATTTTGTAATCTTTCTAATTCTCTTTCATCTTTCCTTGTCTCTAATTCTTTGCGTTTATTTACTAAGACACCAAAGAATGCAAGGGGATTAAGAATTTTTTTATGAAAAAATAACCAATCAAAATGTATATATTTTGAAGACCGACATATTTTTTATTAGTTTTAAAAAGTTAATTTATAGTATGATGGATTTTTGTTGTGCCCCTTGAAACTTTCTAATTATACTAATTGAATTCCGCGAAACTTGTTTATATAATTCAAAATTCTTAGTTAAATGTAATACGTTTTTTTTTTTTTTTTATGAAAAACGTATTTTAAAATTCAAATCCAACACACGTCAAGAAGAGGGGAAAAAGAATATTCGTCACCGGAGAAGAATGTTCTTATTGAGAATTATTCTTTTCTATCATTCTAGGAAAAAAAATATGAACAAAAAGATAGACAATTTACGATATTTTTAGAAACGTTTAAAAATAATTACATATTAACATTCTTTTTTATCATACTATTGTTCAAATGACAAATTACTTCAAATTTTAAGGTCAAATTGATTAACTCTGAATTCTTTAGCTTATAACTTTGAATTATCCGATACACTCAAGTCATATAACTTTTTTCATAACCACCTTATTTTGGGTCTTTAGCTTTTTGATAAAACTTTGAGGTATTCCCAAAAGTATCAATCTTTTAGACTACACTAATCCTTGATTTGGGATTATTCACACACCTCTCTATATTTTGCAAAAAGCCAATCTTGGTCTTTCTTTTTAAACTCAAATGTATTTTTGTCAACTAATTAATCCATTAGATAGTGAAACCATTTAATTTAATTTTACTAGAATAAATATTTCATATAATTACTAGTGAAGACCTAGTATTGAGGTGGAGTGTATTTCTTTTAATTAGGGTTTTTTTTTTTTTATCACAAGGACATACTATTTCATTTCATTTAAGGATTTATATAAATAATTCTTTATTTACCATGGTTTATTTTTTTTATTATCATTGGATATATTCATAAAATATTGCATCTTATATCCATATTAATATGATCAAATAATCACATGCTATGTGCATGATGAGAGGGTGTGGTAGCTTGACGTTGGAGAGGTATAGATTCAAATTCACATAGGCTTGGGACATGTAGGTCACTTCCTTATTAATGGGTAACACATCAACCCTAATTTTGCAAGTGGTGGGGCAAATGGGTACATATAGTTTAATGTTAAGGGCATGATTCAAGAAGCTTCTTCTTCATTATTTCTTTCCTAAGATAGAAAAATAAGAAAAAAAAAGTAAACATATACTCTTTCATAAACTAAAATTAGTTTGTAAATTTTCTTTAATGTGTAGGAACTCCCTTATATAGTTTTTCTAGGTTTTTTCTTACTTCTAATTTGTACATAAGTTACTTTTAATTTATAAAAAAAAAAGTTGATTTCAATTTTTCCCTTAGAAAGAGTTATGGAGAAGCTCTTCCAAATATAATTTAATGTTTTTCTTTTCACTATTTTAGTTTGGTCCAAATATTTTTCTCTATTTAAGATTGGTCCAATTACAAGCTTAGTTCAAACTTTAATGTTTTACCATTGATTTGCAAATATGAGTATCTTAATGATAAAGATAAAAATATCTTAAAACCATATGGTTATATATTTTTGTATAGGATATCACTAATGATTTATCAATGATTAACTTTTATTTGAAAACCTAATTAATATTTTAGGGGAATCTCCCCTTTGAACTACATTTTTTCATCCATAAAACTCTAACATAATATCAAAGTCAATATTATACTCCTCACACCACGAACTACGTGATATATTAATACATTAAAAGTATCATGATCCATCCTATTAATTTGGAATGATAAAATCAAGTTGATAAATTTAGATTATTCAATTTAAAGAATGGTTTAATTTACATTTTTAAATGTCCTAACATAGTTTGCTGATCTATATTTTTAAAAAATTTAATAATTATCACATGATAAAATTTTATACTATTATTTAATCACAAATAATTTTTAACGTGATATTTAAGATAATTATTATAAAATAAAAATTAATATGTAATTAATAATATAAATTATTTTATATTATCATGATATTTAAAATAATTTTTAAAAAAACAATAATAAACAAAATGATACATGACTAATTATAACCTCCACTAAAACTAAAAACACCACACATCCACCTCTCTCTCCTCCTTCCACTTTTATTTTTATCTTTTCTCTCTCTCTCAAGCTCTTCCTTCTCTTTAAATATCTTATACATATTTCATCTATTTTAGAATCTAATCACGTTTTGTCATATTTGAAGAGTCAATTATTATTTCTATCCAATCAAATTTTTAAACATAGTAAGTCCCTATTTACTTTATTTTTTCTTAGATTTTTGGTCATCAATCTTTAAGGGGTCACTTGAGAAAAGTGGTGTCTCACCTAGTATTCTATGATATATTGAATTTTTGTTATGTTTGGATAACTTGCTCTAGATCCCTAGATTTTAGAGTTATATTACCTTGAGATTGAGTTGTTAAGATAAGGGAAACTAGTTTTAACTTTTCATTAGTACCCTAGGTTAGAAAATTTGAATGTGAATGAGACGTAGTCTTGAGTTTTAATTTCTTTTGCAATGATGTTATTTGATGAAATTGTTTGATTATATGTTGTGTGAATTTTGTAAAAACATTAGAATTTGATAGTTTGATAATTAAGTGTTGTTTTTTATGTTGTAAAGATTCTTGAATGTTGATAGAATGATAGTTTGGTATTTTTGATTCATATGTATTGATGAGAATTGTTGAATGTAAATGAAATTTAAGTCATACATTTAGGATAATATATGAGTTGTTGTGTGATTGTACATTAAGTATGAAAAGTCTATGTTTTAACAGAGATACTCTAACTTCACTAATGATCTAAGTCAAGTATACTAAGATATCAAGTGGTGAGAAATGATGAGAAGTTCATATATAAATGGAGAGGGTGTTAGTCTCTGGTAAGAGCATACTTAATGGGTCTTCCAAAAGACCATAGGTCCATGTGTGACCTATATGTATGATGTGGTCTATGTGTGGCCTATATGTGTGATGTGGTCTATGTGTGGCCTATATGTGTGATGATGGTCCATGTGTGGCCTTTATGTATGATTTTTGATATATATACTTGAAAAAAAAATGAAAATCTGGTATGTGTGGCCTTTATGTATGATTTTTGATATAGATACTTGAAATAAAAAATGAAAATTTGGTAGTTAATATATGAATTTTATAGCTTGCATCTATATGTGGATTTTAAATATTATTGTTTTCATTTTATTTATACTCTCTTACATGTTGAAATCTTATTTCAATAGCTTATCATTACTTTTTTTATTGTGTTGTGAACTACGATGACTATACTATATACATGAGTAGATACTGATGTAGGTACTAGAACTTCTTAAAGAACCTAGACTTTTATCTTGAATTTCATTCCATGATTATATGTATTTTATATAAGTTGAATGTTCGTATAATAAGTATTTTGAAATAATATATACCTTGTGTAAACATGAACACTTTTTATTTAATATATATTTTGGGATGTTCAATTAACAATATAAATTATTTTATATTATAATTGTAACACCTTATATTTTCAATATAATTATGTTATTTATGTATGTAGTTTTTTCCAATCATTTACATAAGCTTATATGTTACCCAAAACATATTGAGTTTTACAAAACAAAATCATATATAATGATATTCTTTTTAAAAAAAAAATTATATACGTTTTTTATTTGTTGACATTGTTACTGTCATCTCATATTCTCTATAGTTTAGTATAATTATAATTTGTATCACATGATACAATAACATACAAAGATGAGTTAAAAATAAACTAATTCATAAACTATATAACTTACACATATTCAATGTCATTTCATGTTATCATCAACCCAGGTAAGCAACTAATATTGCTTCCACCAAGACTATAAAGAATTCATACCATTACATACAACCTGAATAAAGGCCCAGGAAAATAATATGAGCATGTTTATCCCTTGCACCATCAAATGTTCAAAAAATTACATTCTCACAATCATTCCTCACATCAACAAAATTTTAAGGGACTAAGATGCCTTCTAGAATACATGTACTAAGTAAGTTCCATCAGAAACTAATACCTAATCCGTATAAAAAAAAGATGTAGTAGTCCATCAATGGTAGTTCCATTAAATCAACATAATTCATTACATGTACACCATAAAGTCAAAAGTAAGAACCTCTTTTAGCTTATCTATATTTTCTATTTCCATCAATATGATTTAAATTATCAGTGAAACCAATATATCTCCTTTTAATAACGAGTCTTAATACTCAACACCACGAATCACAAATCAAGTCAGGTTACTATTCCTAGTATCTATCATTCATCTTCTAACTTCAATAACACATATCTCCACACACACACACACATTAAAACAAATAGATGTGGGTTGAGTGCAACATTCTCTCTTGGTAGACATTCCTCAAATAAAAATGCAAAAATATTGACATTCCTGCACCAACATTGTGGAATATCACTTAAGTGACATACTTTTTTGCTTGAGCAAATCTCATGAAATTTGAGCATTATAATATTAAAGGAGAAAGACTTGTTATGATTTCTCTCTCCCTTAAGCAATCATCTTTCACTTGAGAAACTCTAGATTCAAAAAAAAAAAAAAAAAAAAAAAAAAA
>Ga0209489_105233_pt1 | contig 22835 bp, 11 predicted proteins | sample SiratrowhiteBW_FD_187527 | JGI IMG/M metagenome (GOLD analysis project Ga0209489, IMG submission 187527) | Root nodule microbial communities of legume samples collected from California, USA - Siratro white BW (SPAdes) (version 2) | ecosystem: Host-associated > Plants > Roots > Nodule | place...
ATATATATATATATATATATATATATATATATATATATATATATATATATATATATATATTTCTTTAATTTTATATTCTGTTTAAAGCAATGATAGCAAAACTCGTTTTTAAAAGGTTTGTCCAAAAATTTGCTTTGTCTATCATCTCTTTTCTCCTCTGTTAGTTTTTCCTTCTCTCTTCGTCCAAGAGTGACGTCTTCCAGAGACAAGAACGGCTTTGTTTCTGGGTCTGTGAACTCTTAGTGGTTCAGATTCTTTCCCCACTTTCAACTTGTCCGCTTCTCACTCTGTTCAACATCTCATTACAACTTCATCATACATACACGCACTCTCTCTTTCTCTCTCTCCCCTCACATTCTCCCTGTTCTACCCACCCATTCTCGTTCCTTCTTCTACTTTCTGGTCAATTCAACCCCCATCTACGCCTTTGATCCAAAGCTCAGAACTTTGCTTTCTGGGTTCGCTTGATGCTGATGTGGGTTACCTTCAAAGTACCACCTTTGAGTACATACATCTCGAGTTGCTAACTAATCCCTTTTGTTGATTTTGCGACGGAAGGTTTTTAATAATAAAAAAAAGGGTTTCGTGGGGGATTACGCAGATCTGCATGTTATCTTCTACTGTTTGACAATAACCGAAACCAAAAAGAGGAAGAGAGAGAAAAAAAGGAGTGTTGTTTTTTTGTTTTTCTGGTTCTCCTCCCATTAAAAAAAAGACCTCTTTCTTTCTCGTCTTATCCTGAATTCCCTGCCTTGGTTGATGACTGAAGGTGGTTCACTGCCATTTTAGTCATCTCAATCTGAAAAGTGTGCTGGCCTGATTGTAGCGGGGGTGGTGAAGAGGTTGCAGAAATAAAAATAACAAATTGAAGGTGGAGAAGTGGTGTTGGGGATTGTGAAAGGTTTGATTTTTGTTGGGGATTCTCAAAGGGGTTGTGACGGATCCTTCAAGGGAAGAAAGTGGGTGTTCGAGTGGTGTGGAGTGCATTCTTGGCATTCTAAGGGCCCTTAAGATGGGGTCCTGCTTCTCTGCGGAAAGCAGGAGCCCTCACCCCACTTCACCCTCTCAATCTTTCAGGAAGCGCAAGAGCAACTCCAAGAAGAGGCTTGGATCAAGAGCTTCTTCCTTTGAGTATTGGAGGAATGAACCTCTGCATAGGATCCCTGGCAGGATCTTCCTCAATGGCTCCTCCCAAGTTGCATCCTTGTTCACTCAGCAAGGCAAGAAGGGCACCAACCAGGATGCCATGGTTGTTTGGGAGGTTAGATCCTTTCTCTCACTTTGCATTTTCTTATATTTGCCTAATTACCCTCTTTGTGTACTGTTTCTTTTGCTACATTTTCCTCACAATTAAGATCTTTTTCCATCTTAATGTTAGTGAGGTTAATTGATTTACCTCATATTGGGTTTTGTACCCTGCCATATACATACGCACATGGGTTGTTTTTTTTTTTGTTTATACATACATACACACCCACAACTACTTTTCCGAGTCTTATGTTGAGCCTTGTATTCCATTCCCTGCTTCATTTGGTTTTGGTTGTGACGTTCATTGATTGATCAAGTGATGGTTTTTTTGCATATATAGTTTTGTCAAAGTTATGATTGTTGCTGATCCTTAATTCTCTTATACATGACTTCGGCTATGTATGACTGGTTCTGGTTTTGATTGTGACATTGTGAATTGATGATCTCATATTTTATTCGGCTGGGATCACTTGGTGAAAGGTGGTGGAGGACTTAATTGTGCATTTATATTCTGTTGAACAGAATTTTAATTGCTTCTGTTTGCCATCTATTGCAGAACTTTTGTTCTAGACCAGATACTATTTTCTGTGGAGTTTTTGATGGCCATGGTCCATTTGGTCACATGGTTGCAAAAAGAGTGAGAGATTCTCTTCCTCTAAAACTGAATGCCCATTGGGAACTTAATGTTTCTGGTGAGGAAGTCCTCAAGGAGATTAGCGTTAATACTGCAGGAAGCATGAATATAGAAGAGGCTGCCTCTGCATCTGCTGATGAGGATTCCGGGGTATCTGTTGATGCTGAAGAAACAGAAAAACACCCAGAAATCTTTGAGACACTTAAGGAATCCTTTTTGAAGGCATTCAAAGTTATGGATAGGGAACTCAAGACCCACCAAACTATTGATTGTTTTTGTAGCGGAACAACAGCAGTAACTCTGATTAAGCAGGTGTTGCTTTGTAACCTTTGGAAGATTATGTTTTGTTAGAAACTTATAATTGTCTGTGAAAGAGTTATTTCTGACCATAAATAATTTTGGTTCATTTATAGGGCCATGATCTTATCGTTGGAAATGTTGGTGACTCCAGAGCTGTGTTGGGTACAAGAGAGAAAGATGACTCCCTGGTCGCTGTCCAGTTAACTGTGGATCTGAAACCCAATCTTCCGGGTATATCTCTCATCCGGCCATTTGGGAAATTCTTACTTACTTTGCGGAACACTGGCATCAAATTGTTGAGCATCCATCTAGCAGTGGAACCTATCTAAATGTCAAGTTCAATTACATGTGAAATACTTGCACACATTGTTTGTGATCAATCTAATGTAGGTGACAAAAGTTGAAGAAAAAGTTAAAATCAGTTCTAGGTCATCTTCATGAAGAACACGGTTTAGTTGAAATGCCCCATGTGTTATTGAATTATCTCTATCATTCTTGATTTTCATAGAAATATCCATCTCTCACCATTATGTTGTCATTATTGGAATTCTTGATCAGTTGATCCCTTGTAAATTTATGAAATTGCTGGAAATCATGCATGGTCCATGCAGTATGCTAACAGTATAAGATGTGACACATTTGGCATATTAGAGGATAAGAAATAGAAGTTTGCATGATAATACACATTTACACAATGATATTGAGATGGGCCATAAAAGGGACATCTGCAAGGGTAGAGATACTAAACTAACACTTAATTCGCAATGTCAATGGACCAAATTTTACATCTTTTGTGCTAGGTTTTGTGTCTCTATGTCATGGCTCATCTCAAATTCAACTTCTGTAGAAGAACTCTTTCTTCGTTTTTGTGTTTAAGTATACATTGCTTTAGCCTGTATATCACTTTGTATTAAGTTGACAGCTCTCAAATGCTATTTTCATGCTGGTCATATATGTAGATATTGTTCATATGTCTGAACCAGTTTATTCTTCTCTCTTACAGCTGAAGAAGAGAGAATCCGCAACTGTAAAGGCCGTGTTTTTGCTCTTCAGGATGAACCCGAAGTTGCTCGGGTCTGGTTGCCAAACAATGACTCACCTGGCCTTGCCATGGCAAGGGCATTTGGTGATTTTTGTCTCAAAGATTTTGGCCTGATATCTGTTCCAGAGATGTCATACAGAAGACTCACTGAGAAAGACGAGTTCATTGTCTTGGCAACAGATGGGGTAAGCCTTTGTCAATGCACTTGCCACAAAGATTTCCTTTTTACTTAGCCTTTTGACTTTCATCTCAAGTTTGTTGCTTGTTAATGGCAGATTTGGGATGTTCTCTCAAACAAAGAAGTGGTGGACATAGTGGCAGCCACCTCAAGGCGTTCCTCCGCCGCGCGAGCACTGGTCGAGTCAGCCGTTCGCGCATGGAGGTACAAGTATCCAACCTCCAAGGTGGATGACTGTGCTGTGGTTTGCCTCTTCCTGGACTCTGCCTCACACAAAGTATGCAGTGCTTCCAATGCCAAGTCCAAGGAGCAGCCTAGTTCGGCCGTCCAAGTCCACAACGGCGACCGGGGCGACGTTCCGGCCCCGACCGGGCTAGCAAGGTCAGGAACATGCAGGGAGAACAATGAAGGTGATCACAGCAACAAGAATGAGGAGGAGAAAGAGTCTAAGGAGGAGGAGATAGATCCTGAGTCAGAAATAGAGTGGTCTGCTCTTGAAGGGGTGTCTCGTGTGAACACATTGCTAAACCTCCCAAGGTTTGAACCTGACAAAGAAGACAAGGGGATGAGAAAACAAAAATGAAAGAACATGGTTCAACCAAGGAATGTTGAGTTGAGTTGAGTTGAGATGAGTTGGGATGGTCTTTTACTTCATATTTGTTTATTTTGTTTTTGTTTTGTTTTCCATCAGCATGATATAGATACACACCCTTTCCTTTTTTGTTCTTTTGCACAATTTTCTTTTCTATTGAAGTATTCATGTTCCCATCACCAATTGGTGTTCTTTTGTTTCTTCTGGGTCATATGTTTGGACTAGAGAAGATGCCCGGGCTGTTTTAGTGTCTGGAAATCTCTGTGCTTGAAAATTTTGTAAAATCAAACTCTTCTTACCATATATTTTTTTTTTATCAAAGCCCTTACTTTGTTACTCTTTGTATTGCCTATTTTACAGTGTTTTTTTAAGTTATGTTGTTATAACAGAGTATTCCAGAATCCGGGGTTTTTGAAATAGTTCAATTGAAAATCAATTTTTTATGATTGTAGTAAACTAAAGATTAGATTTTTTGGAGGATTAAACATGTGGGTCAAATTAAACGTGGTGGTTGTAGCACGGTTCGCGAGGGAGAGTTTAATATTGGTTAATTATGGTTGAACTACTTGAGCGATTGAGAAAGAAATTGGATAAGGACAGGGTGAGTGGTAAGGTTCATAAATGAAATGAAGTGGTCTAAAATTTTCAAGCTTTTACATCTTTCTTTTAGGGGTGGAAATTAATGTGGTGTGGTGTGGACAGGAGTAACTCGTGTTTGCTATTATTTGGAGTGTTGTGTGAGGTTGCTGACAACACTGTGTTCACACTGATCTGTTTCACTGCAAAATTGTGTGTCATTTAATTTTGATTCAATTATTCATGCTTAAATTGCAGGGCATTTGTTCTGGGCCTCTGATATAGATTATCAGATAATGACTTTATCTTTTCAAATTTAGTTTCGTAAATTTGAAGGATAAGATTTTGAATTGCAAATCTTCCAGCTAATAAAAGTGCAGGGATCTTTTTTCTGATATATGGCAATTAATGAAGAGGGTATTAAATTTATAAATTATAAATTATTTAGATGATGTTGATGTTACTTCCACATATCAACTTGCCAATTTGGGTTCAAAGACAGTTAGTAGATGTATATTAATGCTACGCAAATAAGTGTTTTTTTCCTTTTAAACAATTTATTGAAAAGCTTCCTTTTTTAATGCAAATTGTTGCAACCTTTTGAGGCCATTCTCTTTTTCTTCATCTGTTCCTTTTTTTGGTTTTAAGTTTTGATATATATGATAAGTATTAAATTCTATGACCTAGATGAGACTAATATTTGATGATTTGATTAGGTTTAGGTTCTTTTTTCGATGTCTGATAATAAAACCCTTCTCACTTAGTAGTTTCTTATTTCTCTATATATAGATAAGATTTAACTAAATTTTAAGTCAGAGTAAATATCATTATTTTCAATTAAATTTGTTATGGTAATTTGATTACATAACTGTTATCTTGCATTTTTATGATTGCTTGTATTTCTACACAAACAATTATAAAACATTACATAATTAAGTTTTACAACTTTTGAAAATTTTAATATTTTCAATTGAATTTTTATCAATTTTTTTAAAGTTTTTAAAGTTTGTATATTTTTTAATTAGATTCTTATTATTATTTGGGTTACAAATTAAAACGAAACGACCTCATTTTTATAAAAATAAATAAGATTGTACATGACATGGTAAAATCAAAAGATTACTTCATTTTCACTTGACAATAAAATCAAATACTATGTATTCAATTAAAAAAATATAAAAAATATTACATATTCAATAAATAGAATCTCTTAATAGGAATTCATTTGAAAAATCTTTACTTTTTGAACACTTAACAAAATCATACTTTTTAATAAAAAATTAATTAAAAATATTAAATTTCATAATGAATTTAAAACTTAATTAAGAGTTGGAGTACATTTTTATAAGAGGAAATTCATTTTATTAGAAAATAAAAAATTATATATATATATATATAAGTTATTCCCAATATATTTATTTATTTATTTGTCGTGTTCGGTAAGTTTAACCTAATACTTTTCAAAAAAAATAAGTAGCTTATCTTTTCTAGAGAAATCGTGAGAATAAGGAGCTTTTAGAAAAGTGATTTTGGATAAGATTTTTTAAGCTTATCCATATTTTTTTTTTTTTGACAAAAATGCTTATAGCTTTGTAGGCGTTATTTTTTTTTCCTAACCAAAATTAGTTTTATCTCAACAATTGTGTGATAAAAATTTACACTAAATGTTTTTTTGACCATGATATATCATTACTATTATAAATACTATGTTTCATGACCTTATTTATTTAGTAATCAATGTAGTATTAGAAGTAATGATAGTTTCTAATAATATAAATATGATTCTCGAGTGTAATTAAACTAATATAAACTTACTTTTTTACTTTGGTTCCAATTTCAGTTCATATAGATAATATTTTATAGTTATTATTTTATGAAAAAAAAAATATAATTAAAAATAACTAATTTTTATGAGTTCCTTTTATTGAGGCTCACAATCAAACACGGCTTTCAATTTAAATGTGTTAAATCAACTTTTTACGGCAAGGACAAATAATTCGATGACACATATGGAGTCCGGTTAAAACATTTTTACTATAAACTTTTTTATAAAACATATTTAATAACACATAATAATATAAAATTTATTCATCGTACTAGGAAAAATAAAAATCAAACATTCATTATAAGAAAATAATCTTATAAGCTGCGATTATAAATACGATGAAATGACAATTTAAATTTGAAATGTTTTTAAGGAAAATTTTGTTGGTGTTTACTAATGTTACATATTTTTATTATAGTATAATTAACATTCATCAAATTTAAATCGATAAAGTTTTTCCTTTAAAACGTTATCATTAGCATCTTTTAATTCCAGAATACCACATGCTCATTATAATTTGAGACTAAAATCATGTTCTATTAATGCAAACATAACAAAAAAACAAAAAAAACTAATTGTACATAAATAGTCCTACTCAATTAGGCCCATTTTATATTCTTATGACAACACTGTCTATTCATGTTTCATTTCTCAAAACATAAATTAAGAAATATAAATGTAATATTTCTTCCTAATTCATAATAAATTTTATACCATTATTTAGGATTACTTAGAATGGATGTTTATTAAAAGTTAATATATAATATTAGTTAATTAAAGATGTTGAAATTATTCTCTAATTTATTAAAATCATCATTTAACATTAAAAACTTTCTACGAGCTAAATATTTTTCAAAATACAAACTATACAAGAAAGAAAACACATTTGGGTTCTTTTTTTTATATATTATTTAACTTTCTTACTTTTATTTAATGTAAAACTTACACTTATACTTAAATATCTAAAAATATAAAATATAAAATTAAAATAATAATATCATATGAAATTTTGATTGGAAAAGATATAGATAGTGACAATTTCATACAACTCAAATGTGAAGTTAGGTACCCATTTTTCCTATTAGATGTTAATATGGAAACTTCTATTTTTTTTCCAAGTCTTATTTTAAGTTATAAAAGAATAATTGAAATTTATTTCCATGATGTTCCTCCCATTCATCTTCACACTTAAACAAAGATATTAATGACATTAATTTTTTTCACCAATATGTTGTACACATTTGCTAAACAATTTTTTATGAATGAGCAAAGGTGTCAGACAATGGATTAACTTCTATCCCATATGTATTAAACATTAGTGACCAAGAAAAGAAAAAAATTGACACTATAAACCCCATATTGTGATTGTTTTCCTCTCTCAGCAAGTGTGAAAACGGGACCAATATAATAATTTGTGGATATCAGTTAAGAAATTAAAAATAACTTTAACCAGTGAACATTTTTTTTTAATTAAAAGTTGCTTCAACTTAAGTTAATATACTTATTATTATATTGTCAAAACTTTATAAGTTAAAATAATTTACAAAGGCATTATAAGTGTTGTTCTAAAATCTAAATAATAATTTGAGGCATCATATCCTCTCTTCGAAAGGATTGATGCATGAAACAAAGTACTCTTAAATAATAATTATCCATTACACATTTAATGTAAATGGTAAACTAATCACAGAATTAACACAGTGTGCTTATTTTTACGTCACATAAGATCAATGCATGCACATTTACTTATATTTTCTTCCCTTCCAACCAATGCCTGAAAAAATCCAACGCTTCCAGTGGCTTATATTCCGGCACGGTGTGCCCAGCTCCCTGCACCAAACCCATATCTAAGAAACTTCTATAGCAAAAACCACATAAACCTAACAATTTTTCTTTAACTGTTTAATAGTTAAATGAGTTCAACTTATCAAAACTAATTGCAATTTCGAATTACATCTAAATAAATAAAACAAAATTATAATTACCTTGATTGTTAGGAATGTGAGGTTGTTCTCGTACGCTTGCAAGTACCTGTGTAATGTCATTTCAATTTAATATAATTTACGAGTTATCTTTACATGTAGGTTTTTTATTTTTTCATTTTGATGTAATTTTGTATGAAAATTCCTAAAATGGATAAATTATTTTTAATTCTCACAATGTATAAATGGTGTTATGTTGAAAAAATTATGTCCATGATAGAATTAAAGATGACACAATTTCAAAATAAATAGTCACTCAAATCATGTTACATTTCAGTTGTAATTTTGATGAATCGAGAATATGTTATTGTGACAGATTCAATTCAATTTTAAATGTATTGAAATCATGTTGGTATAACACGATTTATTCCTCTGCGAAAATAAAATAAAAAGAATTACCAATCCTAAAATTTTTTCTAAAATTGCACTAAAATGAGAAAAAAATTACCACCCATCAATAGTTAATTGAACAACATTGTTAATTAGGTTAATAAAAATGCATACCCAGCAACTTGGTTATTTGAGTTCCATGGCCTCCATTCATCCACAATCTTATACCCCAGAGATCGAGTCCAAGCCTCACTTCCAGTAAATGGTACACACATATCATGGTCACCACTGCCATGATCCATGATCATACATGCATGAAACAATGGAGGATTTTAATTAACTAATTAAGCATTTAACAAAAGCAATTAATTAACAGTTAACCAAGTTCCAATTAGAATTAGTGAAATTGAAGATGATGTGTGGCACCTGAAAATAAGTGCCTTGTAGCCCAGCTTGGTTAGGTTCTTGTGGTAAGGAATCATGCTTCCAGCATCGTGATTGTACTCTATCTTACTTGTACATAATTCCCATGCACCCACCACGTTTTCCTGTTCATGTGTATCAAAATTAATTAATTAATCATCATACTTTAATAACTTAAAATAAACATAGTTAATAAATACTAATTACTGTGATTACCTACCGATTCAGCATGAATGGCTTTCCTCACTGCATCGTTGTTCAACCATGAGCTTGCTACTTCATCATTCTGCTCTTTGCCAAATCAAAATCATAACATGTTACACCTTTGCATGTGGCAAGTTTGTCATGTCATTGTCTTGTTTTCAAGAAATTACTAGATTGTTTGGGACCACAAACACATGCTTCTAATCAATCTCTATTTAAACTTTAAAGACAATGATTAGGTGTGTAATTATTGACTAAATCAATTTACAAAAAGATTTGTTAGGCATAATTGAAAACTTACAACACAAGCGACATGCCTCGTTTCAGCCAATTGAGGCCATAATGTGACAAGACCAGGTTGAGCTGGTGCTCGATAAGGCCAAGCTCTTCCAAACATTCTCTTCCTCACTGGGAGAGGCTTATCAGTAACTCCTAATTGCTTGAAACTCTCTGGTAAGCTTCCATTTTCTTTGGCTATGGCAGTATCAGGGTAATGGTAGCATGGCTCTAGTATATTGTACACGTTAAGCCCATCAATGGCCTGATATAATAATCATGATTAGTTGTTATTGTTCATAATGAGGTGAAGAAGAAACAGAAACCAAGCATGCTCTTTCTATATGATCAATGTCTCACCCTGTCAACTTTTTCAATGCTCTTATAACACCCATCACTTTCATCCAAGGAGTAAGCATCGTAGTAGTTTCCTTTGCATGTAGCTTGCAAATCCTGCACATAATCGAATTTAATAATAAATACTTAGTGAAAAGTAAATAATAAATAAATTAAGTTGTACGAGAAATTAATATTTATTCATCACCTCATAGATACTGTCGGATATGAGGCCCATCCCATGCACAAATGGGATGAGAGCATTGCCATCAAATACTTCGTCCGTGACACCATTTCCAACCATGTAACCCTAAGAAAACAAAAAACAAAAAATCAAAGGTAATTTAAGGTATTTGCTGGTTTTCTACGTCAAACTTTAAAAGTAATTTTCATATAATCTCTTTATTATTTTTTATTAAGAATTTGATCTCATTCTTAAGGAAATTTCCTACATAAAAAAAGCCGTGTAAAAAAATCTGTTAATTTCTAGCTATCACCTCATAAAATATTTTATTCTACGTAAAAAATATGTACCTTAAAATTGATCACGGGCTTTATACCACTTTGGATTCCTGTATACACAAATAATTTATGCTCATAAATCACGATCAAGTGAAAATATATATAGCAAGTTGGAATTCAAAACTTCAGTGTACATTCTGAGCATGTAAATTTTTTTTTTTTTTATAGTATATGGTCTCACAGACAACAGTTTAAAATTTATATTGAAAGTTAATTTAAATTATATAAACTCATGAAGCATGCATGGCATTGTTTACTCGTGGAATTGGACTTCAGCATTGGTACCTTTGGCAACTTCAAAAGCCAGAGTAGGCACATAAATTCCAGCGTAAGACTCTCCAGCAATATAAAATGGATTAGCCTGGAATTCTGGAAATTGCTGAAACCACTGCCAATAGAAGAGATCAAAACAAACAAACAACAAAAGTGTCATTAATTATTATTATTATTATTTGGAATTATGCACGATGCTTCATGTATCATTGTGTCTAGCAAACTTGGAATTTATTATGAAATAAAAAGAATGAAAATATTTTTTTTCCTATCGAAAACAAAAGAAATAAAAGACTGAATATATATATAAGTAATAGACCCAAAAAAAATCAAATAAAAATATTACTCTGATTTATTATAAAAGCAAAATAAATAGAATTATAATTGTATCATAAACATAAAATCACATAATTGAATGATATGATACGTAGTATACTAACTCTCCTGTGATCCTACATGTTCCAATGTTAATGCTAATTCTATTTCAAATGGCAATGTCTTTTTTCTTAGATGTACCTTTAAGAGGAAAGCATGGGTATCAGACGCAGTTTTCAGGTCCCCAGTAGCATATTTGCTTTTGTTCTTGGAATAAGAGAATCCAACACCCGCAGGAGAATCCAAATATATGATGTTGGAAACCTGAAATTAATTAAGATGGATAAACATAGTTACTATAAAGATATACATTTTTCTTCAATTATTTTCTTTTAAATCCCTCTCACATAAATTAACATGTTAGTAACTGTTTAATCACCACAACTAATTTAATTAGATGGAAACTGATATAGCAACATTGACTTGAAGAGTGACGTTCTTAACCTAACCTTGGACCAGCTGTAAGGGTTGATATGCAAAGTGGGTAGATTCCCTTTTGATTTTGCAGCCTCAAAGTTGAATGGTCCTGCATGCACCCACATTTCACAATCACATGTAGATAATCAGCACAAACAATAATAATATAAAATAGGATTTGATTCAAGGTGAGGAAAAAGGCCCTCCCAGAGAATAAAAACATCCAACATTTTCCCCTTATATGCACGTATTCGAAAAGTTGAAGTCCGAAATCAATACAAAAACGCGTAATATTTATTAAAACTTGGTCCCAATTTGGTGAAGAAAAGGCAAAAAAAGAGACAAAAAGTTTGAAATTTGAAATGTTCCTAGAGTAGATGGAACATGATGAGGTTAATGAATTAATTAACGTAGACCCCTGTCCATACCGAAACAGTTGGAGATTAAATATGACGAGACATAGAAATAAAGTACCACGATTATTGTTCCCAGGAACAATAAAAAAGGGTACAATGATTAACATACCATGCTCATAAACGAAGCCATCGAAGCTGGAACACCCAGGTCCACCATTCAGCCATAGCACCACTGGGTCCTTCTCTGCACTTCTTTCTGAACTCACCAAGTAGTAGAACAGGTTCTTCCCATTCTCATAATCTCCATCAACACTTATGTATCTGAATCCAATAAATTCTCCCACTCACGTCACACCACTTTTTTAACATATAAAACACCTCAGAGTATATCATTTTCCAACAAAATTGTACCAAAATTAGTTATAGTTAACAAAAAAAAACACTAACTTTTGGCAAAAGTGAATGAACAACAAAGACCGGTTTCTCAAGGTATATGAACGAAAATGACGTGAGAATATTAACATCATGGTGGAGGAAGAATTCATTTATATACTGTGTGGTGCCTATATTTCGATGTGGGACAAAAACGTACCCTGAATAGTGGTTGGATGGGAACTTGGAGTTGAAGCCAGGGAGTTGTGTGACGAGAGAGTGAGGAGGGGCAGCTTGAACATGGATCCAATGACCCAGAAAGAAGATGATGAAGAATGATAGCAAGTTTTGATTTTCCATAACCATTGAAATTGGGTGGGTGTGTGAATTAATTTCTCACCCAATGGGTGTCTCCAAGTGTGTTGGGAAGAAAAGGAAGTGAAGGAATGAAGCAAGGAAGAAGGCATGATGAGTGTGTGTATATATATGTGTGTGTGTAAATATGAGGGTTGAATGTGTAAGTGTGTGTGAATTGAAAGGTATTGAAAAGGGAAAGAAAAGAATCGGTGATTACGCTGTACTGCAATAGTGAAGGTAGGAAAAGGAAGCATTTTTGTATTAAAAAAAAAAAATTGTTTGAAATTTATACCACGGCAATGGAAGAAAGTTAAGAAGAAAACCGCAGCATGGGGTGCTCAGAGTCACCAGTTACAATTGTTAGGGAAACCACGTGTGTTTATGTCTTCTTACACTACTATTTTATGATCAAATATTAAGTTAAACTTAAACTTAATTTCCTACTAGATTATGTGCAATAAACTTCCATCCTTAGAACAAGTTTTTGAAAATTTCTAAAATGGATTAAAAAAATTTAATTATACTTAAAATCATAACACGATTTTATCGTAAAAAATTATGTTAATATGGTATGATTTTAGTTAACTGAACTTGAATAGTATTAAGGACACATTATTTCTGTATTAGAGACCGTGTTAATTGAAATCATGGTAATTTTAGTCTATTTAATTTACTTGAAATTTATGTCAAATTTTCTGCATGGTTATAATTTTAGAACATGGAATGTCGACAAAAGTACGTTTGAAATTAAAATAAAATAAAATTGTAGGTATAAATTATGAAACGGAGAATTGGAAATAGTAAGTCTCCCCACAGAAATCACGGAGGGAAAAGCGGAGAATACTTGCAAAATAAACAGAGAAGAGATGCTTCTGACTTCACACGAACAAAATAAACAGCTATACAACAAAATAAAAGTATAAATATTAATCTCTTAAAGTATAAATAAATACTTTATTTTATGCACACACAAAAACTATTGATTGTTTTCTTCCGAAGAATGAAATGCTTCATTTTGTGGTAGCCAATTCGAGTCAATAAAGGATTAAAAATTCGTGTCTGAGTATTATAAGATATTTTTTCTCATAAGAATATGTGATTTAAATACCTAGAGGACGAATCCGTTTCGTGACTTATGGTGCATGATATAATACAGAATGTGATAACGTAATTAATATATTACTGTAACTATATTTTTTGTGTTGTATGATTTGTTTATTTTATTGCTTATTATACCATACTGGTGCGATATATTTAAGGATAGGTTAGAAAACAATTTTCTATTCCTTTCAACTATTTTTTATTTTTATTATTATTAACACCGCAACTACTTATAATTATCTATTTTTTAAAATATAGGATAAAATAATTTAATATTACTTTGTTTGTACTAATTGTACAAAATTAAAGTTTATTGTGATTTGTCTTATCATTTATTGACGTTAAATGAGTCTACTATGTGAAGAATTGATTTCGACGTCAACATCGGGCATGAACTGTCACTTACATATACATTCTCTCTAAATGTCATTATTATTTGAAAAATGTAAAGTTTAAAAACTATGTGAGTTACATAATTTTTAATTCTTAATTTAAATTTTTTTCGATATATATATTTCAACACTTTAACATTTGATGGAAATGAGTCAAGTCATAAAAGGAATATGCAAAGGGTCTTGCTAAGACGTGTGTCTTGGTAATAAACAACTGTTTCTTAATAATAAAAACAAAACTTTTCTTCTATCTTTATGTGGTAGGAGTGTAATCAGAAATAGACATAGAATAATTTTTCTTTGTTTATATTCAAGCTATAATGGAGAGGTTGAAAAGGGAGTCTTAATACATTTCAACAGTATATCACACGTCCTATACATAAACTTTTTATTTTATTGTTTCTTTTAAGTATTGCAACTAAAGAATTTTAAGAGGATAGTTTTTTATAATTTGAAATATTTTATATAAAATATGTTATTTTGGTAAAGAATTTAAAAAATTGAAATCATAAATTTTTATTATGATAATTAAATTAAAATTAGATATTTTTCACCCACCAAGTAGTAATTTGAAATCCTTCAAATTTTTAAAAGTGATGTAACTTCTCTTTATGTTATCTTGACTAAAATCAAAATCTTGTTAGTTTGATCAAAGTTTATATGTTACAATATTAATTCTTTTTTATAATGTCAACAAAGGTTTTCTTTTTTATTAAATTTGATGGTATTTATTTTTCGGTCGACATTATCATTTTGTTTTATTATTGATGCTAGGTGAGAGTTATTTTTTTAATTTTACGTAGAATATTTTTAGTCAATACTAATGCATTTAGACTAATATCAAACACATTTTTTTGTAATTTATGTCAATTAAGATTATCTTTAGTTGACGTTAGTCGAATATTTTTTAACTAAAATCAATTAGATTTATTTTTTTGAATAATATAAGTTCGAATTATTTCTCGATCAAAGTTTGAAAGATTTTTCTGGCCAATGCTGAGGGAACTGTTTTTTCAATAGATGTAAAGTAGTGTTTTTTTTATTTATGTTAATAATAATAATAATCATCATTTTTTATTTATATTGTTAGAATGTTTTTGTTATTAACGTGAAGCAATGTTATTTCTTGTTTGATATTAGTACAGTATGAAAGAGGTTATTTTTGGATAAATGTAAAATAGATTTTTTCTATTAAAAATTGTCATTGATATTTTTTTTTGTCTATGTTTGAAATTATTTGTTTTATAAATGATACTAATGTTATTTTTTATCAATACTTTATTAGGATTTTTTTATGTCTATTATGAAATTTTTTTACCGACATTAACTAGAACCGTTTTTATGTTAGTTAGGGAAATTTTTTAGTCTACATCCATCCAAGTAAAAAAAATCTAAATCAACAATGTTAGAAATAACTCTCATTAATTTTAGTCTAAGTGATTGTGTTGTAATTAACTTGAAACAATTTCAGTTGACATCAATCACGTAAATACTTTGTCCATTGAAGATATTTTAAAGAGCTTTTACAGGAAAAAAATCACATTAATTAATATTAACTAAAAAAATCATAAATATTAATACTTTTTAATTATTATCAATTATTTAATATTAAAAATTATTTATTGATAATTGAAATATTTTATCAAAGCAAGAAAACCAAAATATAATAAATTTAAATTATTTTATTATATTTGGAAAAAAATGAAATCATCAATTCAAATTTAATTTATTTTAATAAGTTAAAATTGGCAAAATTCTTTAGGCTGATGTGAGTTTGAATTTTCCTAATGTCACTTTATGGTTTGGTGAACAATCCTTGTTCAAAAAATATTCTCTAAGTTCAAGAACTGTTAAAGTAGTTGTAATTAGATAAAGTTAAGTACAAGTGCCGATTTGGGTCTCTAGATACCAAAAAATTTTCATTAGAAAAGAGTAGAAGGATGAGATATTATTTGTTGGTGGACATGAAATGTTTCGGTTGTTTTTGGCAACATTGATTAGCTGAAAGGAACTTGGGGAGTCTCTATGTAAGTCATTGCCGGCATTAATTAAAGAAATAAAGAGGGTGAGAAAATTAAGGAGCCAAACCAAAACAAATTTTGGATAAACAAAAGGCAAAGTCCTATTTGGAAAAGTAATCACAAAGATGAACCTAAACTAAACAAAGACAAAAATCATTTGGGTGTTCATTGCTTTATCAGAGAGTACATTGAGCAGAGAAGTACTAGTGAGTTGTTGTTTCCTTTGTGGAATAATGGAATGGAATTTTATCTGACAGGTTCTTTATATCAATCAATTATGCCATTCTGGCAAACATGTTTGAATTTTTGTCTTCATTCTTCACACCCTTGGACTTGCTTTATGCAATGTGTGCTTCATGTTGTTGGTGCCTAAGAGTTGTGAAACCATAGGGAACTGTGACTGGAAAAATAGTGGCATGCATATAGGACACAAGTGTAGTTAGTGGGGGATTAATCATAGCGTTGATTTCTATGAATTATGCGTTTGTGGCCCCTTCCTCTCTCCACCTTTCATTCATTCTAAGAGTGGACAAATGTGGTTTCCTTTTCTCAATTCACTTTTTGTGGATCTCTATGGATCACTGAGGATTCAGGACTCAGCCTTGGCAGAAAACTTCAGTTGGAGTTGTTGAAATATGGTTGCTTTGCTACTTCATTATAAAATTCATTAGTGTGTGTTTGAATGTAAGGTTGCATGATCCAGTGCATAAAATGTGAACCAATAATTCTCATGGATTTGAAAAAAATATGTGCTTAGGTTAATTATACAGTAATCTATGTTTAATTGACTTGATAGTCATAATACAACTCTTGTTATTTAAGAATATAGCATATCAACGTTATAATTTGACTGGGACTCAGTTTATGAAATATTTTTTACAAGTAATCTGTAATAATTTCTTTTTAACAATTATCTCATTGAGTATCAATTATAATTAATTAACTGGATTGATATTTATCATTAAACAAAAAATATATAGTTAATAATAAAAAGCAAGTGTGTTTCCTTTGTTACATAAAAACTGGAAAACAAGTGGTATGATGGTTTGTGACAGTGATCAACTCAGACTGATACAGTTCGATCCATATAAGAAAAGGAATGTGGAAAATGTGTAATTTTTTTTTTGTGAAATTCTCAAAATGGTACATTTTTCTTTTTCTTTTTCTTCATATATAGGTAGATGGTGCAGAGGTTGCACAATATAAATCAGTGTCATTATTGTACAATTTAATTAAGATTATATAAAATAGTGGGAAGAGAATACAATTTTAGTTGAATAAATGAAATGGTGCAACAAATGTACTATTTTAATTAACTAATTAATGGATTAATTAAGATAGTTAAACTACTGCACAAAGATGATTAATTCTCTCACCCTTTCTCTCCTATGTTATCAAGTTCTATTGGGTTATGCAAAAGCCCTTTTGAAAATTTTGATGAATATGTAATAATTGAAATTAATTATCATTAAGTAATTGAAATAAATATGAAGTTAATTTGAATGGAAGAATGGTCACCTGTGTGAAAAAAAGTTACTTGCTGTGAAAAAAGCTAATATTTATGTAATGTAGTTAAATAAAAAAATGTTTTTTATATAGTAAAAATTTAAATTATTTGAATTAAAAAAAGGTTAAAAGTTTTTTAAAAATGACTGAAGTAAATTGGTTAGTTTTTAAAACTTATTTAGATTTTTTTCTTCTTAAAACTAAGTTTCTTTATTTTTCTTTTATAAAAATAATCATTATTGTAATTTTATAAAAGTTCTCAAATTACTTCCTGTTCTTTTTTTTCTTTTATAAAAATTTTCAAACTTATTTAGATATTTTTTTCTTTTATAAAAATAATCATTTTTGTAATTTTATAAAAATTTCCAAATTAACCTTATGTGCACATTTAATACAACATAGAAAAATAAGAGAGAAAGAATGAGAGAATTAATCACCCTCAAATTCTATAATAATCTAACAATTTTAATTAATCAATTAATTAGTTAATTAAAATATTTAATTAAAATTATATATTTTTTATAGTATTTCACATAATCTTGAATTAAATGGTACATTAATAACACTATTTTGATATGGTGAAACCTTACCCACATAAAAAAAAGAAAGTACACTATTTTAAGAATTTCACACAAAAATTACATTAATTTAAAAAATTAGTCTCAAATTTGATTCTAGACCTCAGATTGAATAAAAAAATAAAAATTAAATAATATATAAAAAAACCCACAAACTTAATTTCTTAACATTTTAAATTAAAAATGGTATAATTGATTGGAATCCAAACAACTAAGATCATTATCATTAATTTCTTTTTTAAGCAAATGTAGAATAAAAACAAATTAATGAGGCACTGTTAATACCACTTCTCCTTCAACATTGGTACCCACACACATATACCACCACTTGCTCTTTCACTTTCACAAAACCTTATCCACACATTACGTTGAAATTGAATTCAGAGGCTCCAAATTTATGTGTTACATTACACCACACTCTGAACGGCGTTTCAGTACCTTTGACATAGTGAGTGCTAATCATTTTCGTTCAACCTTCGATGTTTGGTAAAAGATGTACGACACCCAAGTAGTTCATTCCCGTTTTACTTCATTGTGGCAGAACATCGATAAGTACGATAACATTTTAGTATTACGAGATAAAAGAATGTATTTTTTTTTCCTTTTCAATATTTCTCTCATTTTCCTCCCAAACTAGGTGGATGAATATCTCTACCAAATTACTAATACTCATTTTATTTTTAAATTATGTTAAAGTGTTATATTTTTTATTTTTAATTATTCTTCGGCCTTTTGCTGAAAGCGTAGCATAAATTTCCACGCCTAGTGAGTGGCTTATGCAAAAGAGGAAAAGATAGGTAAGTGATGAGGTAACCTACTTTTGTAGAAGAGTGGACAAATGAGAAAGATAGAGAATAAGTTGGTTTTCTTGTGCTTTAGATTTGGTGCATATATACCATTGACTAATTACATGCTTTATTTGCGTTGAAAACTTCAAATAAAATATATTTTATTTTAAAAAATATTTTATATAAATTAATATACAAGAATTTATGTAAAGCATCTTTTAAATAAGTTAGCTTTTTAACTTATAGAAAACTGTTTCCTTCTTTTCTTTCTGTAAAAATATTTTCACTCATTCTAATTTTTTGTGACCAACAAAAACTATTTTGGAATTTTTCACAGAAAACGTATTGTTATTACTATGCATTCATCTCTCTCATTTGTGTCCCATTCATTCGCATAAGAATTATGGATTATTTTCTCTAGTTTGTTCTGCATATTTATAAATGGTTCACACGTGTGAAAAAAAATTCAAAAAAAAATTTAACAAGATTATTGAAAAAAAAATGTCTTAGATCTAAATCCTCTTATAAAAAAAATATTATTATAAGTAAAATTATGTTAAATAGTTAAAAAAAACTTAAATATTTATTTTAAATAAATAAGAAAACATATTGTAGAAAATAGAACAACAAATAAAATATTGTATTTTTAAGTATGCAAGCCTAGATAAATACTAACCATTCATAATTGATTATATTTAGACTCATTACCAAACTCACTATGAATTGGTTAACCTTTCAATAAATTTTTCAACCACTAACAAAGATATTAATATGGTATTAATGAATAAAAATATTTATTCATTTTAGCACACAAACAATCATATAATAGAAGGATGATTACTTATATGAGTTAAGAAGTTATGCGAGACTAATATCGACGAACCGACCAACTAAAATAGTCAATACCCAGTATAATACATGGAAAATATTAATAATACCTTTTTTGTTATTAATTACAGTCTATAAAAGTTAAAATGTTTTATTTGTCCCTTTTTAACAACTCTCCATTATAATATTTTTAATTTTAGTAAATTTTAATTATTTATATAAAATGTATCTTAGAATAAAATATGTTAAAGATTACATTAATATCATAAAGTTTAAGAAGATGTTAACCAATTTATCGTTTTCCATAAAATGAAAATTAATTCTTTTTTGCCATAAGCAACTGAGACACGTAATTGTTGCATGGGGAACTTCAGGGAAAAAAACATCGTGTCAAATAAATAATTCATCCTGAAGCCACATGAACCGGGAAGAAGCCAAACATAGCATTTTGAAAACAATTACATGCAACAAACCAAAGCTTGAAAATGCATATTTAATATGGCTCTATGGATCAGAAATGAGAATTGTTGGCCAAATCATGTTTCATACCAATTTATTTGAAGGTGTAGACCCAGCAAAAAGAAAAGAAAAAAAATCAAATTCCATTCTCTGAATCTGAATAAAGAAGTTGACAATTTTGGTTCTGCTTTTAGATCTTTTTTTCAGGTAACACTTGTCTGCTTTTGGAATTTTTCCGGCTAATACCTGATTTAAAGTTAATTCAAGGAAAATTGTAAACATTCATCTCTTGAGATGGAGAAAAGAGAGAGACATGAAACAAAAATATGGAGAAGAAAGTGATGTAAACGTGAAATTTGATGTTAGAAAAAAGTAGCAATATGAATAAAAAGAGAGAGAGAATTATGAACGTATACTTATAATGAACCTTGATTTATCAGCATGTAAGAGATGGGATATACCATATTTTTTTAATATTTTCTCTTTTTAAAAGCGTTGGATTTTTTTTATAATTTTATTGATTTATTTTGTTAAAGTTTAAGATAATATTTATTACTCTTTTATTAATTATATTTTATTCCTGGCCTATGTTTTAGTTAAGAAAGGAATGAAGGTCCCAAAACCTGTTTTCAAATGTGAATGAAATTGGATCAAAAGATTAAATTATTCTTTGATGTTAGTATAATGAGTAATGATTAATCTACTTACTACAATCATTACTTGACGTTATTTTAGTTTTTAGATTTTGAAAAAGTCCTTAGAATAATCTAAAGTTGTAATTTGTTCAATCAAAAGTCTTATTGTTTGACTATTATTATTACTTATTATTTTAATTTCTAAATATGTGTTAATATTATTGGTTGAGTTTTGTACTTATGTAATATTCGACAGCACAAGTGACAGATTGTAATCTAACAAACCCTTCCTCTAAATTTGTTAATTTTAAGAATTAAAATGAGTTCCTCGTGATTTCAAGAATTAAATTAGTCATGCACTCTTATTACAAGCTGTTATGATACTAAGTATGTTATAATATCTTTTTTGAAAATTTACCATACTTTAAATATTGTTTGATTTGAAGTTTGATTTTTTTTTATCACAATTTCGTTTTTAAAAAACATTTTCATGAATTAAGGGAGGAAAACTAAATATAAGTTAATTTTTACCTTAAATATTAAGTTATGTGAATTTTTGTAGTATATTGAAATAAGTGTTTTATTTAAGAATTAAAATTGATCTGAAACCCTTCTTTTTACTTCTATGGACATAGTCATTTCATCTAATAAGTATAAGTTTGGTACTTTAATTATGATGTTGTCTTAGAAAAACATATCAAATAAGAAGTTTATGTAAGTTACGCAATGCATTGAGTACAATGTGTAACTTGTATGTGTGACCAATTCTTTGGAATGTAGGAAAAATGTAGTTCATTTTTGAAGGAAGAAAGTTAGGTACGGAAAGGATAACGAAAATAAGGGGAGTATGTTTAAGAGGGAAGTATGAAAAGAAGAAGGTGAAGTGTAAATAGTAATAGCTCAGTGATCTTGCTGTAGCCCAACCCAATATGCCAAGAAACAAAAATTATTGAACTAGAGTGGGTCAAATATAAAAATTGGGTGGGCCAGAAGGAAGTGTTCAGCCCACATAGCCACCTCATGCATTTCATGTGGCCCACCTTATCCAAAAGTTTAAGTGCAAAATAGTGAAAAAAAGGAAAAAGAAGAGGCTCTTGTTCTCTGCATATCTGGTTTGTAATCTCAAACAACTCACTCTCCGCCACGGAATGGGGAGACATGGCTCTCACTGCCGCTCTTTCTTCTTCTTCTCTTTCTTCCGCCGCCGGAATATTCCCTCGCCCAAATAAATGCACACCCTCCCACACTTTCCTCTCCTCCACCACCTTCCACCACCATCATCACCACCACTCTTTCTTGTTGCGAGGTTTCACTACTTCTCTTCTCTCTGTCTCCTTACACATCATTACAATCACTTCAACATACACAACTACTTTTAATGATCATGCACGAATTCATAATATAAAATAATGTGAAAGAAATTAAACTAAAGTTGATAGTTCATGTAGAATTAGAAGGGTTGTTTTCATGGATTAGATGAGAATTGTTCTTCAATATAGTTTCTTCACACTTTTAGTGTTGTTCTCTTTGATTAGAGTTGGAGTTTGACGTCAGAGACTTGTGTTATATATATAAATGATAAAATTCTAATTTTGATTAGAGAACAACCTCGAAAAAACCAATGAAATAACATCTATTTTTGCAATTTATGTTGAAACTCAATACATTTTATCTTCTTATGTCCTTTCCTTCTCTTACTGTTGCTAGTGGAAACGTTTATCAAAATAATCTTAGTATATACATATATATATATATATATATATATATATATATGAAAGAAAAAAAAAAAAAAAAAAATACTACTTGGGGTGCTGTGCTACTAGTCCATATGTTGATATGTCTTTAATATGTTCTGCAGTTGCAAATGACGCTGATAGGGGTGAAGTGTCATCTGACACCGGAATCAAGG
>Ga0209489_105235_pt1 | contig 22828 bp, 10 predicted proteins | sample SiratrowhiteBW_FD_187527 | JGI IMG/M metagenome (GOLD analysis project Ga0209489, IMG submission 187527) | Root nodule microbial communities of legume samples collected from California, USA - Siratro white BW (SPAdes) (version 2) | ecosystem: Host-associated > Plants > Roots > Nodule | place...
TTTTTTTCAGTTTCTTGCTAAACTTTTAGTCAGTAGAATCATGTGCTCTTGTCCCCACAAAAACATAAATTTGATTCATTCACTTTCCATTCCACTCAAAATCTTAACTCAGGGTTAACCCGAGTCTCTTATTTGAAAACATTTTCCTTATTAGTAAACTAGGATTAAAGCTTAAAAAGCATAATTATATATGAATTCAAAATATATCATAATTGTAATTCAAATTGTTAATAGAATCTTAAAAAATAGCTAGTTAAAAGATGCCAATGTTGATTGAAAAACATTGTAAGAAGTTATTATTCACAAAATGATTTCTTTTTAAAGATTTTAAGTTGGAGAAATAACAATGAACAAGAATAGTATAATATATATCCTACATATTATCTATTATGAAATGGTTATCTTAAATTATTTGAGTAAATTTAGTAACTTAAAAAGTATTCATTTGAACACATTTAAATTATAAATAAAAGATAATGAAATAAAATTTTAAAAAATGAATAATATTTTTAGTTATAATAAACAACTATGAAAACTAACTTAATTTCAAAAAGTTAGATATTATTATTGATAATAAAAAATAATTCATAATTGTTTTTTTTATGGCTAATCAATACATATTTTTTTTTGAAAAAAGTATTATTGAAAAAGTTATTGACACGTGTCTTAAATCCTTAAAATATCACGTTATGTTATGTGTAAGCTAATTAATAAAAAAAAAATTCACCTTTAGAGTGGTGTTTACTGGTTCAATCTTAATTTTGTAATTAGTTGAATTTATTTTAGATACTTGATTTCTTGGGTCACATCTTGTAACTTTTATTTTTATTTTATAAAAATAAAATTTGGAATTGGAAAGTTGATTTAACGAAGCTGGAGTGATAAAAAGAGTGATTTTCACCTAGACAAACCCTAGACTGAATGGTCATTAGGTGAATTTGTCTAGACCATATTTCAATGCTAAGCAAAAATTGGAAAAAAAAAATGTGTAAGATCATTAATTGGTGAAATCAGAACTATAATTCACGTAATTGGAATTTATGTATGAGTTGAAAATTTATAATAAAAATAAGTAAGATAAATAATGTTTAAAAAAACATATTTATAAATTTATTGTTTTAAGATTTTAGATTAAAAATGATAATTTAATCTCTGATATCATTTGTTTATATCCACTAATATCTTTGTTGATTTTTTATTTATGTTTTTTCTAACTCTTAATAAATATAATATTTTTCTTCTTAAAAGATAAATCTATACATAACTAACTAGCAAACATTGGTGTTTATATTTATATATACATTGTTTAAAGTAGAATGTAGTTGTTGATTTCTCTTGATCATTATGTTTCAGTAATTACTTACCCTTATTAGAAAGTGACATGCACTCACATTGAAGGTGTGCACCAAATATTGTATCTATCTTTAGAAGGAACATGTACAAGATATAAAAAACTGATTTGTTTTTTAGATTATTGATTAATTGTACATTTTATAAAATGTAAGCTCTATAACTTAACTAATTATTAAGAAAATGATTTATGTATACCTATGTTATTCACAATAATTAAAATAAGTATGTTGTGAAATTCTACATGTGTTCACTAAACATAATTTTTTAGCATGTAAACATCACATGAATGATAGCGAAACACATTATTTAAGAAAATAAAAAATATGAAAAAGAATATTAAATTCAATCTACTCCCATGACATAGATCACTTTAAAAAAGTTATTTTTATCTCTCACAGGATAATTTTCAAATATTACACTCATGTTTATCTTTTAGTGAATTCTCATTTACACTTGTATCACTAACTAAATCCTCAATTATCAAAAGCTCTCAATTATAATGTTTCTATATATAGACAAAAGCTAAACCAACCTTAATTATCAATAACAACCTTAATTATTAATTTAAAAACATTAAATTTTATTTCAAATATATTTTTTAGGAACTATTATACAAGAATATAAATATATTTTGGAAGTAGCAAATAATAATAATATCTGACCTCTACCCTGACATTTAAAATATAATATTACAAATTTATAAGTTTTAATTTTTATTATAAAATAGAAATATAATAATATTCATATGTATAAATCTTAATTACCCATAATTTTCTAATAATGTTCAACCATAATTTTTAATTTTAATGTTTTGCTATTTAATTTTTACCTGTATTAGTTTTGATTTTTATTACTCATAATCTTCTGATAATGTTTAATAATAATTTACATAGTCAATGACTTTAATATTTAATGCTGTTAGTTTTGATTTTAATTATCCATAATTTTCTAATAATATTTAATAATAATTCTGATAGTTGATCTTTTTGGTTTTTAATCTTCATTTTAATACCATTATGATTTTCATGGTTTAAAAATTTTGACATGTAAGAGTAAGACTCTTAAACGTTAAAAACATATTATTTCGGTTATAGAACTACATAAATATTATTTCTAATTTTCGAAAATTAAGAGACACACATTGTAATAAAATTACACGGTTACAAGTCAACCTTTACATATTAATAAAAACTTGCAACTTTATTTAATTTAGAGTAATTATTAAAACCCTTAAAATTCAGCTAATTATTGAGAAATAACTCACTTATATCTATGTCGTTCATACTAGATAGAGTAATTTAAATGCAATAAAACTCTAAGAATTAAAATTTAGCTGAACACAAAAGAAAATTATTTTTAATTTGTAGTAAATACAGAAAATATATTCACCATCATCATGGACATTGTTTTTTAGTTATGAGTAGGTCAGTTCTCCCTTACAGTAATTCAAATTCTGTGTGATGCCAAAATTTCCTTTTAAGTCTTAAACCAAGAAAAGATAAACACGTGATACCCTAGATATTTAATAGATATTTAAACAAAACAAATCAGAATTTGATGCTGTTTCGGAAATCTAACCTAAATACTATTTTAAATGTCCATAAAACAGGATGTCCACCAGTGTAATATGCGATAGGGATTTAGTAATGGCAAATAAAATATTATATATTAAGGTTTTAAAAAAAATTATATATCACAAATTAACTAGTATATAAATTATTTTTAGTTTATAAATAAGTTAATTATGTTACTTTTATACTTTTTTTACCAAAAATATTCATTGAAAATTATTTATAATATATTATTATAAATTAATGTTTATATATATATATATATATATATATATATATATATATATATATATATAAATGAAATTCAATAAAACCATTATGACGGTGATATATAAATTTAAAGACAAAAAAGTTATTGTGTAAATTTTAAGTTGATGGAAATAATATCTAATTAATTAAAATTTAAATTAAAAAGCTTTGTATAAATATTTATCATTATGGGATTAAATTATATAAATATAACTAACTAGGATATTGATTTAAAACTACAATATCTCCTATACTACATCAAGCCAAAGAAAATTCTCCATCCAAATTAAATTCCATGCACATGATTCAAACGATTTCATTCTAAATCAGGTAAAATCCATGCATTTTTGTTTATTGAGTTTTCTATACTCTTTAAAAAGTTGAAACAATCTAAATCTCCTAAGTTCATCCCACGACACAACTTTAGACATCGCACCGCTCCAACAATTATAGCAAACACAAGAGGCAAAGTGTTTCAGATCTTTTAACACCGAATATTGAGCAAGATTCAATTTTGATAATTTGTGTTTTTTTTTTTCTTCCATAATTCCGTAAAAGAAGAAGGGTGGATGTATGATGTGAAATAATCACAGAAAAATTGATATAATTAATACATATCCTTGTAAGATCATAAAAATATTTAAGTTTTTTATTACCTATAATATAATAATCTTATTTGGTAATATATATTTTTTTGGGCCTACAATCAAATATTAATACGTAAAATGATTCTCCAATGTCGGAGGATCGAACAGACGATAATGTTATACAAATTCATATGGGATTGTGTTAAAAGGAAAAAAACAAAGTGGTGCTTAATACAAATATAACATATACTACAAACCCTAGAGGGGTGTAATAACAAATCTCGAGCACTTAATCAGCACCGTCTGTCTTGGATCCAACGGCGGAAGAAGGCCAAACTCTCGTACTTATCACTCCCACCATCTTCCCACTCTCGCAGTCTCACCACTGTTTTTGTTTCGCTTCTAACATGGACCAACACATCGTCGATCCTCCGCGTTCCTTCTCTTCACTCTGAAGCCCGATCCTCATTTTGATTCCCACCCATCAAAGTAATCACAAAACCCATCAATAAAGTTTAAGTTTTTTCCTCGGTTAAACTCTCAGAACTTGTGTTAGTGAATCCTGTAACCCAAAAATAAGAGAAAAAACGAACCTTGTTTATTTTTGGGGTTTTGGATTTGAAACTGTTCAGACTAGGGCGGTTTCGAACCAGTTTTGAGTTTGTTCGTTGCGTTATTGTGTTATTGTGTTTGTTTGTTTTTTCGAGTGAAGCTTTTCTGTGCGGTGTAATGGTGAGTGACAGTTACAGTAAGATGATATCTGATGTGACAATTCGATCGATGCTGAAGAACGGTGAATACGGCGGTGAAGATTTGGGGGTTCTGAGGGAGAGGGAACTCGCTCGGTTGCGAAGTGGGTCGGCCCCTCCAACGGTGGAGGGGTCGTTGACAGCGGTGGGAGGGTTGTTTGAGGGGTCTCCGGCTGCGGCGGGGTATGGAGGCAGAAGGGGTTTTGGGAGCGAGGAGGAGCTTCGGGCTGATCCCAATTACGCGAATTATTATTACTCTAATGTGAATCTGAACCCGCGGTTGCCGCCTCCGCTGGCCTCGAAGGAGGACTGGCGGTTCGTGCAGCGGTTGAGGGGTGGTTCTAAAGTGGGGGGTGTCGGGGATAGGAGGACGGCCAGCGATGATGGTGGAATTGAAGGTGACGATACAAACTCTTTGTTTTCTGTGCACCCTGCTGGGTTTGGTGTGAAGGAGGAGGGTGGTTTGAAGCACCGGAAAGGTGGCCCCGAATGGAGTGGCGAGGATGGGTTGATCGGGTTGCCGGCAGGAGGCCGAGGGAGTAGGCAGAGGAGCATTGCAGAGCTGTTTCATGTAAGAGTTCTGTTGCCTTTGTAAATTGTAATTGAAGTATTGAATGTGTATTATGTTTTGTTTCTCTAAGGTTTATATGTTTGTTGTTTTACCTTAGTTGTATTGGTGATTGATGGTTGGTTGGTTCTCTAATTGAAAGGTAAAAGTTTTGGATGTGTGTGAGTGAGTTTGTGTTTATAGGATGGGAAGCATTGCATCACTGTTTCTGGCCATGTCCAAGAACCCTCAGGAGTCAGTCCTCCTGAGATTCTCCATGTTCAGTTCATTCAACAGTCTGTTCCACCAATGCCTTTTAGCCTTGGACTGAGGGGGCGATTACACTCATGGCGTACCATTTTGTGATCGTGTCTTGTTCTTATTTCCCTAATGATTGGATTATTCACAAACTGCCAACATTGTCAACTACTTTTGAGCTTAGTAACCAATGCTTGGATTATTCACAAACTGCCAACATTTTCAACTACATTTTGAGCTTAATAACTGACCTTTGCAATTAGGTTGGCCCATGGATAGGCCTTCAACTCAGCCCAAATGATTGGTCCAAATCCAAGAGGGTTCATTGATACATTCGCTGGCTTTATTTTAGGGTTTGATTGATAGTTGGATTTCTGAGGTCATTCATTTAATGAATTATCAAAATAGAGATTTTTGTTAAAAAATAAAGAATTTTCCTGGTCTTAACCTGTTTCTCCTCCTCAACACGCCCCTTAGTTTCGAGACAAAGTGATTGCAATGGAATTTGTGGATTGCAAATTGATTAATTTTGGGACAGTGGCTCCTCTTATTTTCTGTTTCTCTGATTGGAGTCTCTTAGTTGGATGCTGTTGTTGACTTGTCTATGCTCACTAGGCAGGTTTAGTGGACTTTCGAGTCACTCTACCTTTATTTCATATCTTTGGTTTGCTTCTACCATTCAAAATTTTGTTTTGGTTGACTACCTTTCAGTTTCTAATTGTGGCTCAATAGTGTGGAGTTGCAATTTTATGGGCTTGAAATTTAAAATTTTGTCTTACTAATTAGTTTTGCAATGAAACGATGTTATTATGTGTGGTGATTATAACTTGTATTATAATTTTATTTAGTTGCATTGTCTCTGATGTTTGCTGCCATATTTTCTTAGCAGGATGAAATAAATAATGCATCATCTGCATCCAAGCACCCTCATAATCTACCTAGCAGTAATTTATTTGATGATATTGCTGAAAAATCTGAAACCCGTCTTGCTTATGTGCATCAAGAACTGAATGCCCTGCGGTCCGGTGGAAATAAGCAGGGTATATCTGCTGCCCAAAATTTTGTTGGTTCGGGACCTCAAACTTATGCTTCTGCCTTAGGAGCCTCCCTCTCAAGGAGTAGCACCCCTGACTCTCAGCTTCTACCAAGAGCTGCTAGTCCTTGCCTTCCACCCATTGGTGATGGCAGGTCCAGTGCTGATAAAAAAAGTTCTAATGGTCAAAATTTACTCAATGCTGTCTCATCTAATTTAAATGAGTCTGCAGATCTGGCGTCTGCTTTGGCTAGTATGAATTTATCAACAAAAGATATAATAGATGATGAGAAACATTCCCAGTCATCTAGGCACAATGAGTTAGATTATACTCATAGCTTTAAACAGCAGCCTTACTTAAACAGTCCTGATTCCTTGGCTTTTCAACGTCATTCTGCTACCCAATCCCATTTAAAAGTGAATAAAGGCAACAGTTTTGGATTGGATCTGAATAAATCATCAGGGTATGCAGATGAACAGCTAGAACCCCATAAGGCTGGTGGAATTTCTGTTAACACGCATTTGAAAGGACCTTCACCAACTTTTACTAGCAGAGGTAGTTCACCTGCTCACTATCAGAGTGTTGAAGATATCTCATATCCAAACTATGGCATGGCTGGATATGGTGTTAATCCTTCATCACCATCCATGATGGCAAGCCAGCTTGGGAGTGGGAATTTGCCTCCTTTCTTTGAAAATGCTGCTGTTGCTGCATCTGCACTAGGATTGAATGCTATGGACTCTAGAGTACTGGGAAGAGGTGTCACTTTAGGACCTTTATTGGCTGCAACTGAATTACAAAATTCTAGCAGGCTTGGAAGTCATGCTGCAGGTAGCACTCAACAGTTGCCCTTGATGGACCCTTTGTATCTTCAGTATCTGAGGTCGGGGGATGTTGCTTCCGCTGCACAGATTGCTGCGCTTAAGGAATCAGTGATCAATAGGGAATGCACGGATTTACTTGGCCTCCAAAAAGCTTATGTTGAGTCTTTGATTGCCCCCCAAAATTCACATTTTAATGTTCCATACCTTGGTAAATCAGCTACCTTGAGCCCTAATTCTTTTGGAAGTCCATCATATGGTCTGGCCACATCATATCCAGGAAGCCCACTGGCTGGTTCCCTTTTCCCTAACTCCCTCTATGGACCGGGTAGTCCTATGAACCAAAGTGAACGCAATATGCGTTTGTCTGGGATGAGGAATGCGGCTGGGGGTTTCATGGGACCGTGGCATTCGGACACAGTTGGTAGCTTAGAAGAGAATTTTGCATCTTCCTTGCTTGATGAATTCAAAAGTAATAAGACCAAATGTTTTGAACTTTCAGAAATTGCCGGGCATGTTGTTGAATTCAGGTAGATACTGGTGATCTACTTTGTTTTGCTTCTTCAGATTTAATATTTAGCTAACTTGTTTTCGTGTTCTTTCTTAAACAGTGCTGATCAGTATGGAAGCCGATTTATCCAACAGAAACTCGAGACAGCGTCAATGGAAGAGAAAAACATGGTTTTCCATGAAATCATGCCACAAGCACTTTCTCTAATGACTGATGTCTTCGGTAATTATGTGATTCAGAAGGTACTTTGATATTTTCTTTGCTATATATAGAATCTCACTATATTTTCAATTTTCAACTTGTATAGTGTACTATTTTTTTTCATAATTATGTTCAACTGGGTATCAAATTCATTATCTAAAGCAAAAAACTTTGAATTCATTTTATACATGTCTAACAAAGTGCACTTCATGTTTAGTTTTTTGAACATGGAACAGCAGCACAAATAAGAGAACTTGCTGATCAGCTTACGGGTCATGTGCTGACCCTAAGTCTTCAAATGTATGGCTGTCGGGTTATCCAGAAGGTCCGCTTATCAATTTATCTACCTTATGACTGTTTCCATAATTATATTCTGTGTTTGTTTTGGTTATACAAATTCTGCTGTTTTAAGTGTTGGATTGTAGTTTGTTACACGGTAGTCAATGATGCTGTTACACTTCCTGGCCTCAACAGTTAGGCATGGTATCACATTTGGTTATCACAATGATAGTTGTTGTGATTGCAGTCAAAATGTGGCTGCAACAGCTACCCACCATTAAATGCTTCTAATTGCTTAAAGATGAAAGCATTAACTATTTTATTAATTTTTATATAATAAATGATTTACCTTTTCATAATTTTTATATAATAATTGTTTTACTTTTTTCATTTAATACATTTTACATTTGATTCCTTATATGCTCACGGCACTTGTTAGGAATTCCTTTAAATTTTTTTCATATGGAAAAAGAGTCTATTCAGAAAAAAGAAAATATCACTGTCCTATTGCAATGCTGTCTCACTTAGTAATAGTAACAAGTAATAACTCCCTTTTTTCTGTGATTTGTTTGGTTGTGCTTTTAAGACTTGTTATTACTATTAGTTCTATACATTGTTCAAAACATTCTGACTAATGTGAATGGTGATCTTGTTTTAAATGTATTGAAACTTACCTTATTGTTTTCATCAATTTACAATACAAAACTTTAAAGGCTTATTAATGTTGAATAAACTATGAATGTATAATTTTTAGTGTTTTTTGAGTTTTGAACTTTTGTTATAAATTATTTACGTTGTATCTGCTACCTTTGGTATAGCTGTTACTCCATGATTTTGCTACAATTTTTGGGTTGGCTACTGTGCCTATCCAAGATGGATGACTAGATGTTTTTATGTCAAAATTTGCTGAGAAGAGTAATGCTTTTCAATGTTATATACTATCTGGAAAGGCTAGGAACATGTCACCCTGGTATTACGCAAACTGTTTCTAGAACTGCCTTTACACTTGCTTTCTTGTTAGTAAGAGATAACTTGTTGAACGGTTGTCAAGGCACCCTGTTGAAATAATCACAATGAGCCCCAATTTTATTTTTATTTGATATATCTTGGCAGGTATTTTTTCCCTAACATTTCGCATTTTACTTTGTGGATTGGAGTGTGTTTGAGAGCAACCTAAGTCTTTTAATTATTTTATCATTTTCTTAATGTCAGAAAAGGTATGGTTTCTTTTCTGATAGTTTTTTCGACTTGACTGTCGGAGGCTTTAAGTGAGAAAAATATATTGGGTGTTAATATTTTTTTTCTATATGCAATTGCTTATTTTGTGTGCGAAACTGATACTGGCTTATTATAATGCTTTGAATTTAGGATGCTGTTATGATTTGTCTGGGCTGATGGTAAAGCAAAGAGTTATTCATTTTGTTTTTCTCTGCTAAATTCTGTAGGCTATTGAAGTTGTTGACATGGATCAGCAGACTAAAATGGTTACAGAGTTGGATGGTCATATTATGCGTTGTGTACGTGACCAAAATGGAAATCATGTCATCCAGAAATGTATTGAATGTGTACCGGAGGATGCAATCCATTTTATTGTTTCAACGTTTTATGACCAGGTTGTGACATTGTCAACTCATCCCTATGGTTGCCGGGTTATACAGGTAACTGTTTCCTCGTGTGCATTTGTGTAAAAAACATAGCACCTAGATTGCTAGTTTGTAAGATCAGCATTATAGTGTTCTAAAATAGTCATATTTTACTATGCAGAGAGTCTTGGAGTACTGCCGTGATCCCAAAACACAACAGATTATGATGGATGAAATTTTGCAGTCTGTGTGTATGTTAGCACAAGACCAGTATGGAAATTATGTTGTGCAGGTTTGTTGCATTTCATGTTGGTTTTTGCTTATCATCCGATGGTCACTACTTGTGATTTTGTTCTCTAATTTGAGGGTCTGCACCTTCCAATGCTCAAAGACCCCAATTCTCTCACAAATGACAAGTCACTCCTGTCTTTCTACCTCTCCTCTTATTTATAGAGGAAATCTGGTTCTTTCTTTTCTATCTCAACAAACTAATAGATTTTTACAATTAAGCAACAAACTTACTCCCAAATTACCTACAGATTTCTGCTGTGCATTCTTGTTGGATGACTTTTTTTAATTACCTCTTTAGATTTCAGTGATTGCCTTGATTCAATTTTGGGACACTTGGTTAAAATTTTGCAGCATGTGCTGGAGCATGGCAAGCCTTATGAACGTTCAGCTATTATCAAAGAATTAACTGGGCAAATAGTGCAGATGAGCCAGCAGAAGTTTGCCTCTAATGTTATAGAAAAGTGCCTTACTTTTGGAACACCTACCGAGCGTCAAGTCCTTGTGAATGAGATGCTTGGTTCCACTTATGAAAACGAGCCCCTGCAGGTTTGTGCATGAACTATAATCTCCAATGAACAAATCTCTTGTTATGTTACATTATGCTTCTTTTAGCAATCTTTCCTTATCAGCTGAAAGTATAGCTTGAAGTAGTTTTATACTATTTTCAATATCCTTACCCTTTTTCATTCCGTCCATTTTATCATTTATTTTATTCAATAAGAATTTTTGTTTTTCTGGTTGTTAGGAGTTTAAGGAAATAAGCTACGTGTGAAATTAGTTTGGATTGCTGAAGCAATTTATAGGTTCTGGTGTTTACTGGCCCATCTTGTTCTTGTTGTCAGAGTGTGCTATGTCAATTTTTTCTTCATGAAAGATCCATTTCAGTCAAAATTAGGCTTGCCTATTTTCTACCTTATTAAAGACTCCCGTGAGCTGAGTTGCTTCATAGCTACACCCCTACAGTATCTCCTATGAAAATATGTTGCTGCCTAAGATGTCATCCGTATGTTCTATTTTTTTTTTTTTTAAATGCCAAATGGCTAAGGCGGAGGAGGGTTGGTGTTGGTGCCAAGAGTAGGATATGTCCTTCCTCCCCCTTTAACCATTACATGTTCTTAAAATGTCATGACACACACACACACACACACACTCTCTTTTCTTAATGCCCTCCAACCCCTGATAATTTGTTTTATGCTTTTACATCCTAATTCTTTCCCCACTTATTTATCCATGGTGATGTAGAGTAACGCCAACGTGCAATCATATACCCAATATATTAAATTAATCTTTGAAAGTACTTGCTTTAAAAGAAAACCTGCTTCCAGGGCCCACTTTTATTTTTGCCTTTGTCAATTTATGGTCTTGATTTGAACACTAGTCTACGTATCAGTTTGGTTCACAAGTTTAGTTTTATACTCCATATAATCTTCAATTGGACAAACACTTTACAAAATGGTGGTTTCTTCTGTCGTGATTATAACTTAATCGTGTTGTAAATAAAGCCAGGTAGGTCTTATTCCGAAAAAGTTAGTCCAGTTTAACTTTTGTACTGTCATTTTTTTGTTTTAATGTTAATTGATCTTTTGTGTTGTTTAGTCATTATATTTACGTTTCTCACATACTGTCTTTATGTTTTTAGATTATGATGAAGGATCAGTTTGCAAACTACGTTGTACAGAAAGTGCTGGAAACCTGTGATGACCAGCAGCTTGAGCTAATCCTTAATCGAATAAAGGTTCACCTGAATGCCTTGAAGAAGTATACCTATGGGAAGCACATTGTTGCCCGTGTAGAGAAATTGGTTGCTGCTGGGGGTATATTTTCTGTCTCAAATTTACTCTTCATTTTTGCTCATATTTAGATCTATTGCTACAATTGCGTCACAGTAGGCTCATATATTCACAAAACTCGTACTTAATTTCCTTTCCTTCGAAAGATTGTACTCTATTTTGATTTAGCAGTATAGTTCCCTTGAAAATTTAGGTATGGGCTAACATGACATTTTTTTCTTTACAAAAATTTACATGTGTATATAGCAATTTTTGCTTAAAGAAAAGCTTCATTTCCATTCAACCGTGAGGTTTCATAATTTTCTCCTACAAACTTTTTATTCAATCAAGTACCATGAAGTAGGGGTGAAGGTGATCTATCATGTCTGGTAGTGTTTTACAATTAATGAATCTATCTTTAATTACTGTATGCGGACAAGATGAATGACTTTCACTTGCCAAAGGATGGCTAAAATATAGGCTCCCCAATGCACTTTTATCTAATGAATTGGCTTCACATAATTTAATGACATGAAGTGGATACTATTTGGCATTTTGCATGTATATATCTTTAGATGTTATTTGATTGTGTGTACTTAACTCAATTTTGTGTGGTATGCAGAGAGGAGGATTAGTATTCTGACTCTAAATCCTGCACAGATGGTATAGGGAATGTACAGCTAACTGAAGATAATAGAAGCACCTGCTCTTTTTTCTTTTCATGTGGTATTGCTAATGGCCCTGTCTGTATTCAGGTAGTGAAGTAATAAATTAGTTGTACTTGAAATTGTACATTTGTTAGCGTGAGGATAATACAGCTAGAATCAGGTTAGCCAAGGCTGAGGCTGGGGCTTGGTACTGTTAATGGCCTTGCCCTGCCTGATTCTATCTCTTGCGGCAGGGATATATAATATTATTTATGAGCTAGTTTTCATGTTGTAAAGGGAGGTGATGACTGTACAAATTTTACTAGGTTATCAGAGTCCTTGTATTCGGGATCACCAAATGTTTTGACATATGAGGCTTTACTTTTTGCCCTATGTTAACCTTTTCTTTTATTCCCCCACATTTTTCCCTCTCGCTTCAATTTTTTTTTTTTCATCGCACTTCTTTCTCTTGTTTTTACTATAAATTTCTTCAATTCTAATCTACTGCTTGTGTTCCCGGTTTTGCACCAAAGTTTGCTATTGAATGTACTTTTTTCGTACGAGTTCTCCATTTCAACAATCAGGAGCATCAATACTAATACTAGTAATAGTAATAGTCTTGCTTGATAAGTGAAATGAATGTCAAAACAGTCTGGTTTGTCAAAACAGTCTTTGGAAGAAGTTCAAACTCTGGTTTGTTACCTTTAAGATTATAATTGTTCTTAATGTCAAAACTTGTTTGTCAAAAGCAAAATATACTCGTTTAAATGAATTGATCTTAAATATATGTTTGAAAGATACCACTGTTTCAAACATTTCAAAACTTGCTTTATTTTTTGATGACCTGTTTGCGTTGATATATAAATGAGATGATATCACGCAACACAATGATGTAAACTTGGGTCTGTTACAACTTTTGAGAGCACCTGCGCTTTGGCATTTATGTTGCTTTTTTCCTTGCTATGTGAAACAAAAGAGGGAAAATTCTCAATCTATCTCTATCAAGCGTATTTCTGTTCTTGTTTTCAACAACTTTCTTTTACATGATTTTGAAAATAGAAACCAAACACTCCAAATGTGTCATATTGTTCACTTAGTATCTTAACTGTAAAGAGAAGTGTTGAATGTTTGTTGGCCATAAACAAGGAAAACAGAAGAAAGAAGAATGTTTGGTCTTGCATCCTGTGTTGTCCCAACTTAAGCTACTACAAGACTTGAGTTGACTTGGTCAATTCACTGCTGATTAAGATACTAAACAGGCCTGCCAATCAAGTTACATTTTGTTAATTAACAAAGAACAAACATCATCATGCATTATGTCTTCTTCATTAAGGAAAACTCTTTGGGTATTTGACCTTTCTTTTTCAATTAGTTAATATAAATAATTACAAAAATTTAATTAAAATACATTAGCAATGTAACTTTTTTACACCGTTATCCAATTATACATTGAGGTTGAAATTATTGAATTTTATAATATTTTCTTTAAGTTTCATATCTGAAGTAATTTTTAATTAATTGTAAAAATCTTTATATCAGTATTATAAAAAAATTAAGTCTATTTATAACTTATTTTCATCATGTTTTGTTTTCATCTGTTCTTTAAAAAATAAATCTTCGAAAACAATGGAAGTAAATCAAATGTTATGCCTTTTTACTTACAGATAATATAAAATTAAATAAAAATTAGAAAACACACTAGCCTTGACGTTGGTGTCTTCCTAACAATTTTTTCCACTCTAGATTGTTGATTGAGGTTGATAGTTCGTGAAACAATATAATTACATTAGTTTGTCGCTAGTAATTCGTAAATTATTAATAGTTTTAAAATATAGTAAATTAATTTTATTTATCAGTCTTAACTTTTATACTGAATATATCGTTTTGAAGTAGAACAAGTTCTTCCAGCATTTATGTTGTGTTCTTATTATACATCTACCGATATAAAACATTTAAGGAAAAAAAAAAGGATCTTGGGAGGGATTTTGGTGTATATACATGTACCATCACTTTAATATATAATCTTATTTTAATTTATGGATAGGTTAGTTGAAAAATTTAATTCTTCCCCCTTTCTTGATTTAAAGAAAAGGGAGGTGAAGTAAGACTCCATAACTAAGCATTGCATGTGCATGAGGGCAAAGATAGAACAGTGAGAGAAGAAAGAAGTAGAAATTTGATGAAACAAAATGACCCTTTTACCTCTCTTCATCATTAGGATCATGAGAGGGCTTGTAGCTGGGGATTGGAACACGTCCAGACTCTATATGCCTAAGGTCTTCGAGAAGGATTTCATAGTGTTTCTTGACTTCCTCAGCAGATTTATCACCAACAATTCTGGCTATGTTTTGCCATCGATCTGGGGTGTCTTGATCATACAAGGCAAGTGCGCTTTCGAATTGCTTGTTCTGCATGCGTGTCCAAGAAGAAGAGTTTTCCTTGTTGTTGTTGTTGTGGGAGCTTGAAGCCATGAGTGGAGGAAGGTAAATTAGGTTATGTTTGCATGGAATTTGGAAAGAGAGGAAGTGAAAAAGGAAATGAATTAAGATGGGGTTGGAATGGTGTATGCAATGTCTATAAAAAGGTGAAAGGATTGGTGGATCATGCCTAGATGTCACATCTAAATGTAGAGTGGGACAACATCCAGCTAGAGTCTTGTGATACACAAAACACTTTTCACAAATTAACTGCATAATTTTCAATCCAAACACATTATATATGTATAAAATATTCTTGTTTAATCATTCTAGAACGTAAATCACTTCTGTGATTCTGTGGTTTGTAGATATCGTGAAACCATTAGAGCATGGTTTGGAGGGTCGCAGAAAAATGTTATCAGTGACACAGTGCTTGCCCCGAGGATGGGATGGTTTCTTTTGGAGTGACAGTTTCATGGATCCATGGTTAATTTTTCTAAAAATTATGCTTAAACTTCTCCACTTCTCTGAAACTATTTCAATTCCCAAACTTTAGTTTATCCAAATATCGAAAATGAAAAAAAAAATCAATTTATACCAAATTTTAAAATAATATATTCACATAAATGTTTTATGTTTATTATTTAACTATTTACGAGTAGAAAAATATTTAAAATACTTGTACATTAGAAATTCTTATCTAATATTTCACCTAAAATTCATAAACTGTGAGGGTTTAAAACTCGCTGTCACTTAAAAGACTTTTTTTTTATATAAATAATTTCTTTAAAAATAATTTCTGCAATGATTTTTAATTGGTACCATATGAATTAAATATTCAACAAGTGTGATGGTTTTGGCTAGTTTAATATAATTAATTAAAGTGTTTATTTCTACTAGTAGATGCGGATGTAGGGATAGTAGGTTAAGGATAAATTTAACTTCTTGTTTTGGCCTCCTTTGAAAGGTTTTTATGTAATAATAATAATAAAAAAAAATTATCATTATTATTGTTTATTTGATCAACTGATGAATTCTTTTTACATTTGCCCATATATATTCTTACAATAATAGTCTTGCTTAGCTAACAAATTAACGCCTTTTTTTAGGAATAAGTAACTCCAATTATAAAAAAAGTTATATAATTAAAAATATTTATATGCCTAGAAGAATTTCTTTATAAATATTTATACAAAATTTAAAAAATGAAAGCAAATTCTCTATATATTACAATTAACTTATACATAAATTTTAAAAAAAGAAAAATTATATAAGAGTAATAAAAACTAATTTGAATTTTTTTATCTAAAATTCTTCGTGAAAAAGGTGGTCCAAAACCCTTTTCCAGTTTATTGTGAAACTTCTAGAGCCAAATATTCAACTAAATTCGAAGACTGAAAATTATAATTTAAGTAAGGGTAGTTTCTAGTTTCAAAACCTAGAAACAGGTATACGTCCAACACTGAAAAGCACTTGGGCCAAATTAGATAAAGGATAATGTTATTTGTTCAAAGTTTTTATGTAATAATTTGTGGTATAAGAGAAAAAAAAAGAGAGAATATAAGCATGATAATATAAGATAAAATATATAATATAAAGATAAAGAGAAAAAAAGGTGATAAAAAGGTTGTACAATGTTAGGTGAGTATTGATGTGGATGAGTTTAAGATTTAAATGTGAAGGAGACGGTTCCAACATGACAGTTGACGGTGGTCAGCGGTGGCGTGAATCACAATATAGTGTTTCACGGTCACTTCAACTTGGCACTCTCAACCAAGAAAACCATTTGCATGCTCAATGCCATGTTTTAAACTAGTCTCTTATAAAGTACTTTAAAACCATGTTGAAAAAATGTTTATATGTAATACTTGATTATGTTTGGAATAAACTTGTTTGAGAAAGAGGAAAACTACAGAAGAGAATGCAATATTTTGAGGAAGAAAGAATGAAAATATATATTATTTAAATAGAAAATAGGAAGGAAAATAGTGGAAAAGTTTATCTCTACTAAATTAGATGAATTGAAATAACAGTGAAAATAAATAAATGAATGAATTATATAAAATATTTTATAATGATTTAAAATACAATATTGTAATGTACTTTTATATAATATATTTATTTTTGAAAAATGGTATTGTAAAAATTAAACAAAAAAATATTTTCTCCCTTTTTTCTTCAAATTTTAAAAAAGTTAGGAATTTTTTTTTTAAACTCACAGTAATAAAGTCTTTCTTTTTATTTATTTTCAAAAAATCATAATAAAATAATATTTCTATTATATTGTCATTCATATATTTTTACCCAAGTAATAAGGATAGTGAGATGAGAACATATGATAAGAGATGAACAAAATCTATAAATTGAACTGACAATGTCGGAATCAAACTTTAAACATGATTTCATATAACTACATTGAATTGTATAATAATTTAAATAAATTGATATGAACTATAAAACTATTTAAGTTAATTAAAGAAATTTAATTATTCTAAATTACATGAACTATATAAATTATTTGGATTATTACATATCCTATTTTAAATTATATTTTCTAATATCATAAGTTATAATTTAATTTAGTTCCAGTAATCCTATTTAAGAGTAATTCAATTCTTAAAAACTAAATTAATAAAACTGAAATGCTTTATCGAAGAGAATTATTAATTATTTCATAAAAAAATATAAAGTTTAATGAATATTTTAAATATAATATTTCTGAGTTTGAATAACTTTATTTGTCAAGAATGGTTTGGATTGGTGGTGAGGTCTTAGATAGGTTTTAATTTATTTGCTTGTCCATCAACACACCTAACTTCTTCTCAAACAATCCAACTCAACAACTTGTGTAGCTAAATGGGTCCTGGTAAAGGTTATGGATTGAATTTTTAAGAGTTTCTAGATACCTTCTTCTGGACAAAAGAACAAAGAATCTGATCCATTATTCTGCTACGCTCCAGAGGAGGCAGAACAAGTCATTTCTATTTTAAGGTCATTGACTCACAACACAACACGACAGCAAGAGAAGCCATTTATTTATGGATTAATTCCCCTAAGTTGACAAAACAAGGTAGCACCAACCATTTGCACACTTCTATTTATTCACAATAACTCATGCTATGGAATTGAAGTACTAGAAATCTCAATTATTTGAAGCTAAGTCTAAAACTTAGCAGAATTGGTAACTACATTAACAGAAGAACACACAATTATATGCAATATTTCTGTACCTTCAGAATTCTATCTAACTTAGAACTTGAAGGTTAAGATAACAGTTTTTTGTAAGAAAACAACTGTAACAAATCAGATACTAGAGTTAATGTTAGAACGTGTCATGTAATAAAATTATGATGATATTTTGTTACTCCCTAGTTACTGTATATACTTTTATTCATGTCTGCATCATATTGTCTTTTGCAGAATCTGGTGGTGATCGCAGATGTACTTTGGTTGGTTTTGATTGAGAAGCTGCCAAGAGGGAAGGAAAGGGAAGTACTGGTTAATAATGCAGATTAATTGCTTTATTATGACTTGTGAAGTTTTGAATATCTTTGAAAAAAATTGTTGGGACATTTGTTTTGAGCAAAATTCTAAATGCTTGTAGCTGGGTACCTATGTAAATGTCCTAACATGATCCATGTGGTTCTGTCTCTTTCTCTTCACACTTTGGTTGAACTTAATTGCAGTTTGGTTTGATAGAGCTTGTACCATCTGTCCACTAATTGATGGGTGGATTAATTATCCTTTCTAGGAGTCACTCTACTTCTGTAGACTTTTACAAAAGAAAAATGTCCTTTACCAAGCATAATTTTGCTTCTTCTTGATCTGGGTGTAACAGACCCTTAGAATTGTAACTCATTAAAGAGTTTCAGCAACATACTAATTAACATCCCTTTATAAATTATTCAAATTAATGTAGATTATAGTAGTTTGAAAACAATCCTTGTTGAAGTTTTTTAAGTTTCTTTTAAAGTTTTCTTTACAAATACAAAACAGGTTTCATATATTTTCTATTTTAACAAAATGTTTATAATGTAGGCTTCAATTTTGAAAATGACACTTCAATAAAAATAAATCTTTCAGGATTCTAATGGTTGAAAATAAATAAAAGGGGTCTTCTTTAAATAAGTGATGGCAGTTACACGTTTAGTAATTTTTTTTTTAATTTGGGTTGATGTTTGTTTTATTATAAAATATGACCAACTTTTATTTTTCAATTTATTTAACTTAAATAAATTGGGTTGGGTTTTCTTTGGTTGAATGAAATTCAATTATCTAAATAGATCCAATCTCTTAGAAATTGAGTAAGATATTATTTGTTGAATCCAACACTCAATCTGATTAAAATTATTATAATTTTTAATTCAAAATTTTAATTGTTCCTGTATTTTTTTTTTTTTTAGTTTTGATGTTTAATTTGTAGCAATATATGCATATATATATATATATATATATATATATATATATATATATATATGCATATATTATAAAATCCTTTTAAAATATTCTCAAAATTGTCAAAAAATTATAAATTTTATCATAGAAAATATTTTTTCAAAATTTATGATCAATTGGTTCATTGATTAGAAATATATTTTGTTATATTAAGCCTAACAAAAAAAATTACAAAAATTCGACTCTAACTCAAACCAAACTTTTTAATTGAAATGAATGAAAAGTTTAGTTTGTCTAAACTAAACTAGTCTTTTAATAATTTCATAACGTCACCTAATAGTTTGTTATTCCCTTTCCAACCCTTTATTCTTTTAATTTAATATTCATCTCTTGTATTAATTTCATAATACTAATTTTACATTATAATCATGTTGGTACTGTCCTATCTTTTCCTAATTTGCCATATTTAATATACGATGATCGATGTACCAATTCAGTAAGTGTAATTAGTGGATAAGTAATTCTCGTAATCAAAATTTGATCTCTAGATTCGTGTATATTGGTTGAGATTTTAGAAAGGTCTTAAAGAACAAATCTCTGACATTTCATGAAGGATCATAAACATTCACCCAAAAAGAGAAAAGAAAAAGGATGATGTATTTTCCTGTGTTGAACATCGGAATGTATTGGGTCTTAGTACTTTGGGAGGAAGAGATAAAGATTGGTGGTCACTTCATCTAACCGTTTGATAATTGAGAAAGCTTCCAAACAGAGAAGAATAAATATGATGCAGACAAAAGAGAGGCAACGTGACCGAGTCCGTACAAACCCTACTTAATTGTGTTTGTGGAATAACTAACCACTTTCTCTCATTCATTCATATCATAATAACTAATCTATTAATGCTTCTGCTTCGTTGGTTTAACTTTCAGTAAGCTACCACAGATTGCGTGTATAATGCATGTGCCGTGCAACTGAGGCAGTTGTACTTTTGTTGCCTGCAGTGTTCCAGTACCTCCTAAATGGAAACTTGTAAAACCACTTCTGCAAATTCTTGTGCTCTATACCTATACTCTAGGGTTCTATTCTTTGGATTTTATATGATATTTTTGTTTTTTGAAGGTAACAAATTTGAAATAAATCAAAGTTCATATTCCTCAGGTTTTCTTGTTATGATAATAGATTTCTCTAGATATGTGTTTTTAATTATGGTACAAGACTATTATGGTTTTTGTGGCTCTACTAATTAGGATTAGTAGTGAAAAAGAGTACACTTAGCGTTTGATAGTAATACTAATGATATGTTTGTGTTTTGACGTCAGTTTCACTAATTAAAGACGTGGAAGTTATATAATAGGGCAAGTTTAATTCCAGTTCTTTAACGTGATTATTCACTTCTAATAGGTTGTAGTTTCTGCATAAAATGAATTTACTAAACACAAACTAGGGTCAGTCCAGAAAGTGTTAGAAGATTGCCTCAACCCAAAGATATCTAAATGATGGTTACTGAACCAGGGCAGTATTCTTAAATTAATGATAAGAAAAGGAAGTTTGTGGTCATTAGGAGAAGTTACATAAAGGGACTAGTCATGCATTTTCTCTCTGAGAAAACGTTTCTGGTTTAGCAAGTGGTCCTTCCTAATTTGTTGGAGTGTCATGATAAAAGTTAAGATGTTGATAACCATAGTGGTGGAGGCACAAGAAGTAGCAGTACATATTTTTGAGTAATTAGGGCCCATATCCTTGCTGCCTCTGGTTTTCAAGTGCCCCAGAAAGTAGACCATACATATCCTCTCTAGCTACCACTCCAATCTTGATGCCTTAAAGTTTAAAGATAAACCAAGGAAAGGCTTAAAATAAGGCACTAAAAATTTGCATGTGATTCATATTGTATCTTTGTCTGGCTCCAATTAGCCTTGAAACATTTCATAGATAAGATGTTGTAGTACATTCCTCCCACTTAACATTTCATTACATACATTTCAAATAACCTGGGCTAGCATTTCAACATACTGCAGGACCAGTTCGAAGTTTGTTTGTTATACAAAAATGGATGCCAAAAGCCAATGAAATATTCTTATGAATAGGCTATAAGACAAATTACACTAACATCAAGGATTTTTTTATCAGCCAAAACAAAGTATATAAAGAAGAAAAGGTACAAGCTACCTGATTTTCTTTTTTAATAAAAGTTATATGCACAAGATAGGATTAAAAGAACAATAGAAAAGAATTCTTCTACTTTTGCATAATATCCAAGAAAAATTATGGTATAACAATTTTTTGCATATGAAACCAACTGAAATATCTCTTATAATGATATGATATCAGTAACATTTGAACTAACCAATGATATTTTGATAAATAATTAACTAATTATTCAGTTGTTGTTTAAATAATATTAGTTGTCAGTATATTATTACTAAGAAAGCAAATCCCTTATTTAAGTGTCCCTTCTAAAAATTAATATTGTTTATATATATAAATAGATGAGCTAGTTGCAAATCAAACTAGAATTCATCCACTTTTGCATATAACCATTCCCAAGATTTAAACTTCATGAGATTAAAAAAAAACAAATCTCTTATTTACCTGTTCCCTTCTGACAATAATATTGTTTGTGTATATCCAAATACATCAGATTATTGTAAACAGACTATCCACAATGTGTTGAAGGAAAAAAAAAAAAAAAAAAGCTATATCAACTTATAACAGGAACAAACTAATCAAGACAGAAAATTGACACTAAAAACTGATCCTTTAATAACACAGCTTGCCACAAATCATGAGTTATGAGTATTCTAATTCGATGAGTATTTAACTCATTTGCAACCACGTCAATGTCTAGGTTTACCTCTATCGCAAAAACAGATAAAAAAGAGAGATTTAACTCATTTGCAACCACGTCAATGTTTAGGTCTGTGACAAAAAAAACAAAAAAGACTTGGAATAGGCCCTAGCTGTATGCAACAAGCCCAATAAGATGAATTCAAACCAAAAAAAAGACTTGAATGTCTTTGTGTTTTTTTCTTGCTTATTCTTGTTTTCATGATCGAAGAAAAAAATATGTAAAATTCTTCTATTTATAATCTTTATCTCTATCATTGTGAACATCGTGCTATTATTTTTATTTCTCTGATTCTTGATGTCACCAATTATCATAACTATCTTTATCTCTATCATTGTGAACATCCTGCTATTATTTTTATTTCTCTATTCTTGATCTCACCAATTATCATTGTTCTATATAATCATACCCTTGACTGTTAAGAATAAAGTTGAATTCATTCATGGAATTGCGAAAGAACCTTGCAATACAGGTTCTTCTTATCATTCTTGAAAGCGCTGCAAACAATATATGGTGGTATTCTGGATTGTTCACTCCGTTTCTAACTCACTTTGTCAAAGTATCTTATGGAACAAAATAGAAGAAATATTGAATGACTTAAAATCCATACATTTTTAAGATAATTTATTGAGAATTTCTGATCTGCAAATGCCAGCTTCTTCGTTAAGGTAAGGTGATTCCATTGTTACTGTTTTTTTTTTTTTTTTTTTTTTTTTAA
>Ga0209489_105236_pt1 | contig 22821 bp, 8 predicted proteins | sample SiratrowhiteBW_FD_187527 | JGI IMG/M metagenome (GOLD analysis project Ga0209489, IMG submission 187527) | Root nodule microbial communities of legume samples collected from California, USA - Siratro white BW (SPAdes) (version 2) | ecosystem: Host-associated > Plants > Roots > Nodule | place: USA...
AAAAAAAAAAAAAAAAAAAAAAAAAAAAAAAAAAAAAAAAAATCATTGTAAGTTAGTAAAATTCTGAATACAATGTGAAAAACCCTTCACACCACACCACATACATGTTGCTAATTAATTTAGTCAATCTCTTTGAAAAATACCAAAACAATGTGAAAGTGCTTCACATTTGTCAGAAAGATTCAGCAACACTCAGGTGATAAAGAAAACTTTAATTAGCAAACATGTATTGGTCACTTTCAACTCTCATAGTCAATGGCCTCATCAGTTTGATCAGGATGCTATCTTTTCATGCATAATTTGACCGAGCCAAATAAGGTGGCCAATAAATATAAGAAGTTGAACTTTGCATGCATGCAAAGAAAATCTGTTTCCAAATTTCATATGGTCAACCTTTCTCATATTCGTATTATTATACTAAGAACAGTCACTAAAACAAGAAACATGATTACTGAATAAAGATAACTAAACCTAAAGTTGATGAAACCGTGTGGTTCAAGGGACACAAAGCATGACACGTCATTATTTTATACATGCATGCATGTCATGTTTATCCTTAGGAATAAAGTGCTGTTAGAGCGTGTTGACATGTAATTTGACTCACATATCTATCAAAATCCTTTCATTACAATTTGTTTTAACTTTCTGTCGCTTGACTCTTATGACCAAAATAGTAGTGTTTTTTTTTTTTTTTTTTTTTTTTTTTCTCTATTCTGCCATGTGAAATATGAACAGAATTGCAAAGAAGGTGGCAACTAAATGCAGCTGGTGAAAGAAAGTGACTTTTCTCTATTAATTATTTTTCAAAAGAAAAAAGAAAATTGTGAGAATAATCTCATCACAGTATGAAATGCTTTAAAGGGTAATTGATATCACTTTTTTCATCACATAACAGTTTACGATTGGATTATTTATAGTATAAAAATATGACGTTTTTCATATATTATTGATTTTTCACTACTAGTAGGGATGCATGTGCACAAGTTCACCCGTGAAACCTCTCTCACTACTGAAAAAGGTGCTAAAAATAAAGTTAAAACGATGTCTTGGAAAAAGTACTGCATACACCAAAAGGCCAAACATCTAAAAAAAGGACGAACACAATTTGACACACTGTCTCTCACTTCGACACGTTTAGACACAATCACATGCCCTTTATATTACCAATCTACCCTCACTTATTTAACAATTTTCAACCTTATACCTCTCTCTCAACTTCATGATTGATGGCTTGGGATAGCTACAATTACAGATATTATAATACCAATCAGTGTTGCAAAGTGATTAAAGAAATAAAACTAAAAATACACGTGGTAAAAAATATTTTTTTTCAGAATTCTTATGAGCCCAGTTAAATAAAATTGCAATTTCTGAAAGGGGTCCCCAATAATACAATAAAATGCTTTGATTATAAAAAAAAAATGACTATACAGTCGATTCATCCAACCAAACCCACTATTAGAGAGATGCTACCTCACATCACATGAAATATATGAAACACTACATAGCAATTGTCGTGATTTCATTGGAGGTTCAAAATACTATAGTCAAAAATAGCAAATAATATAATGTTAGTATGCTGTGTCTTTTTTTTTTCTCTTTACACCTATATTACAACTCTTCTTATTATTATTTTAATAGCTTTATATAATGTTTAATTACGAACATATTCTTTACTATATTTTTTATTATTAAAATAGTCAAATCAAGATATGTATACAACTTTCTAGATGTCAAAGTATATTTTTTTATAAAATCAAGATACAAATGCCTTGCTTGCTTCAATCATGATAGAAGATACAAGCTATTTGCTTCAATGATAGAAATAACATAGAAGAGAAACACTGTGTAAAGATTATATATATTTTACTTACTTGAATAAATAAATAAAAATTTATGTACGAACAAAATAAAAACAAAATCTTCTTTTCTTTTGTTTTCTCCTCTTTTAATTTAAATTTCTATAATTTCTACCTCTTCTAATCTTCTTTCCTTCCAATCCATCGGAACCAAACAATCCCAGAAAAAATAAAAGGCCAAGGCAATTATTGTTCAATGACTTCAGACATCACAGAAACCAAACATATTTTTTAATTTATTTTACTTTCAAGAAAGTTAGATGCTGAACTTCTTACAAAAACTACTCAGATGTTAATGGAAGAGAAAGAGAACAGAAAAAAAAAAATGGTGATTCCCTTATGGATCTGGTGACAGAAGCAGCAATGCAAGTTGATTAACCGAATTCTGAAAGTTGGGTTTGCACTACATGTGATAAAGATTGAAACTTTGCGAAGATGGTGTTAAAGTAGAAGACAGTTTCTGTTTAGTTTTGGAAGTTACAGTTTCCAACACAGAGATTACCGACACATAAAAAAGCATAGCAAAATGGAAATTAAGTAAGCACCTTCATCTTGTGGAATGAGTTGAGCATTAGATCCAAAGTGTTGGAAGTGATTCAAAACCAGAATGAAGAAAGTGAAGAGCACTGAGACATGTTTGGAGCTTGAAGACATCACAAACCGCATCTTGATCATGTCTTGTTTCAGGATCAGAAACACTTCCTTAATCTGATGTTTATGTTTTGTAAGAGAGTTTCAGAGAATAATAGAGAAAAACGACATGAAGAAAAAGAAGAAAAAGGGTGAGAAGAAGAAGAAGTAGTATGATTATTTTGTTGGAGAAAAGGGTATATGACGTATGAGAAACTTTTGAAGGGATTTTTGCCTTGAACGTTAACAATACTGACAGAAAGGTTAGTGAAGAAAAATGGAAGTATCACATATGGAAAACAAAGGAAAAAAAAACATTTTTCTAAGTAAATTTATTTTAGCCCTTGCAGTTTTGGCATTTTTTTAATATTATTTTTGAATTTAGTCACCAGGAATTTATTTCAATTCATCTTACAGACAGCTGTGTGTAATAAATTGTTGACTTTTTTCATTATAACCATTTTAAGAATTCATATTTTAACTGGTGGAACGTAAATTAATTTTTTACATAATGGGTGTATAATAACAAAATCTATTGTAAATTAAAGCAGATGATCAATTATTTTTTTAATTTATTTCCATGTATTAGCGAAAATGTAAATACATGCGTTTTTGTGTAAATGTATTTACATTTTTATTATATTAAATTTATGTAATTTTATAATTTTATAATTTTTATGAATAATTAACAAAAAGTGTGATTAAATATATATATATATATATATATATAATTTATAAAAAATGGTATTAAAAAATTTATATAATTGTTATTATTAAAACAAGAAATTATTTAATTATTCTGAAATAAAGAGAAATCATTTAATTATTTATTTTATTAGTTAAATAATATTTTTTATTTATTATAGAGTAAAATAATTCAATTAATAAATAACACTAAAAAAATTACTAAATAGTGTATCCGTTTTATATGAATGGTGTATCTCCTTAAATAATTATATAACGATATTAAAGAGTAAAATTATCCAATTAATATATAATATTAGGGAAATTACCAAAAAGTGTATTCTTTATATAACAGTATACATAAATAAATTATTTTTTATTATTAAAAGATAAAAGTATCTAACTAATAAATAATACTAAAGAAAGCGATCAAATAGTATATTCGGTATAGATAAATATAAAAAAAATTATTATTATATAGGAATGATAATTAATTATTGCTTTTTGTTGTCTACTTTGGACTCTCTCTCCCTTTTACTAAATTCATGATAACATAACTACTTATATTTAATTATGTACTACGTAAAATATAATCTGTATTCAAATATTATTACTTTTCCATTTCTATAATTCTTTTATATAGCTACAAATGAAATTAATAATGAAAAGAGCAGAAAAATTAATTATGTAATAAATACACACAAAAATATAGTCAACCAGGATTTTTTTTATTCTATTAACTAATTCAAACTCATTTAAAATAAGTGTTTAGAAAATCAATAATCTTACCAAATCTAATTGTTTATGATTTGACAATATTATCAAGAATCGTTAAAATGAATTTGAATTAAATTAACTATATATATAATTTATAATAATATAATGAGAATTTTTTAATTTATACTTTTTTCTAAAATTATATGTAAGTATAATTGTTTTTCTATTTATAGGCATTACCTTTCGCGATTTATTTAATTTTTATTTTTTAATACTTTTATAACAAATAAAATTAAGAAAATATTTTTTTAAAATTATTTTTACAGTTTTTTAATATTACTATTTAGTAATGATTTAATTTTCAAAAATAAAAAAGTATGCCAATATATTTTTGCTAATTATAATAATATTAATTAATTAATGTGTATAGATGATTCAGCATGCCTTATTCTTTGGCCAATGAGAGTCAACAAGTGCCATTATTCTTCAACTTTCACCAGCCATTACTATGCTCATCACTTTCAAATCAATTTTTTTTATAGGTATTAATGAATAGAGATATTCATTATATCTACCTTCTTGAAGATATGTTATTGCTATTTATTATTATTTGGTAGGCTGCAATTTTGAAAATAATTAAAGTCCCTAAGTCAACATTTCACAATTTAATAACAAATTTTTACATAAACAAAAATTGACATTAATTAATTTTTACAAACATTATTAACATCAAGAAAACCAAAATGAGAGGAAAGAAGAATTTAAAATAAATAGTTTTTGTTTTTAAAAAACCAGCATCTTTGTCTTTTACTTTACTTTCTCTCTAATTAATATACACACTATAAAAGGAAAACAATCATCAATATTTTTCTTTTTTTTTTCCTTTCTTCCCACTCATACGTACCATTAATATGAAGAGAGGAAAAATCATCTAACTTTAATTTCTTTATTCATGATGAATATAGTATTGTTCATGCTTATATTCTAACAAAGTAGGCTTCTGCCAACTTAGATTTCACTTAGAGTTTCAACAATTTCGACTTCGAGGCTTTTGACCATTTGAGTTTCGATTTTAAAATTTTAATTCCGATGAATTTATACTAGAATTTGTTCAAATTCATATACAAACTTAATTTCATTGATTAAGATAAAAAAATTAAATATAACAAAAGTCTATTATTTTTTTTTGAGAAAAGGCCTAAATATCAATTAATCCTATTTTTTATGATGTACAACCTACTTTTTCTTTACATTTCGAAATCTTTAAATTTGACATATCATTCTTCTCAATAAGACATCAATTTGTTGAATGAATTCACTCTAGAAATATGTGCTTAAGCAGACGTGTGCCCAACTTTTCATGATAATAAAAAATAAAAAGTTAATTTTTATCATAATTATTAAAATAAATAAATTATTAAATTTATAAAAATAATTATAAAATAAATAATTTTTATAATTTTATTATGGGTAATTTTTTATTTAGGTAGTTAATTGATTTTAAAAAATTACAAAACCTAAAAGATAAAATATAATAAAATGAATTATATTAATAAAGGTAAAATTGATAATAAATTATGTACAAGGGTACAAAATAACTAAATCTTCCTTATTAATAGTTTTACATAAAACAAAAGAAATTTTGTATTGAGAGACACTTATTACTTGTGTAAGGTTTGCATTTTTTTTTTTCTCATTTTTGTGGTCTAAATGTTTTGTAATAATTAATCCTCTACTCATAGAGGTTGAATGTAATGAATCATAACTTGTAATTATAGTTTCATTATAATTTATTTTACATCCTTTATGCATGGTTTAATCATTTTTAAGTTGTATTTTTCTAAAAAAAATAAATTGTGTTTTTTTATTGATTTGATAGAAACTTTTTAAAAAGAATATGTACATTAATTGTTGTTTTTCGAGAAAATTGAGGAAGGAAGGGACTATCTAACAAGTAAATGATTAAAATAAGATCTATCCAATTTGCATCTAAAGCAGCTACATATAATAATAACATCTCGGTCATTCATGAAAACCATGCAAACCATTTGCTAAAAATAAACTAAAGATTAGTTTTTATATATAAAGTAATGCTAATTATCATATTTTCTCAACACTTTTATATGCTCATGATTTATAAAGTTCATAAAAAAATTGGTTAGTTATGCTATGTTAATGTTAGAATTGTAGTCAGTACTTTATCATAATTCCATTCCAAAAATATATTCTTATATTTATCTTATATTTATGAAAAACATAAAAAATATATTTTTATAATTAATTAATAGGGAACACATTTGAATCGTAATTAATTATATTTTATTGTTTATTATTTATTTTTCATTATTTATGAACAATATTATATATTGTTACATATATTATGATAATAATTAATCCTATAAGACCTTATAAAATAATTATAAAATAAAAATGTATTAAAACTTAGAATTTAGTTTCAAATATAAATAAGATGACACTTAAATATTTTATTATTAAAGTAAAAGTTCTATATAAATAGGAAAAGTTATGTTTTTTTTTCTAGATTTTTGATCTTATATGTTATCAGATTGACGATCAGAGTCTTGTGGCGACAATTAGAGTAAGACCGCTTGATCATAATCTTAGATTGAGTAAGTTTATCATTTGTCCTTTTTTCTTTGAGTCATTTTTCAGGTTTTTATAGTCACCTAAGTTTAGATTGTGGTTGTATATAGTGTTTATATCATCAGGATTAGTCTTTGTTAATTCAGGGTTTTAATAATGTGTTTTGATTGCTGATCAGGATTATGTGGTACATGTTACACTATCTCTGAGATCCCTAGTTTTTTGGAGCTCTTTGTGAATTCAGGTAAGGGATTGATTGTGGAATTTCATATATGTGTTTGATGATTTTGAAGTGTTGTGAATTGATAACTAATTTTGAAATTAATTATTGTATGAAATATTGTTTGATTGATGTGATGTGTGATCACAACATAATATCTTAAGGAAAGGAGATACCAGTGTTGAGATTGTTTAGGATGTGCATTGTTTGTAGATTTGATCAATAAGGAGGTATCCTGACTCTACTTGACTCTACTAGTATATTGGAATCACATAGATGAAGATATCTAGATAGTGAAAGTTGAAGGTGGTTCATATGACTGCGTTATGACGTGGAAAAGAACCGATTATATCATATCATATGGATTAACAGGTTCATATGACTACGCTATGGTGTGAAGAAAACTGATTGGACCATATCATAAGGATTAATAGGTTCATATACAGTGTGAAAAAAAAATCGATTGGACCAAATCATATGGATTAACATGTTAACATGATTGTGATACGATGTGAAAAAAAGTCGATTGGACCATATCATACGGATTAAGTTCATATAATTATGTTACATTATGAAAAAGAACCGAACCATATCATATGGATTAACAGGTTCATATGACTGTGCTACAATGTGGAAAAGAACCAATTGACTAAATCATATAGATTAACATGTACAATGTCATATGAGTGTGATGTATTAATGATTTTATGATGAATTATAAAATTATAAATGTCACATGTGTCCAAGTTTGGCTAGGGTAAAAATTTATATTTATGATTATATATTTTAAAATTATCTAGCCTATTCTTCTTTTATTTTTGTGAGTGTTTATTTTGTTTGTAAGTATATAATGATCATGTAACATGTGAGTAAATATGACTCATCAGTTAGATGATAGAAAATCTTTATTTTATTTTATTTTCTAATTATATAAATATATTTTTATTAAGTCCTCTAAAAAGAGAGGTATATTTTCAAATACTAGAATGAAGGTAGGAATATTTATATATATGTATATTATTGAATTTTTATATATTATTACTATTATATGAAAAATATGCGATGTTACAAATCTCCATTTATTTCATTTTTAAATTTGAAATTAATTATGAAAAATAAAATTTAGAAAGAACTTTTTATGATGTATATTATTAATTTAAATATTTATTAATTAACATTAAAAGGAAAATAAATAAGTGCTTATCTAACGTTTTTACACTAAAATACGAGATAACGGAATTTACAAAAATAACTACATTTTTTCCCTATTTGTAAAACTGGATTATATTTTTTTATCACTTTTTAATAAAAATAAGAAAATATTTCACAAAAATGAAAAAAAAATATTATTGTTATTTAACTAACTCTATCATTAAATCATTAATGGGATCTAATTACATGGAAATATATAAATTAATGGATAAATGTATAACTTAACTTTTTCTATTTATGTTTATCTATCTCAATTCTAAAAAAAACTGTTTCTCTTAATCTGTTTGTTTAGAATTTTAATAACATATTTATTATTTTTTATTATATTTTAGTCCTTACAGTAAATTTTAAATACAGATGTATTTATTTTATTAAATAGAAAAAAATAATAAAATATAAAGTTAAATAACTATTTTATTATAATTAAAAAATTATTATATTTTTTATTTGCTACAAAATGATCTTAAAAAAAAATTACATATAACTTGTGTATATTACTTAAAAACAAAAACTCCATTTTATAGACTTTTTTGTGAGATAAAGAATGCTAAAAACACAACTAAAGTGAAAAATAAAACACAAAATCACACATTTTTTTTTTATATTGGTTGATTTTTCTTGAATCTATATCTAGTTAATCGAGACAACTTGAGTTTGATTCACTAATATAAATATATGATTCTGCAATAGGATATGACGTCGGTTAAAAAGAATCTCTCGCAAAAAAAAAAACAACGCAGTGACAATTTGTAATTAATTAAATACATATTACATCAGTAATATACTAACTGGTGTAAAAAAGTCTCGTTCTACATCAGTTATAGCTAACAATCGATGTAGAAAATAGTCGAAGTAACTCCCTTGAAAAACAATTGAGCGCTCCACTTATTACATTATTTGTTACAACAACCAATGAAATGATGTAATATAATGTTATATATTTAAAAATAAAATTTTTTAAATGTAAAGTGGATTACATATTACATCAGTTATAGATATTACATTGGTTGTTATTATAATCGATGTAATATGTCTCTTTTTCAAACCTGGTGAACTCATTTTCATTTATTTGACTACATCGTGTCATTGAATCTCGTTGTCGTCATTTTGCTTTCTGTTGTTTCTTCTCATTATCTTCACCCACATTTGGTCTTCATTATTGGTTTATTTGGCCCAGTTTGCTCTGTTTTATATTTTTGACATTGGTGGTTTGTTTAATTTGTGTTTACGTTGACGTCACATGTTGCATTTTAAGGGGCGTGGGTGTTCTTTCATTTCAAGGATGCTCTTCCACTGCACTGAGACACAGCGACCATGTTTCGCTCCCCTACATCAAGTTAGTATTCTAAATTAATATTTATTCTCCATTGTGTTTGGTATTTCTTTGTGTATGTCTCAGCCTACAATATGCAAGTATGAAAATTATTTTGGACACTTGTTATAATGATGTAATAGCCTCAAACTAGGAAGAACAAGTCAAATAATATTCGGGTTTGATAATTTGTACCTAGAAAATCTTTGAAAACTTAAGACTACTTGTAGAATATGTAATTGAACTTAGACTTTAAAAAATTTGGAAGATTAACAAGATCAAAGGTAAATTATAGGTATAGCTTTGAATTCAAATCAAGTTAGGAAACTAATGCAGTTGATTCTTAAAACTGTCAAAGTTTCTAAAGAAACTTGGGATGCTCATCTTTCAAGGAAGTATCCTTGAAGAAGAACATTAATCCCAACTAGGAGAACTAGGATTCTTGTGTATTTTATGTTGTACTTTTATGTTATTGAATGTTATATATGTAAAACATGTTGGTATTGGGTCTGGAGATGTTTAACCCTCGACAATCTGTATTTTATGTTGTGTATTGAGTGAACCTTAATTTTTAGTTTGATATTCAATATAAAGATTGAATAGTACCTCAAATTTTAATTATTTTTCTTAAATTTAAAAAAGAAGATAGAGGTATTAATATCAATCATTATATTGAACTTGAATTGTCCATTTGGACAATTTACGAAGATTAAACACTTTTCATAATTCATTAGTACGTATAATTAATGACATTATATATATATTTCATGAAATTTTGGTTCATTATATTTTATATTGATCTTCGAGTGCATATTTGATTGTGGTTGACTTAACGTCACTACTTTCATTTTGTGTTACCTAAAGATCAATCTGAAATATTGCCAAAATTATGTGAAGTTTAAATAATACATAATAAAATGGACGTACTAATGAAATATTAACAAGTGAATCTTTTTTAATGTGATAGGGTCATATTTTTTAAAAAATGGGAGATACTCATACAAAAACCAAAAATCTTCTAATACGTAGTCATGGATTGAAGTTGGAGAAATGCAAGTTAAATCAATGAGTGTATGAGAATGGCATTGACGAGTTTCTACAATTTGCTCAACAAGATTAAGGAGATATAAATGGAAGATATTATTGTCCCTGTGTTAATTGTTTGAATGGGAAACGACTAAAAATTCAGTTGATACAAGATAAAGTTCTTTGTGATGGTTTCTTGAAGAGCTATACAACATGAACCTGACACAGTGTAGTTATTTAAATCATACATGTGTATTTGGTTTCCACCAAATACACATGTATGATTCGTTGAATGATGATTCAGAAATATTTTATATCCTGATTGTTCAAGGTTCACACATTTTTCAATAGTATTAATATTATTTAATATCAAGGCAAGAAATGGGTGGATTGAAAAAAAGTTCACTAAATTGCTCGAGTTGTTGCATGAAAAACTTTCATAAGGTAATACATTGTCAACTTGTCACTATGAGGTGAAGAAGATATTATGTCCAATGAATATAGAGTATCACAAAATACATGCATGTCTTAATGATGATATATTTATATAAAAGAGTTTGAAGCATTGCACAAGTGTCCAAGATGCGTGACATCACAATACAAAGTGAAGGATGATGACTCTGATGAAGATGACATGAAAAAAAGGCCTCCTGCAAAAGTATTATAGTATTTTCCAATCATATTGCCATTTAAATGTTTTTTTTTTGTACATTTCCTATAGGTGTAAGTTATTTGTTGGAGAAGTTCCTCTTCCTCTAGTGGTCATTGGGAGAGTGTATCCAGGAGCTTCAACGATACACACCGTGCATGATGATTTAACTAGAGTGGTCGTTGAAAAAGTTAGAGATGGAAGTCTTGTAATTCTAGTGCCCACATTAGAGGTTAAACTAGTGAGAGAGACACTTGGAACATTTATTACATGGTCTACACATCTCATTAGGTCAATTTTAAAAATTAATTAGGTATATTTAATTAATTTTTCTTAATGTTATTTAGATTGATGCATAATGTTTAGTATCATGCTTTACAGGATCTAAGACGAAAGAAAAGTCCTCAATTGATGGTGATTTAAGTCTTGAGGCACAACCACAACCTAAACCAAATGTAAATCCAATTCAGAAGTTGGTTTGACTATCACATAAATTATTGAAGACGTTCAACGTTATTCATTAGGATGTCATAGTCTTTAGTGTGGACAATGGTAATATACCATTATATGTAATCATGCAGGATGTCCTTGAAAGCATTGAAGGAAATCAACTACTCAACATTGCAATTATTCAATTATGGATGGTGTAAGTATTCTTTGAATCTTTACATGTTATCTAATGAAATGATGTTTCATGAAGCATTGTCCCTGATATTTATATTAATAATGTAGGTATATAAATAAATTATTTTTCAACATGAAAAGTCCTGATATTTATGGATTCCTTGAGTCGCAATCTATACAAATGTATGGGAATAAAAAAGTGAAATGTCATACTTACATTCAATGATAGATTTAGGAATTTTGCAGGAATATTTATATGGTTCCTGTTATTAATGGGTAAGTAAAATTGGCTACATTTAGATGTTACATAATTCAAAGAACACGACTAATCAATTTGCTATTTTAAGTCTCATTGACAATGGATGTTTGTTTGTCTCATTGACAATATTTTTGTGTGGTTTTGTTCATTGCATCGAAAGTCAAGTGTAGATATGAAGACTGTATTAGGTATGATTTAATTAAGAAATAATATGTTATTGTCATTTATAAAATATATTGTAAATTACTAAGGATTTTTATTTTTAGTGCAACTAACGTATGCAATATATTAAACTGTATCACATAATATTGTTGAATTTTTTCTAAGAAATTTAGTTCTTCATTGAAACTATTAATTTTTTATTTTTTAGTAGTTGAGAATTAACTTTATATATTATAGTGTAATAAGCATCAAGGTAATTATGAATAGAGCTATTATATGATGCATTAGATGTATACTATAGCTTGTTTAATATTGTTGACTCTTGAGAGCAATTAAAAGATTTTAAGTATTCAAAAAAATCAAATTAGAGGTTTCATATGTGATTATAAAAATTAATATTTATTTTGTATTTCAACTTTTTTTAGATACTGAGTCATTGAACACACACACAATAAACCAAATTCGTCAAGAATGGATAAGATATTTTCTTAACATTAGAAATCAAAACTTATATTATAAATGTGTATTGTTACATGTACATAGACATTGATTTGTAATTGGTTTTGATATATGTTATATTGATTTAATTTTCCTAGTTTTCATTTGCACAAGTTTTTATTATTCCTATGTTTACATTTGTATTATTTTCCTCGTATATTTTGGTTAAGAAAATTATTATAGTTTGGGAAAATACTAAAACTAACAAAACATAAAAAATAAAGTGTCACATATCACATAACTGATGTAAAAAGTCACATATTATATCGATTAAAGCATATAACCGATGTAATATGTGCCATAAAAAGCACCAAAATTTATAGCGAGATACTACATTAGTAAAGGCATTAACCAATGTAATATGTGCCACATAAAGCATCAAAATTTCTAGCGAGGGGATAATACATCAGTTAAGACATTAGCCAATGCAGTATGTCCTATATTACATCGGTTTCATTGAGAACCGATGTAATATATCCCCCATAACGCAAATCCAGGTACATTGGAATGAGATATTACATTAGTTCCACTAAGAACCAATGTAATATGTTTCCCACAATGCAAATCTTCAAGAACACTGGAATGAGATATTACATCGATTGCAAATCACAACATTGATTGCAAGCCACAACTGATGTAATAGGTCCCACTTTTTGAAATTTGTTTAGCTCTTGAAAAAGCTCTTTTACGTCAATTATTTTTATAATCGATTTAATATTGAGATATACTACATCGATTAAAATATGAACGTAAAAAGTATCTCATAATCGATGTAGAATCCCATTTTTGGACTAGTGATTTTTTATTAAAAATCTTGTTTACAGGAGCATTTATACAATTCGAACAAGAAATAAAAAAAAAACTCCTGGAAATACCCTTTAATTACATCTCCAAAAAGTATTGGATAACAAATACATAGTCATAGCGTATTTCACGATAATTGCATCTCCGAAATAAAGTTAGTGTTCTACAATCTACTTCTTCATAATTTTTGAACTTGAAATAACTTTGTATGCTTCGTCAAAAGATTTGTATGGATTAATGACTTCATCAATGTTGTTGACACATTTTCCTTTGGTTCTATAAACTTTCAAGTTTTGAACCAAATTCAGTGTGATAAGAATTAAACTGTTGAGATAAGTTTTGCTTAGAGAATTACCAAGTTTTTAACCAAATTAATTATTTTTTGTGCCAAATTTGCCTCTTATAGTGTACAAAAATTATTTTGGCCTTACTCAACAAAATTTATCATTTCAAAGGAAATAAGCATTTAGTAGAAAATTATAATTACCTTCCTCAGATTTTTAGGAATTTTATTGCTGACTTTTGCCCTTCTTCCTTTCAGTACCAAGTTGGGCTAGTGTAATGGAACCTCCTATAGATGATAATTGAGTTGTTTGAAAAAAAAAACTACTAAGTTAGATACTAGAATTGATTTAATAAGAAAGTGTTCAGTAGTTTGATTCGGTTGAGTGGACATTCATATGATGGTTGGGTCACTGAAACTAAGGGAGCAAGATTGGCTTCAATAGTCTAACTATGTTGAGTGGTTGGTTCTCAACCGTCAAAATCTACTTCACTATAGTTGTCACCAGGAACCACAACTTTACTAGTTCTGGTGTTATGTATACTTTGCCTACACCTACTACATGTCATTGATGGTCATGCCATGGATAATCCTTCCTCGTTATTCCTAGAAATCATAATTTCACTAGATTCTCTTCTTGTCAACTTTTGTTTGGCCTTCCAACACCTCATTTATAAAAATTGGTGTCAACAAATATTCATTACTTGTTCACAATATTGGACCATTAATACGAGTGATTGCAAATTCATAACATAGATAATGGAGATCTCTAAAGTATTATATATGCACATAGTATTATGGATTTTCCTCTAATATAATTGATAGTAGAAATAGTATGTTTTAAGGTACTCCACTTAAATCCCATAAGCTACAACTACAAGTGTGCAATTCAAGATTAATAACAAGCTTTTCAACGAACAAGGTGCTTGTGACCTCAGACAATGGGCTATTAGACCAATTAATAAGCCAATTTATTCTTTTCTCAACTTCCTTATTCAATCTTTTCATTGGGTTGGGCACGATATTACCTTTTCTCTCTTTTTCCATCAATGAATAAAACCTCATCATTAAATAGGTTTTGATCCATTATGTTAGCACCAAGGCTTGCTAAGTGATTTGATGAAGCCAACAATATAATGAAGTCTACATGGATCAAAGCTTGCAAAGTAGATTTCTTGAAGCCACCATGGAGCTTGATAGAGTTTTGGTCTAGGACTTAGGTTGAGTGTGTGTGAGAGTGTGGTTTTGGTATAAAATCATGAGTTGCATGAGATATCATTCAAAGTAAGCTCCAAAATTTATTTTTTAACAAATCAGGTTTAACAGATTTTGAAATAAATATTTTTTAAAGAGTAAATGAGTAAACTATTTTTTAGAAATCAACATACTGGATTTTCTAAGTCACAGAAAAATAAATCAATTGAATGATTGATACAATCGATTGAATTTTTTACAGATTTAAAAACCAGTTTGTCTATATAAAAGGCAAGCGCGAATTGTAACATAAGTCTTTTACGAAATTCATTTCAAAGAATTCTGAGCGAACACTTGTGTCTTTCAAAGAGAGAAAAACGTGCTTTCACCTAGAAAATTAATAACATTTGATTTTCATTAAGAAAAACCTCAACAACTTTATTCTTGGAGCCTTGCATTGAGTGGGTTTCATGCAACAGTGGTTCTGCACCAAAGCTAAGCCTTTTATACTGGTTTTAGTCAATTTTTTATTTGTTGAGTATAGAAGTACTTCTGTTTTGTTTTCTCTTGATAATTTTTATACTGAGTTAGAAGTTACAAATTGCATAGGTTTATGTAATTTATGTTTGTTGTTTTGGTACCCAGATTACATAGGATATTGTAATTGGGTTTGTGTAGTGGTTTTTGCATTGTGTTTGACTTGCTATGAGGTATAGTAGGTTGTTTGCTGCTGGGAGCAGTGGTATCTTGCGGGTTACAAGTGTTTTGTATTGTGTAAATTGATCTTTGTGATCTTTATTAGTGGAACTCTTTGCTAGTTAGCAAAGGACTGGACGTAGCCCTTGTGGAAGGGTGAACAAGTATAAATCTTGGTGTTCTTGATCTCTCTTTCTCTCTTCTTGAACGTTTTATCATATTTTCTATCGCTCATGCAATTAATAATTCTTCGCGCGTAATTGACTGATCATTGTGCTGGTGTTCTTCTATGTTCTATGGAACTGTTATTTCATTTATATAATTGATTGAATCTGTTATCAATTACTTGAGTACTTTTTGTTATCTGTTATCACTGTTTAATTGATTGAATTTTTGGAAATCTGTTTTCTTGAATCAATTATTGTTTTAGTTCTGTTTATTAATCTGGATTGTCATACTGTGTAAGTAATCTTCAGTTTACTGTCAATACTATTTGTCTGTTATTTTCTAGACAGTTCTAAACTATGTTTTTACTCAACTAATTGCTTCCGCTTTTGAATCTGGTGTTTTTACTGTTTATTATTTTTGGGTGTGATTTGATTAATTGTTGAACTATTTGGTAGTGTGCATTGTGTTCAGTTGATTGCTTCTGTGATTCCAATCAACTGCTTATTGTTGTTTTCAGTTTTGTAAGTTATTTCAATTGATTGATTCTGATATGGAATTTATTGATCTTTTGTCGTGCACTTCTTAATATCATTTTTCAGTAGTTTTAATAAAGAACTTTTATTCAATCTTTAATATTTTCCATCTTTTGTGAAAATTTGTGAAAATTCAATTCACCATCATTCTTGAACTCGGCCTAAACTTGTTTTTTACATTCCGCCATACTAATAATTAGTTTGCCTCTTATTGCCAATAATGTGTTATTAGATGACTTTGTTAGGCTGTTGATCAAGACATCATACTTGACATTTGAATTGAATGGATATTTGCACCAATAACTCCTACATTGGTTATACAACCAATAATGTGCAACAGGGTTAATTTGATTGATTTGTCTCATTGGTTTTCCTCCCATACAAATGCATAAGTTGCTTTTGTTACTATCATTATTAAATATCTAAATCAAGCTTCCCCTACCAAATCTTCTTTTTTTCTTTCTTTTATATAAGTGACAAAGACAATATCTTATACCAGCAACAAAGGACATAACATAAAATAAGGAAATAAGAGAGTAATTCATTAAGATAAAGATAAATCCTAACCTTTCTGATAGTTTGACATAATAACTCATTTATTCTTTACGGGACATAATATTTTCAAACAATGAGAACTTAAACCATGGCCAAGAATATTTGTCTTTAAATGATAACCATATATAAAAGGTCTACATGTTTGCACCTATCTAAGCATATATGAAATCTTACAAATACAAAAGGACAAATTCAATATGTCTATCAACAACTAATTTACAATTGTTTCCAACATGACCTATAGTAAAGAATAATGTTTGTTTGCATCACTCAATAATTTCAAGTGCCAATTCTTTGCCTTTGTAAGCAAGTCCAAATGCAATTACAGTTGAGAAATTTTGTATAATATAGGCTGCAATTTTGTTTTTTGCAATAATTTTCCTATTTTATTTAACCATCTTTATTATATGTCTTGCCACCGACTTGGATTTTACATTATTGTTTGAAAAATTTATACTGCACTTATGTTTCTCTATACACAAAAAATGTGGAAAATTAACTTTTTTTCCAACTCTACTAACATCACCTTCTCTAAGGGCGCATCATCTGGTCCTAGATCACCTTCCTCACATGTTTCAACACCATAATCAACCTCTGCATGCACATAACTTTTTTCTCCACCATTATCATTTATGTACCTATATCACCACCTTCTTGAATTCCCACAACAATACTTGTTCTTACATTCCCATTTCTGAGTAATTCTTCCTTATTTACATAATTAGGAACATTTATTGATAGATTTTCAAAAAGTATGGACCTCAATCTTGTTACAAATGGCATAATCAACAAAATCTAAAGCATGTAAATAAGTATTGACTTCTTTAAACTCATCTTGTGGATTGGCTTTGTTTCCTTTCCATCAAAGCCTAAACCGTATTGGTACCCATTTTCCTTCACAATAGTTATCACTTCCAAAACAAACCATTAATCCTTATTATAATTGTTCATTTTATCAATATCTTCCTTCTTGTATATCAAATATGTTCTCTACCTATGATGAACTATAATATTGAAAGACATCCTACAACAAAGATAGAAATTTAAACCATCAAACTAATATTTAATTATTGACAATTATTAAAAACCTCAAATGATCACAAACCCTAACTAAGTCACACAAATAGCTGACCTTAATTAAATAATCTTAATTCAAAGAACAAAATAACACAAACTCCACAAAGTAATTGAACCACTGTATCCTCCTGCATGAAAGCATGAAAGTAATTGCACTCCAACTCCAACCTTTGCATCCAAAATAGAACACATAAAAATGACAGTCCACCAAAGACACTAAAAAATAAACAAAATTATGTATTTCTCTCTAACCACGAGTAGATTCCTTTTTAACCCTGTCTTTAGTCTCCACAAAAAGTTCTTCACATCAACATTAATAGCCTTCATTTTGCCATGTCCTTCAGTCCTTGATCACATGTTTACATCCTCCAACAAAATAATACTTAATAATTTTTATAATTTACAAAAAATATATATTAAAAAGCTAAAAAAATTAAATTTATTATATTAAGAGTATTCTCTATTTTTTTTCTCGTTATACTAAAAAATAAAAAAGAAATGTTTCAATACTTATAAGAAAACACATTTTACCCATAATATTATATAGTGTTGAAATTAGATATGAAGGTTAAGTCTTTAATCTGAATGTCAGATTAAATAAATTGTAAGATTAATTTGATTTTTTTGTTTGACCAATTTAGTCGCTAATTTAAATGAGTTTAAATTGATCAATTTATTTTATAAAATAAAAATTATATTTTAAAAATATATTGTTTTAAACATATACATATTTTACTGTTTATAAATTAAGTCATTATAGGTGAACTTAAAGTTAAAATATTAAAATTATTTACTTATTTTTTTAAAAATCGTTTCTTAATTATTTTAAATTTAATATTATCTTTTCAAAGAGAGTAAAACTGGTGTGTTGCTTTGATATAGAATCAACTGAGCGTAAAGATCACAGATCATTCAAAATATGAATGTGATCGAGCTGATAGAATTTTATTAATTGACTCGTTATTTTTTAGTGAAAGCATTTCCGACAGAAAATATTTACTATAGTAAAAATTTCATATTAACGAGAGATGTTTTAAATAGCTATAAAATATATGAGTTTTGATAGTAATCTTTCTATTTTTTTTTTTTTCCTTCTATTGAAAATTACCACTTTACTTCAGTATTATATGATGTTAATAAACTTGTTAAGCGTTGAAAGTTAAAATGGGTATTAAAGACTAAAATCATTGTCAATTTATTTTTTGGAGAAATAAGGATATAATTATAGAAATTAACATATATAAAGACTAAAAACATAATTTCAAATTTTATAAGACTGAAAACAAATATTTCTTTTATTAAAGTCAAAATAAAAGCTCGTTAGTTTTTATCTAAAATGTGTTACTCATGGTTTTATTCTATCTTCTTCTTCTTTTTTATTATTAAAGAAAAAATAAGTCCACAAAGCATGTGTTTTGTTGATAGTATCAGAGACACCCCATTGGTTTAAAAGGAATAAAAATACAGTGCCCAACTTGAAATTGACGCAAGCTTATTATTAATGCATGCATGGCATCCTCAATTCAATGTGAGCACATGTGCCCATATCCAATTCAGCAGATTTATCGGTGCAATGTCTCATTCCAATGCTTTGCCATTCAACGTTAGACGTTTTTCTTATGTGTCTTCTTTATGTCATTCTCGTCTTATAATTAGGGTCTTGTTTCGATCCTACATAGGATGAAGACTTTTGCACAAAAGAATCAGCATAAATTATTATAATGAATGCTAGTTTTACTTTAAAAACAATATTAGAGACACAAGGCACTACAGTAAAATTAATGTCGGTTATAAGTGAAAAGTTAATCTTATATTAAACATGACCTAAACTATAGATATTAATTCTTTGCATAAATTTTTTCAGATTGATTATATGTAGTCTCAGCTTAATTTATGTTAATTTATAATTAATTTTTATATTAGTGTTTTGTTTAATTAAAGTAATTTAATATAGATCAAGTATTAATCAACTATAATTTTGTAATATATATTTTTTTTTCTAAATTTTGTAATATAAAACATAACTATAAGGTGGATTTTAAGAGGACACGTAATATTGTATTTGATTTTTAGTAGTAGTACTATTCTGTATAAATTAATTGGAGAGTTTAGGATTTAAAATTATAAAACGCAAATTCAAAATGTAATAGAGGTGAAATATAAAATCAAGAAGATAAATAGATTGATTCAACATATTCATGAACCAAACAATTTTTTTATAATAGTTTCATAAATATTTAGTTCCAAGTTTGAATAATTAACCAATTCAATTAATCAACTAAACTAATTAAATAAATTAAATCAAAGTATTTGATTCTAATAAAAAACACAAATCGTAATCACAAAGTGTAAAATTAAAATTAGGAAAGAGAAGAACAAATCCAAAATGTTAATCGATCGGTACAAAAGAGACAATTTCTAAAACTCTGAAATTTAGTAAATTAATTTTATGTGTCTGTTTAGAGTACATTTAAGGTGTATATATTTTGAAATCTAAAATAAACATGAACCTAAATATGGGATCTAATTAGGTTCATAAGCTCAATTATAAAAGTTTAATCTAATAAAAAAAAATCTAATCCGTATATGCTGCTTTATAAAATTTTAAGAAATCTGTCTCAATTTAAAAAAAAAATAATAGAAAATAGCATAAAAATCTAAATACAACAAATTATATGTGAATTTTAAAGTTCTAGAAATGTAGAATCTAATGCATTTGGAATCAACTTAAATAATATCTAAAAAAAAGTGTTATGACCAAAACATTGGACAAAGGTTAGATGGTCAAAGGACAAAAATATGTTTCATTGCTAAGCCGACTCTAATGTTGTTTTCTAAAATTTACTTAATACAATCTTCACTAAGTCAACGTTAAATGAAATATATTTTAATATTATTTTAATTTACAATTGTCTGGTTGATGATCATGACAATAATTTACAAAAAAGAGAAAAAGTTACTTGTCCAACATCTCAATTTTGAACAAAAAGAATAAAATAAAAGATAAAAAAATTAGAGTAGATGAAGGAGATGAGTGTAGATGAAGGAAATGAAGGTGAACGAAGGAGATGAATGCGGATGAAAGAGTTAAGTGTGAATAAAAGAGAATGATGTGAAATAGATGAGTGTGGATAAAGGAGATACGTATGAACGAAGGTGACAAGTCTGGATAAAGGATATGAATGTGAATGAAAGAAATAAGTGTAAATGAATGAAATAAGTGTATGAGAAGATTTATATAAAAAAGTGTCAGAGAAAACTGTGAGTGAGAGGATTTGTCATCCTTAAAACAAGATCTTTAGATTATAATAGTCTACGATTATTAATCATTGTCATGAAAAACACATATTCATAGCATATAAATTAACAATGACTTAACTAACACTATTTTAAATATTAAATATATATTATATTAATGTCAATTTAAGCAACGCTAACTTAATTAATATAAATATTAAAAAGTAATATCAAAACTAACTGATTATTTATTTTTAATTAATGTTTACTAAATTGACACTAATACAGATATATTTACTTATTAAAAAAAGTTAAAAATAATTAATATTAATTTAGAAATAAGTTTAGAATTAGTTAGACCAACACTACTAATATCTAATACTAAATGAACCCTATTAATGTCCGGCACCCAATATTTTTATTTATTTAAATATTAATGATGACTTAGAGTTAACTAAGCTAATTCTACTTTTGTACTTAGAACCAATATATAGTTCTACATATTTAAAAATATTTTTACTCTTCTAATTACAGCCTTTTAAGTCACATTAAATTTCATTTAATCGATTCTAATAATGTTATGTTTAATTGATATTATTATTTGAAAATTGACATAAATTTTCTTGCAGTGTGGAAATTGAATTTGGCTATACTTTTTCCTAAAATTTAGGAACTTGTCTTGTCTTCAATTTTATTAGATAATGTATATTATATTCATACTAAATATTTATTAAAAAAAATTTTAAATGTAAAAATTAAAGCAAAGAAAATATTATAAATATTAAAAGTACATATTTTTTACATAAATCTTAAAATAAAATATTAAATAAACTAAGACCTCTTGGACAAAACTAACTGATAGACTCTTGTCTTATATAAAATACTTGATAAACTAGTTGTTAATGAATATAAATTAATATAACTACATAAATTTTGTTATATAAACAAAATTTATGGCTTTTTAGACAACAAAAAAATTATTATTATGTAATTATATAATTTTAATTTTTTAAATAATTAAATTTTTATTAAAGTTTTAATACTTATATTTATTATTGAAATTTATATAAATTTTTTATTTGAACAAGTAATTTTATTTAAATAAAATAATATAATGAGTATTAATCAAATTTAACTTTTTTAAATTTATTTTTCTTTTATTTCTTAATTTAAACTATTAATACATTGAATTTTTTTCACTATTTTTACTGTTTTAATCAGGTAATAAAAGCTACTATTTTCACTGTTTGTGATTTTTACATAGTACGTCATTTCATTTTCTAATATTAAATAGTTTTTAATTTAAACTGTATTTAAAATTAAAAAATAATCCAATAAATATGAAAAATATGTTAATGATTAATTATTTCTATAAAACTAAAATAAATAATAATAAATAAAAGGAAATTAAGAATAACAAAAAAGTTAAACATAAAAGATAATGATAAAAAATAAATAAACTACAAATTATAAACTAGAAACTAGTTAAAATAATGTACAATTTATAAGTCAAAATTTTTCTGAAGTAAACCATATTGAAGTATTTATTAAACTTCTTTTATTAATTAAGTTAAGCTGTAAATTAGTCAAATGAATTATCATCTAGTTTATTGCTATTAAATATATTTTAATAATTTAAAAGGAAAATAAATATAGACGCAGAGAGATATACCCTATCTAGAGTATGGACCATGACTAGATACCTACGAAAATTGATTTCTAGAGATCATATTAAATTAATGCATGCCGAAAATATATATATATATATATATATATATATATATATATATATATATATATATATATATATATATATAT
>Ga0209489_105237_pt1 | contig 22812 bp, 15 predicted proteins | sample SiratrowhiteBW_FD_187527 | JGI IMG/M metagenome (GOLD analysis project Ga0209489, IMG submission 187527) | Root nodule microbial communities of legume samples collected from California, USA - Siratro white BW (SPAdes) (version 2) | ecosystem: Host-associated > Plants > Roots > Nodule | place...
CTCTTTCACGATATGATGCATAAAGAAATTGAAGTTTATGTTGATGATATGATAGCTAAATCGGCATCGGAAGAAGAACACCTTGTTAATCTGAAAAAGTTGTTTGAGAGGTTGAGAAAATATAAACTCAGGTTGAATCCGTCTAAATGCACTTTTGGGGTGTGATCCGGAAAGCTTCTAGGTTTTATTGTGAGTCGAAGAGGAATAGAAGTTGATCCGGATAAACTATGTGTTATTCTTGAAATGCCGCATCCGGTCACAGAAAAAGAAGTTCGAGGTTTTTTGGGAAGATTAGATTACATTGCCAGATTTATTTTCCAGTTAACCGCCACTTGTGAACCAATTTTCAAATTGTTACGAAAAAATCAAGCAGCAAAATGGAATGAAGACTGTCAGATAGCATTTGACAAGATTAAACAATATCTAAGAGAACCTCCAATACTGCGTCCACCAGTTCCTGGAAGGCCTCTTATTCTTTATCTGAAAATATTAGACGGATCAATGGGTTGTGTTTTGGGACAACAAGATGAAATGGGAAAGAAAGAACATGCCGTATATTATTTAAGCACAAAATTTACTGATTGTGAAAAAAGATATTCTCGTTAGAGAAAACCTGTTGTGCACTAGCTTGGATAGCGAATCGTTTGAGACAGCATATGCTTAGTCATACAACATGGTTAATATCTAAAATGGATCCAATCAAGTACATTTTTGAAAAGCCTGCTTTGACGGGAAGAATAGCTCGTTGGCAGATGTTACTATCAGAATTTGATATTTTGTATGTCACGCAAAAAGCTATTAAAGGCAGTGCTCTGGCTGAATTTCTAGCTCATCAACCTGTAAATGACTATCAACCTATGCAACCTAAGTTCCCAGATGAAGATATTTTGACCCTGTTTGCCACAGAAGAAGACGAGGATGATGAAAGAAAGTGGGTTTTATTCTTTGATGGAGCCTCCAATGCATTAGGACATGGTATAGGGGCAGTGTTGATTTCCCCAGAAAAACAATATATACCAATGACCGCAAGGTTGTGCTTTGAATGCACAAATAACATGGCAGAATATGAAGCATGTGTTATGGGAATCCGAGCAGCCATTGAAATGAAATAAGAGCGTTTGAATGTATATGGTGATTCAGCACTGGTGATTCATCAAGTAAAAGGAGAATGGGAAACTCGAGATCATAAATTGATTCCTTATAAAGCATATATCAAGGGATTGATTGAGCACTTTGAACAAATAGAGTTTCATCATATTTCAAGAGATGATAATCAGTTAGCTGACGCTCTAGCTACTTTGTCATCCATGTTTGAGGTTAGTCAAGAGGAAGATCTGTCGTTGATTAAAATGCAAAGTTATGAGAGTCCAGTATACTGCAATTTTATTGAAGAAGAAGTAGATGGCAAGCCATGGTACTTTGACATAAAGCGATACCTCCAGAATAGAGAATACCCAAATTCAGCCTCAGAGAATGATAAAAGAATGTTAAGAAGGTTAGCCTCCGGTTTCATTCTGGATGGTGACGTATTATATAAACGAAATCATGACATGATGCTTCTCCGTTGTGTGGATGCTAAAGAGGCTGAGCTAATACTGCAAGAAATACATGAAGGAACTTTTGGAACTCATATGAATGGTCATTATATGGTTAGAAAGATTCTCAGGGTTGGATACTTTTGGATGACAATGGAAAATGATTGTTGTAAACATGTGAGAAAGTGTCAGAAATGTCAAATATAGGCTGATAATATTAAGCTGTCACCTACGACATTGAATGTTTTATCTGCGCCATGGCCTTTCTCCATGTGGGGCATAGATGTTATCGGAGCTATTGAACCAAAGGCATCAAATGGGCATCGTTTTATACTAGTGGCCATTGATTATTTTACAAAATGGGTTGAGGCTGCTTCGTAATCAAATGTGACCAGGAAGGTAGTGACAAAATTCATAAGGAAAGAGTTGATTTGCAGATATGGAATTCCTGAAAGAATCATCACTGATAATGCTACCAACTTGAACAACCAAATGATGAATGAGCTTTGTGAAGAGTTTAAGATCAAGCATCAGAATTCTTCCCCTTATCGTCCCAAGATGAATGGAGCGGTTGAAGCGGCTAACAAAGTTATAAAGAAAATAATCCAGAAAATGGTAGTAACTTATAAAGATTGGCATGAGATGTTGCCATTTGCTCTTCATGGTTATCGGAGATCAGTAAGAACATCAACAGGAGCAACTCCTTTCTCATTGGTTTATGGAATGGAAGCAGTACTACCATTTGAAGTTAAAATTCCTTCTCTCCGAGTATTGATGGAGACTAAGTTGGAAGAAGCCGAATGGGTGAAAGTAAGATATGACCAACTCAATCTTATTGAAGAGAAGGGGTTAGCCGCTGTGTGTCATGGGCAGTTATACCAAAGAAGAATGAAAAAGGCATTTGATAAGAAAGTTCGTCCGCGAGAATTTCATGAAGGAGACCTGGTAGTTAAGAAGATCATATCTATTCAAAAAGATAATCACGGTAAATGGATGCCTGATTATGAAGGTCCATATGTGGTAAAGAAAGCTTTCTCAGGAGGCGCATTAATTCTCACAAATATGGATGGGGATGAGTTACCGTTGCCAGTTAACTCTGACACAGTTAAACAATATTATGCCTAATCTGATTCTATGATCCAGGGAATGTAACTTTTTGCGAACATGAGTTTCTTGTACAAAAAAAAAAAATGAATTGTATCTGTATATTCTTTTGATGAAATAAAATGTGCTTTGAACTCTCACTTATATATTCTTGTTAAAGTTAAGAGAAAGTATCACCAAGGGTTGACTACACGACTTCTCGAATTCTAAGGGATGTCACGGAATAAATAAAAGGAAAAAAAGAAGAAAAATTGCTCAATAAATCATATTTATGAAATCATTGAATTTATTGAAAATTGAAAAAAATTGAAAAAGTTTTGTCATGATCTTGAAGCCTGACATAAAAAGAGGGATTAATTGATCATTATCAGACAGAATATGTTTGCATGCATATGTCTTAAAAACCTCTTTAAGCTTTCCTACAGCCATTCAAAAAAGGATTTGCTTCAATAATTCCCCAGTATTTCTTATCAAAGCTATGAAAAAGCATCACACTAAGGCTATCTGTTAGAATTTTCATCGAAATAAATTCATTGTCAATTTTCTCTTTTCAAAGGCATTCAAAACAAAAAGGTATAATAAAGAGTTTACTAAATTGAAAACCCGCAAAGGGCAATTTAGGTAAAAAAAATAAAAAATAAAAAAATTGGATAATAAAAGGAAAAGAAGAGAAAAATTGGAAAAGACAAGTGTTAGCAGTTATCGAAATCTGTTGTGAGAATTAATCTCTTTGAAAATCAAGCAATCAAAGATTCAAAATGATATTTGGCCATGTTTCTTCATCCCGAAACATCAATAATTTATCCATTGAACCCTCTTTGAGCTTAAAATAAAAAACTCTTTCAGAATTACCCAAAGCAAGAATCATCAACCACTTGAGACTCAGTTCATGGTATATCTCAAAATCTTCCCAAACCAAAAGAAGAGAAAAAGAAAAGAAGTCAAAAAGCATAGTGATTTCATCAATCGATGATCTACAAATGATAAAGATTTTCAACAAAGAAAGAAGATGACAATGATAAAGAGGATCTCAACAAAAGCCTAAATTGTTGTTTCACAATATTAAGTTGATGATTGTTGTTACAAAATAATAAAACCCACAAACATTTTTGAGCCTTTATACCTATTCTTGCAAAACCCAATAGCCCTAGCCACATTACAAGCCATAGAAAGTCCATATTGATTGAAAAATGATTGTTGATGATTTTCATACAGAATAACCTTGCAATAGGAAGAGATGATTGCTAATATGAGCCAAAAATTTAAAAAAAAAAAGAAAAATTCAGAATGCCTTTAATAGAGAGGATGACATCAAATGGCTAATTGAGCAACAACAGAATTTTGTTAAATGATAACATTGGGGCAATCCTTTGAATTTTTCTAGCCAATTTTTCTTTCATTCCAGCTTGTTGCCATTCACATTTCAAACACTGAAGCAATATTACTCGATCAAATGCTATTTGAAAAGCAACATTTTTCATATAAATTACACTGCTTTAGTGTTTTATCAAAATTCATTTTTCCTTACCTAACTCAACAAAAAAATAAACTACCCTTTTGAACCTAACATCCCATATTTCAAAATAAAAAATTGGGGCAACTTTGTATAAAAAGAAATGTTCATAAAGTTGCACTTATTTATTCAAAATTACAGCCCACATGTCAAAACTTGGGCCCTGCTATAAACAGTTTGAGGTACTGTCGTTTGGATTTTCCGCAATGAAACCTCATCATCCATTTTTGTTTAACCACCAATTTAAATGCATATGTAGCAAAATATGTTAAATAGTGGAATCAATAATTTCCTAATTGCACCTGTCAAACATTAGGATTTGTTAAAAAAAAATCAAATAAATATCATCAGATTTCAATAAATTCAATGACAATTGAGGAAATATTTGATTTACAGTAGGAGAGAACGATGAAGAGAAAAGAAAAAATAAGTATGATTAATGTTGTACTTCAAAATATTATGCATTTTCTAAAATGGCATTTCATTCAAACATGCATGCATAAAAAAAATAAAAATAAAAATAAAAAAATTCATCAAATCAATTTGCATGCATTCATACATGAATTAAAAATCAATTTGCATGCATTCATACATGAATTAAAACATCTAAAATTTTCATGTATTCTTACATGAATCAAAACACCTGAGATGCTCATGCATTCATACATGTATTCTCATAAAATGATTGATCAACATTCTTTGAAATCAATTTCTCCATAGACAAATGACCCTCTCGGTACAAGGTCTTAAGCAATGATGATCAGCGATCCTCTCGGTACAAGATCCTGTTCTTATGATTTTAGGTATGACCCATTGGCACGAAGTTAACCTTAGGTCTGCAATGATGACCCGTGATCCTCTCGATACAAGATCCGGTCTCACATTTAGTTTTTCAGCAATGATGACCCGTGATCCTCTCGATACAAGATCCGGTCTCACATTTAGTTTTTCAGCAATGATGATCCGTGATCCTCTCGATACAAGATATGGTTTCACATTTAGTTTTCTGCATGATGAACCGTGATCCTCTTGATACAAGATCCGGTCTCACCTCATTTTTTTTTCAGCTATGATGATTCGTAACCCTCTCATCCTGAAAAGGTCAAGGTTACGACATCATTTTTTGTTTTCTTTTAAGTTTTAAGTATCAGAGATTTTTTTATCACGGACAAAATCAGTTATTTTTATCTTTACTTGTCTTTTATTTTATAAATGTGGAAATCTCAATTTTTAAAGTTATTAAGTAAAGTCAAGTAAAGAGGGGCAGCTGTCAATACCCGATTTTGTCCGAGTAAAAATATACCATTTTTTATTATTAAAAATAATTTATTTAATTTTGTGAGTGTTTTAATCAAAATAAAATAAATAAATAAAATTGTTTTTGATTGAAATTTATTGTTAGAAAAAGATTAAAGAGTATTTAAAATAATTAAGGGTTAAGTGAATATTTAAAACTTATTAAAGAATTTAAAATAAAATAAAAAAGGCTTGCCACGTGGCAAGCTAAGAGTGGAGAGTTTTTGCTTGCCACGTGGCAAGCTAAGAGTGGAGAGTTTTTGCGTGCCACGTGGCAAGCTAGGAATGGAGAGGATTTGTGAATGTGGTTGGCACATGGGAGAGAGGGAGAGAACGGAATACGGTTGGCACATGGGAGAGAGAGAGAAAACGGAATGTGGTGGGCACGTGGAAGGGGGGTTGAAAGAGAAAACAAGAGAGTGAAATAAGAAAGAGGAGAGAAAGAGAGGAGAGCGAAAAAAAAGGTGAAAGGAAGTTGGCTGGGCAGAGTGAAAAGGGGAAAAGGAAGAAGGAAGGAAGAAGGAAGCTCGCTGGGTGAAGAGAATACATTGCTGGCTTCAACAGGTACGCATTTAGAGCCCCTACAACATCTCATTTGATTTGGAAATTTGTTGAATCTATGGTGTGTAAAATTTATCTGATGTTTGTGAAGTAAGCCACAATCGCTGGCAACTTTACTACCATTTTCGAACCTTCAATATGTATGTATACCCGTATCACTATCATGGGTTATCACGTTTTAGGCTAACGTTGCTCTTTCCTTATCAATTGATATCATCCATCTAAGTTACAACACTTCCAGTAATTATTGCACCACAGTACTCACACACTTTGCCCATGAATATCTCTCCCTCGTGCTGCCAGTTAACCCCTGCCTCATTATTCCCTTCTCTGCCATCCAAGGAATATACTATTACTCTCACAGAACCTCACAACCCAAGCCATCTTTCCCCAACACCTCATAACAAACCAGTGCATCCTCTACTCCAATTTCTCTCCCTTCCTTACGCTGCCAGTGGCTACACCCAACCTTCCTCACTATCTTATAAAGCATCCTAATCTAACATGCAAATGTTCACATTGCCACGGCTTATCCACAACCATCATCACCCAAACTCATACTCCTCAGGATCTGCTCCACACCATCCGTAGCTACCACCAATACTACCAATGGTGTTTATGCAACCACCTAGAACTGGTGTTTATGAAACCACCTAGAACTCATCCATCCTTCCTCGTAAATCATCCATGACCACCACCAAGCACCACCAAACCTTCCTCGCCACATTCAAACCATATAATTACCACTGCATATCCTACTGGTTTCATCACCCACCATACCCCTCTTTCACCTTCAATTGCTACAGCTTTGCCATGCATGGTTTCGTTAGAAGTCTGGAGAGAGAAAGCAAAGAGGGGAGTTTGATTATAAAGTGGGTTCCACGTTTTTCAGGACCCACTAAGCTACTTCCTACACCCTCTTATATTAGAATTTACACCTCTAATAAAATAGATGGAAAAAAGAGGCAAACTGATGCCTTAGACCAACTAGGCTACCTTGACTTTGTTGTTACATTCTTCCAAAATAGATTCAAATGCCTATCAATACCCCTGAAGTTATTTGGGTTGAATCTCCTTCTTGCACCTCCATATTTCTGGATCTGCACCATATCTCTCTCTAATTCCTAAAACACCCTTAATTTAATTGTTTTTTTTTAACTTTTATCTTTTAACATTGGATTATTCTTTTAAAACAAAAAAGGTATATTCTTCATAAATTTTTTTTGTTTGTTTTAATAAATCCTAAATGACTATTCGCGTCCTGTGGGATTCTTTTTTTTTAAGAAATAATAATAATAATAATAAATATCAATTCGTGATTTAAGTTCTAAATGACCACATGCGTCATGCGGAATTTAGTTTAAGGAGTTTCAATTTTCGTTTGGGATTATCAAAAGACCGAACGCGTCTATGATATGCCGAAATGAAATTAAACTTTCAAACTATTAAATATATAATAATTAAAAAAGATAAAATGTCAAAATTTCTCAAAATAACTCAAATTTGGTAGTACTACGTATTCCCTGATTCTTCACCCGTTAAGGATGTTGATACGTAGGAGCAGGGTCAATCCTTGTCGGGTCCTTTAATTTAAAAATTTTTATTTTTATTTTTAATTATCTTTTTATATATATTATATTTTTGGGAAAAATAAATATTTTAAAAACCACATTTGATTTTGATTATTTAATTAAAGGTACTGTCTTAAGACAGGCGCTGTGGGGTGCTAATACCTTCTCCACGCGTAACCGACTCTCGAACTCATTTCTAGTTCGCAGACTTATTCCTTATTCTTTTCTTGGTTTTTCCATAGTTTTTTATAAAAAATTATGGTGGCGACTCCATTTCTTTCTTTTCATTAGTTTTTATTTGGACCGCCATACCCGTCGTGATTTTTAGGTCGCGACAAGTGTAGATATGTTTTAACCCAGATTCAATATGATTAAACACAATCCAGTAAATTAAAAACAATCCAGAAACAGAGTTGATTCAGATATATGAAAAATAGATGTTCAGAATATACTCAACTATATGATCAGATTTTAATCCAGTCAATTTAAATGATCGCAGCAGTTGAATAAAAGAAATCAAGAAGAGTAGGGAGAAAAGCAAGAACACCGAATTTTTATCCTGGTTCACCCTTCCACAAGGGCTACGTCCAGTCCTTTGCAAACTAGCAAAGATTTCCACTAAACAGATCATAAGATCAGTTTACAACCCTTGCTTCCAACAAGTTACAAACTGCTCCCAGCAGTAAACCCACATCTCACTAAACCTCTCAGCTAGTGTGTAACTAGTGCAGAAACCCACTGCACCACAACACTTGCAGTCTGCAAGCAAAACTGCTCCCCGTAGCACTCACCCTCTACTGAACCCCTCAGCAGAAGTGAGACCATTGTAGAAACCAACTGCACCAACTCAATTACAAACCCAGTAATTGAAAACAACAAACAGATTACAGATCAACAGGATCAGAAAAGATTACAAAGTACTTCTACACAAAATAAATTACAAAGAATGAAGATCAGGTGTAGAAGACTTAGCTTTGGTCCAGAACCAAAGTAGCAAGAACCTCACTTCAAGGATGCTTTAAAGATTCACGTTCTTGGAGGTTTCTTGATTTGAAAAGCTTTTCCAAAATGATGATCGCACAAAAGGGGCAATATCTCTCTTAGAAAATCTCAAGGAAGGCTTTTCGAAAGTTTTTGTTTGATAACTGAAAATGATATTTCGCAATCCTTTAAATACCCAAATCAGTTTTAAAAACAGCTTAGCCGTCATAATTCAATTAATTGAACAAACCATTCAATCGATTGAATTTGACCGTTAGTTTGACCCAGTCAAAGGTTTTAGTTGTAACAACAATAATTGTATTTCAGTTGTAATAGAAATAACTGTCACATTCAATCGATTGTTTTAGAAATTCAATCGATTGAAAAACCTTTTTACAGCAAAAACATTTTGGGTTATTTTTATTAAAAACAATTTTAATAAAAATATTTGTGAATCTTTTTAGCACCTCTGAAGTGATGAACCATTCCACTAATGCTTAAGGACTAAGCCAATCACCAACACACAAATCCAACTAAGGACCAAGACCTAATCACCAAACTATCTTCATGTTGGCACAAAGTCTTCACTTGAACAATTTTGGTCCAGGTTGGTTGCAACAGATTCTTCATGAGGCAGTCTTCATCAGCTTCACATGCTAAGCCTTGGTGCTCACAATATTGACTTCATCAAATCACATGCTTAGCCTTGGTGCTAACATCTTTAAATTGGAATAGGTCATGCATTCACTTGCACACACCTTACACTACTCATTGTGTGAACACTAAATCTCTCGAACCCATTGAGCACTCTGCCCTTATCTTCAACCAAACCATGGCCTCCTCCTGAGCATCTAGAAAGAGAACAAAGAAAGCCGTGGTGAAAGAAGTTGAACAACATGATTCCGATGACAACAATGAATTTGGCTTCCTTACTAGATGGTTCGGTGGCAACATGGAGAGCATCAACGAGTATCACAGGGAGTTTATCCAGAAAGCTTTTGTCAACCCAAAATTCCTAAGGATGGAGTTCCTTAGAAATGAAAATCTGAATCAAGTGGAGGATATCCTCAAGTTTCAAAAGCTTGAACATTTTGTCAAGTTGTCCGGTAATATCTATCTGGACTTGGTGAAGGTATTCCTTACCAACATGTGGATAGATGATGGTGTCATTTATTCACAAGTGAAAGGGGTGGACATGGCTATCTCGAATGAAGTTTGGCTCTCGGTGGTGGGTGTTGTGGTTCAGTAGAAGACTTAGCTTTGGTCCAAAACCAAAGTCACAAGAACCTCACTCAAGGATGCTTAAAGATTCACGTTCTTGGAGGTTTCTTATTTTGAAAAGCTTTGTGAAGGATGATCGCACAAAAAGGGTGCTATATCTCACTTAGAATCTCTCAAGGAATGCCTTTTGAAAGTCTTAGTTATCTCAAAATGATAGTGTCAATTCCTTTATATAGCCAAATCAGTTTTAAAACAGCTTAGCTGTCACTGGTTCAATTAATTGAACAAACCATTCAATCGATTGAATTGACCATTAGTTGACCCAGTCAACGATTCCAATAGTAACAGAAATAACAGTCACATTCAATCGATTGTTTTAAAATATCAATTGATTGAAAAATCTTTTTCAGCAAAAATCAGGTTGAGCTATTTTCCTTAAAACCAGTTTTAATAAAAATATATGTGAATCTCTTAGCATCCCAGGGATGATGAACCATGCCACTAATGATTAAGGACTAAGCCAACACCAACACACAAACCCAACTAAGGACCAAGACCGAGTCACCCAATCTTCATGTTGGCTCAAAGTCATTCACTTGAACAATTCTGGTCCAGGTTGGTTTCAACAGATTCTTCATGAGGCAGTCTTCATCAACTCACGTGCTAGGCATTGGTGCTAACAATCTCTCCTAATTTGATGAAGGCTATCTGATGTGTGTTGAATTTAACAATCTGAACTTGAAATACCTGTCTTTTTACTCAAACAGATTATTAGTATTACAAGGTCTAATAGGTTCAAAGCAAAAAATATCAAATTAACTGATTGAGCTAAAACACAATTAATTAAATTTATTCCTGTATCTAGACTCAGTTTGTTCAGATCAAGATGTTTTACTCCCCCATACTTTGATGTCCCTTAAACCAAACTATAAAACACACAGGGCAGACACACGAAACACACACAATTCTCCCCCATTGAGTTCATCAAATGGAGGGGATCAACATCAAACATGTAGTGTGCACACTAATCATCTGGCCTATAGAACATTTGCCCCAGCTTGCCTTGAATGTCATCAACACGCTCTTCTAGGTTTTGGAAATGGGTTTCACAATACTCATGATGAGACCTTTGATTGGTTTCAAGCTGTTCAGTTGATTGATCATCAGTTGCTCAAAGCTGGTGTAAGACTGTTCTCTAGTCCCCAGATCTTCTCCAGTAAACTGCTTAGCAGCTACACTTGTTCCAGCACCAGCATCATCCATCTCATCTTCTTCAGCACTGGCCTTGCAAGTCTACTGATTTTCATTAACCTTCTTCAGCTCGATTTTGTTCAATATGGCCACTGTATCTCCCTATGAGCTTTGACCTCTTTAACCAATTCGTTTTTCATATCAACCTCATAATACTCAATAAAGCTAGAGAGCAAAACAGCACAGGGGATTCAAAACTCGGGCTTCTTCCTAATGCGGAATAGATGCTCCTTAATAACACTTACCCAGTTCAGCTTTATCTTGTTGATCAAACAGTACATCAGAATGAGATCATCTTCAGTAAGAACAGCATGATTAAATCCTCTAGGTGTAAGTATCCAGATGACAATATAGGCCACCAGTCTTGGAATAATAGAAAGCCCTCCCACTGAATAGCTCCTTATGAAACTGTTTGGATTCCTTAGACAAGCCTTGAAGAACTGGACCTTGCCAAATCCACCCAGATCTGCCACGTTTGCTCTGCTCACAATTGTTCCAGCATCCCTTAAGCTAGCCACCGAGAGCAAAACTTCATCCGTGATAGCCATGTCCACCCCTTTCACTTGTGAATAAATGACACCATCATCTATCCACATATTGATAAGGAATACCTTCACCAAGTCCGGATAGATATTCACGGACAACTTGACAAAGTGTTCAAGCCTTTGAAACTTGAGGAGATCCACCACTTGATTCAGATTTTCATTTCTAAGGAACTTCATCCTTAGGAATTTTGGGTTGATAAAAGCTTTTTGGCTAAACTCCCTGTGATACTTGTTGATGCTCTCCATGTTGCCATCGAACCATCTAGCAAGGAAGTCAGATTCATTGTTGTCATCGGAATCATGTTGTTCAACTTATTTCACCATGACTTTCTTTGTTCTCTTTCTAGATGCTGAGGAGGAGGTCATGGTTTGGTTGAAGGCAAGGGCAGAATGCTCAATGGGTTCGAGAGATTTAGTGTTCACACAATGAGTAGTGTAAGATGTGTGCAAGTGAATGCAGGACCTATTCCAATTTAAAGAAACTCTAAATCACAAACAAACAAAACACTAAACACTGCAGGACATATCAAATGCATGCACAGATTATGTTGCACAGTAACAGACTGATTGTACTTATCTCCAAAGAATATTCTGAACTGCTTTTTGACCAGTTGACCATGAACTAATCTGTGACATGTGGCATTGTGAAGATTCTTCTCTTTAAGCATGTTTGTCCCTCATGCAGGTGTGTCACATGTTGCTAAACATTAACCAGTCGTGTCTCTTGACCAAGAGCAGGTTATAACCTTATCCTTATTCTCCAGTTGCAATGATTCCCATACAATGTTGATTTTGTTGACTGTAGTTGATCAATTCTGAATTAATTCTTGATCCTTTTCATGTACTTATTCTTCACTGCGCAACATCTCAACTGTCCAGATATCATTGCCTTCCCAAAAAGCATCTTTTCTGGTGCAGTAATACACACAGATTTTGTCTACACATCAATCAAATAACTACAGTAGTTTCTGCTTAATATATTGATCTTCAATTAACTGGGACACATTCCAATCAGTAAAGTGGTGGCAAATTTCAATATGTTTGGTTCTAGAATGCTGAACTGAATTTTTAGTCAAGTTAATTGCACTTGTGTTATCACAGAATAATGAAATTTTTGAAAGATTATGTCCAAAATCACTTAGCTGATGTTTTAACCAGATGGTTTGGGCACAACAACTTCCAACAGCTATGTATTTTGCTTCAGCTGTAGATAATGCAACACAGGCTTGCTTCTTGCTGTGCTAAGATATCAAACTGGATCCCAGCAAGTGACATGTCCCACTAGTGCTCTTCCTATCTACTTTGCAACCTGCAAAGTCAGAATCAGAATATCCAACAAGATTTAAAGTTACCTCACTTGGATACCATAGACCAACTTAAGTAGTTCCCTTGAGATACTTCAAAATTCTTTTGGCTGCCATATAGTGTGATTCCTTTGGTTTAGCTTGAAATTTGGCGCATAAACATACACTGAACATGATGTCTAGTCTACTTGTTGTCAAATACAGAAGTGATCCAATCAATTGTCTGAACTTAGTCTGATCCACATCAACTCTAGTTTCATCAGCATCTAAATAGCATCTAGTAGCTATTGGAGTGGAAGCTTCTTTGCAGTTTTCCATATTAAACTCTTCAATAATTCCCTACAATACTTTGCTTGACAAAGAAATATGCCATATTCAACTTGTTTAACCTGCAAGCCTAGAAAGAAATTGAGCTCCCCATCATGGACATCTCAAATTCTCCTTGCATAGTATCCACAAACATTGTCGAGGTGCTTGCTTTAACCCATACAAGGCCTTCTTGAGCTTGAAGACGTAATCTGGATTGTTGTGATCTTCAAATCCAGGGGGTTGGCTCACATAGACCTCTTTATCAATGAACCCATTCAAGAAAGCGCTTTTGACATCCATTTGATGTAATCTGAACCCCTTCAAGCAAGCATATGTTAGTAGAAATCTAACTGCTTCCAATCTAGCTACTGATGCATAGGTTTCACCAAAATCGATGTCTTCTTCCTGGTTATATCCTTTTGCCACAAGCCATGCCTTGTTCCTCACAATGACACCTTGTTCATCTATCTTGTTCTTAAAAACCCACTTGGTTCCAATCACATTCATCTCTTTTGATCTAGGAATAAGTGTCTAGACCTCATTTCTCGCAAACTGGTTCAGTTCCTCGTGCGTGGCTTTTATCCAGTTGTTGTCTTCTAGAGCTTCACTCACTGACTTGGGTTCAACTTGTGACACAAAGGCCATATGTTCGCAAAAACGATGGAATTTATGAAGAATTTTAGATTTCAAATGTCTATATTCTTTTACAAAAATGTCCCATGATTTTCTAAAATTCTTTGATAAAATTTCTAATCTATAAAATAAAAGAACATAAAAATTTCCAAAATATTTTGCAGGTACAGATCGATGAAATAGAAAAGAAAATGTCAAAAACAATAAAAAAATAAAAAGAAAAAACAATAGTAAACCGCATAATTTTGAAAAAAAATAAATTATTTCACATATCTATATTTTTTTAAAAGAACTTCTAGAAATTTTTAGAATTCGTCGATAAAATCTCAAATCCTTCCAATAAAACACTACAAGAAATTACATATTTTTTTGACAACTTCGGATAGGTGAAATAGAAAAAGAAAAAAAGATGTCAAAAATGCTAAAAAAATAAAAAAGAAATATAGTAAACTATGGAATTTTGGTGAAATTTTGGATTTCAAATATCTCAAATTTTCTGAAAAAAAAAAAAGTCATAGTTTTGTAGAATTCTTTGATAAAATCTCTGATCCATACAATAAAATAACCCAAAAATTTTAAGAATTTTTGGACAACTATAGATAGGTAAAATAGAAAAAAGATGTCAAAAATACTAAAAAATTAAAAAACAAATAGTAAACGATGGAATTCTGAAAATGTTTTGTATTTCAAATAACTCTACTTTTCTTAATAAAAATTCAAGAATTCTTCAGAATTCTGTGATAAAATCTATATAATTCGTAGAATAAATGACCACAAAAATATTTAGAATTTTTTGACAAATTTGGATAGGTAAAATAGGAAAAAAAAGATGTACAAAATGCTAAAAAAACAAATAATAAACGATGAAATTTATGAAGAATTTTAGATTTCAAATGTCTATATTCTTTTACAAAAATGTCCTATGATTTTCTAACATTCTTTGATAAAATCTCTAATCTATAAAATAAAAGAACATAAAAATTTCCAAAATATTTTGTAGGTACAGATCGATGAAATAGAAAAGAAAATGTCAAAAACAATAAAAAAATAAAAAGAAAAATCAATAGTAAACCGCGGAATTTTGAAAAAAAAAATTATTTCACATATCTATATTTTTTTAAAAGAACTTCAAGAAATTTTCAGAATTCATTGATAAAATCTGTAATCCTTCCAATAAAACGCTACAAGAAATTACATAATTTTTTCACAAATTTGGATAGGTGAAATAGGAAAAAAAATATGTTAAAAATGCTAAAAAAATAAATAGTAAACAATAGAATTTATGAAGAATTTTTTATTTCAAATGTCTATATTTTTTTATAAAAATGTTCCATCATTTTCTAAAATTCTTTGATAAAACCTCAAATCCATAAAATTAAAGAAAATAAAAGTTTCCAGAATTTTTTACAAGTACAAATGGATGAAATAGAAAATAAAATGTAAAAAAAAAAACAACTAGTAAACCGTGAAATTTTGGAAAAAAAATTATCTGACATATCTATATTTTTTTAAAAAAACTTCTAGAAATTTTCAGAATTCATTGATAAAATCTCTAATCCTTCCAATAAAACACTACAATAAATTACATAATTTTTTCACAACTTTGGATAGGTGAAATAGGAAAAAAAATATGTTAAAAATGCTAAAAAAACAAATAGTAAACAATAGAATTTATGAAGAATTTTGGATTTCAAATGTCTATATTTCTTTAGAAAAATGTTCCATGATTTTCTAAAATTCTCTGATAAAATCTCAAATCCATAAAATAAAAGAAAATAAAAATTCCCAGAATTTTTTACAAGTACAAATACATGAAATAGAAAATAAGATGTAAAAAAAAAAAAAAATAATAAACCGCAAAATTTTGAAAAAAAAATTATTTCACATATCTATATTTTTTAAAAGAGCTTCTAGAAATTTTCAGAATTCATTGATAAAATCTCTAATCCTTCCAATAAAACACAACAAGAAATTCCATAATTTTTTGACAACTTTGGATAAGTGAAATAGAAAAAAAAAAGATGTCAAAAATGTTAAAAAAATAAAAAAAGTAATACTAAACGATGGATTTTGGTGAAATTTTTGATTTCAAATATATCAAATTTTTTTAAAAAAAAAAACCATAATTTTGCAGAATTTTTTGATAAAATCTCTAATCCATGCAAGAAAACAACAAAAACAATTTAAGAATTTTTGGACAACTATAGACAGGTAAAAAAGAAAAAAAGATGTCAAAAATAATAAAAAAAAAACAAAAAATAAACCGCAGAATTTTGAAAAAAAAATTTCACATATTTATTTTTTTAAAAAGAGCTTCTAGAAATTTTAAGAATTCGTTCATAAAATCTATAATCCTTCGAATAAAACACTATAAGAAATTCCATAATTTTTTGACAACTTTGGATAGGTGAAATAGAAAAAAAGATGTCAAAAATGCTAAAAAAAAAGTAAACGATGGAATTTTGGTGAAATTTTGGATTTCAAATATCTCAAATTTTTTGAAAAAAAAAAACAATAGTTTTGCAGAATTCTTTGTTAAAACCTCTGATACATACAATAAAACAACACAAAAATTTTAAGAATTGTTTGACAACTATAGATAGGTAAAATAGAAAAAAAGATGTAAAAAATACTAAAACATAAAAAAGCAAATAGTAAACAATGGAATTCTGAAAATGTTTTATATTTCAAATATCTCTATTTTTCTTAATAAAAATTTAAGAACTTTTCAGAATTCTCTAATAAATCTATAATTCGTAAAATAAAGCACCACAAAAATATTTAGATTTTTTTCACAAGTTTGGATAGATGAAATAGGAAAAAAAAGATGTCAACAATTCTAAATAAACAAATAGTAAACAATAGAATTTATGAAGAATTTTGAATTTCAAATGTCTATATTTTTTAGAAAAACGTTCCACGATTTTCTAAAATTATTTGATAAAATCTCTAATCCATAAAATAAAAGAACATAAAAATTTGCAGAATTTTTTACAAGTGCAGATCGATGAAATAGAAAAGAAAGTGTCAAAAATCATAAAAAAATTAAGAAAAAAACAAATAGTAAACCGTGGAATTTTGAAAAAAAGATTATTTCACATATCTATATTTTTTTAAAAGAACTTCTAGAAATTTTCAGAATTTGTTGATAAAATCTTTAATCCTTCCAATAAAACATTAAATATCATAATTTTCTGACAACTTTGGATTTGTGAAATAGAAAAAATGATGTTAAAAATGATAAAAAAAAATTAAAAAAATAGTAAACGATGGAATTTTGGTGAAATTTTGGATGTCAAATATCTCAAATTCTTTGTAAAAAAAACCATAGTTTTGCAGAATTCTTTGATAAAATCTCTGATCTAAACAATAAAACAACACAAAAGTTTTAAGAATTTTTTGACAACTATAGACAAGTAAAATAGAAAAAAAATGTAAAAAATATAAAAAAAAATCAAAAAGCAAATAGTAAATGGTGGATTTCTAAAAATGTTTTGGATTTCATATATCTCTATTTTTCTTAATAAAAATTCAAGAACTTTTCAGAATTCTCTGATAAAATCTATAATCTGTAGAATAAAGCACCACAGAAATATTTAGAATTTTTTTACAAGTTTGGATAGGTGAAATAATGTAAAAAAAAAAACAAATATTAAATTGCAAATTTTTGAAAAAAAAAATATTTCACATATCTCTATTTTTTTAAAAGAGCTTATAGAAATTTACAAAATTCGTTGATAAAATCTCCAATCCTTCCAATAAAACATTTCAAGAAATTCTATAATTTTTTGACAACTTTGGATAAATGAAATAGAAAAAAAAAGATGTCAAAAATACAAAAAAATCAAAACGCAAATGGTAAACGATGGAATTCTGAAAATGTTTTTGTATTTCAAATATCTCTATTTTTCTTAATAAAAATTCAAGAACTTTTCAGAATTCTCTGATAAAATCTATATAATTCGTGGAATAAAGCACCACAAAAATATTTAGAATTTTTTGACAAGTTTGGAAAGGTGAAATACGAAAAAAAAAGATGTCAAAAATGGTAAAAAACGAATAGTCACCCATGGAATTTATGAAAAATTTTGGATTTCAGCTGTCTATATTTTTTTAGAAAAATGTTCTAGAATTTTCTAAAATTCTTTGATCAAATCTCTAATCTATAAAATAAGAGAATATAAAAATTTTCATAATTTTTTACAAGTAGAGATGGATGAAATAGAAAAGAAAATGTCAAAAATAAAAAACCGTGGAATGTTGAAAAAAAAAATATTTCACATATCTATATTTTTTCAAAAGAACTTCTAGAAATTTTCAGAATACGTTGATAAAATCTCTAATCCTTCCAATAAAAAACACTACAAGAAATGCCATAATTTTTTGACAACTTTGGATAGGTGAAATAGAAAGAAAAGATATCAAAAATTCTAACAAAACAAAGAAGAAATAGTAAATGATGGAATTTGGTGAAATTTCGGATTTCACATATCTCAAATTTTTTGAAAATAAAGTTCATAGTTTGCAGATTTCTTTGATAAAATCTCTGATCTATACAATAAAACAATACAAAAATTTTAAGAATTTTTTAACAACTATAGACATATTTATAATTTTTTGACACGTAAAAAATATTTAGAAAAAATTATGTCTAAAATGCTAAAAAAACAAATAATAAATGATGGAATTTATGAATAATTTTGGATTTCAAATGTCTATATTTTTTAAGAAAAAAGTTCCATTATTTTCTAAAATTCTTTGATAAAATCTATAATCCATAAAATAAAACAAAATATAAATTTTCAGAATTTTTTACAAGTACAAATGGATGAAATAGAAAGGAAAATGTCAAAAAAAAATATTAAATTGCAAAATTTTGAAAAAAAATATTATTTCACATATCTATATTTTTTTAAAAGAGCGTATAGAAATTTTCAAAATTCGTTGATAAAATCTCTAATCCTTCAAATAAAACATTTCAAGAAATTCCATAATTTTTTGACAACTTTGGATAGGTGAAATAGGAAAAAAAAGATGTTAAAAATACAAAAAAAATCAAAAAGCAAATGGAAAACGATTGAATTTTGAAAATGTTTTTGTATTTCAAATATCTCTATTTTTCTTAATAAAAATTTAAGAACTTTTCAGAATTCTTTGGTAAAATCTATAATCCGTGGAATAAAGCACCACAAAAATATTTAGAATTTTTTGATAGGTTTAGATAGGTGAAATAGCAAAAGAAAGATGTCAAAAATGCTAAAAAGATAAAAAAAACGGTAAACGATGAAATTTTGGTGCAATTTCGGATTTCAAATGTCTACATTTATTTAGAAAAATATTCCATGATTTTCTTACATTCTTTGATAAAATCTCTAATCCAGAAAATAGAAGAACATAAAAATTTCCAGGATTTCTTACAAGTACACATGGATTAAATAGAAAAGAAAGTATTAAAAATAATAAAAAATTTTAAAAAAACAAATAGAAAATCACATAATTTTGAAAAAAAATTATTTCACATATCTATACTTTTTTAAAAGAACTTCTAGAAATTTTCAAAATCGTTCATAAAATCTCTAATCCTTCCAATAAAACCGTACAAGAAGTTGCATAATTTTTTGACAACTTTGGATAGGAAAAATGAAGAAAAAAGATGTCAAAAATGATAGGAAAAAAAATAGTAAACGATGGAATTTTCGTGAAATTTTGGATTTCAAATATCTCAAATCTTTTGAAAAAAAAAAACCGTAGTTTTGCAAAATTGTTTGATAAAATCTCTCATCCATACAATAAAAGAAGACAAGAATTTTAAGAATTTTTTGACAACCATGGAATTCGGAAAATGTTTTGTATTTCAATTATCTGTATTTTTCTTAATAAAAATTCAAGAACTTTTTAGAATTCTCTAATAAAATATATAATCCGTAGAATAAAGTACCACAAAAAAATTTAGTATTTTTTAACAAGTTTGGATAGGTTAAATAGAAAAAAAGATATAAAAAATGCTAACAAAATAAATAGTAAACAATGGAATTTATAAAGAACATAAAATAAAAGAACATAAAAATTTCCAGAATTTTTTACAGGTACACATGGATGAAATAGAAAAGAAAATGTCAAAAAAAAAAAATAGTAATCCACGGAATTTTGAAAAAAAATTGTTTCATATATCTATGTTTTATTAAAAAAACTTCTAGAAATTTTCAAAATTCGTTGATAAAATCTCTAATCCTTCCAATAAAATAGTACAAGAAATTCCATAACTTTTTGGCTACTTTGGAGAGGTGAAATAGAAAAAAAGATGTCAAATATAGTAAAAAAAATGAAAAAAAAAAAGAGTAAACGATGGAATTTTGGTGAAATTTCGGATTTCAAATATCTCAAATTTTTTCAAAAAAAAAAGCATACTTATGCAGAATTGTTTGATAAAATCGCTTATCCATATAATAAAACAACACAAAAGTTTTAAGAATTTTTTGACAACTATAGACAGGCAAAATAGAAAAAAATGTCAAAAATACAAAAAAAAAATCAAAAAGCAAATAGTAAACGATGGAATTCTGAAAATGTTTTGTATTTCAAATATCTCTATTTTTCTTAATAAAAATTCAAGAACTTTTCAGAATTCTCTGATAAAATCTATAATTTGTAGAGTAAAGCACCACAAAAATATTTAGAATTTTTAGACAACTTTGGATAGGTGAAATAGGAAAAAAAATAAAAAATGCTAAAAAAATGAATAGTAAACAATGGAATTTATGAAGAATTTTGGATTTGAAATGTCTATATTTTTTTAGAAAAATGTTCCATGATTTTCCAACATTCTTTGATAAAATCTCTAATCTATAAAATAAAACAACATCAAAATTTCCAGAATTTTTAACAAGTACACATGGATGAAATAGAAAAGAAAATGTCCAAAATAATAAAAAATTAAAAAAAAGCAAAATAGAAAACCGCGAAATTTTGAAAAAAAAATATTATTTCACATATCAATATTTTTTAAATGAACTTCTAGAAATTTTCAGAATTCGTTGATAAAATCTCTAATCCTTCCAATAAAACACTATAAGAAATTTCATAAATTTTTGACAACTTTGGATAGGTGAAATAGAAAAAAAAGATGTCAAATATGGTAAAAAAATGAAAAAAAATAGTAAACGATGGAATTTTGGTGAAATTTTGGATTTCAAATATCTCAAATTTTTTTAAAAAAAAAATCATACTTTTGCATAATGGTTTGATAAAATCGCTTATCCATATAATAAAACAGCACAAAAGTTTTAAGAATTTTTTGACAACTATAGATAGGCAAAATAGAAAAAAAGATGTCAAAAATACAAAAAAAAATCAAAAAGCAAATAGTAAACAATGGAATTCTGAAAATGTTTTGTATTTCAAATATCTCTATTTTTCTTAATAAAAATTCAAGAACTTTTCAGAATTTTCTGATAAAATATATAATTCGTAGAGTAAAGCACCACAAAAATATTTAGAATTTTTAGACAAGTTTGGATAGGTGAAATAGGAAAAAGAATATCAAAAATGCTAAAAAAAGGAATAGTAAACAATGGAATTTATGAAGAATTTTGGATTTGAAATGTCTATATTTTTTTAGAAAACTGTTCCATGATTTTCCAACATTCTTTGATAAAATCTCTAATCCATAAAATAAAACAACATCAAAATTTCCAGAATTTTTAGCAAGTACACATGGATGAAATAGAAAACAAAATGTCAAAAATAATAAAAAAAAATAGAAAACCGCGAAATTTTGGAAAAAAAATATTATTTCACATATCAATAGTTTTTTAAAAGAACTTCTAGAAATTTTCAGAATTCGTTGATAAAATCTCTAATCCTTCCAATAAAACAGTACAAGAAATTCCATAATTTTTTGGCAACTCTGGATAGGTGAAATAGAAAAAAAAGATGTCAAATATGGTAAAAAAATGAAAAAAAATAGTAAACGATGGAATTTTGGTGAAATTTTGGATTTGAAATATCTCAAATTTTTTCAAAAAAAAAGCATACTTTTGCAGAATTGTTTGATAAAATCGCTTATCCATATAATAAAACAACACAAAAGTTTTAAGAATTTTTTGACAACTATAGACAGGCAAAATAGAAAAAAATGTCAAAAATACAAAAAAAAATCAAAAAGCAAATAGTAAACGATGGAATTCTGAAAATGTTTTGTATTTCAAATATCTCTATTTTTCTTAATAAAAATTCAAGAACTTTTCAGAATTCTCTGATAAAATCTATAATTCGTAGAGTAAAGAACCACAAAAATATTTAGAATTTTTAGACAACTTTGGATAGGTGAAATAGGAAAAAATGTCAAAAATGCTAAAAAAATGAATAGTAAACAACGGAATTTATGAAGGATTTTGGATTTGGAATGTCCATATTTTTTTAGAAAAATGTTCCATGATTTTTCAACATTCTTTGGTAAAATCTCTAATCCATAAATTAAAACATCAAAATTTCCAGAATTTTTAACAAGTACACATGGATGAAATAGAAAAGAAAATGTCCAAAATAATAAAAAATTAAAAAAAAAACAAAATAGAAAACCGCGAAATTTTGAAAAAAAATATTATTTCACATATCAATATTTTTTAAATGAACTTCTAGAAATTTTCAGAATTCATTGATAAAATCTCTAATCCTTCCAATAAAATACTACAAGAAATTCCATAATTTTTTATCAACTTTGGATAGGTGAAATAGAAAAAAAAGATGTCAAATATGGTAAAAAAATGAAAAAAAAAATAGTAAACGATGGAATTTTGGTGAAATTTTGGATTTCAAATATCTCAAATTTTTAAAACAAAAAATCATACTTTTGCCGAATTGTTTGATAAAATCGCTTATCCATATAATAAAACAGCACAAAAGTTTTAAGAATTTTTTGACAACTATAGATAGGCAAAATAGAAAAAAAGATGTCAAAAATACAAAAAAAAATCAAAAAGCAAATAG
>Ga0209489_105239_pt1 | contig 22801 bp, 11 predicted proteins | sample SiratrowhiteBW_FD_187527 | JGI IMG/M metagenome (GOLD analysis project Ga0209489, IMG submission 187527) | Root nodule microbial communities of legume samples collected from California, USA - Siratro white BW (SPAdes) (version 2) | ecosystem: Host-associated > Plants > Roots > Nodule | place...
TATATATATATATATATATATATATATATATATATATATATATTCATTGTTAATATTTTATTTGTATGCTTAATTCTTGTTGTGGATTCATCAACCATAACATGATATTTGATTCAATGAGTTTTAGAAATATCTTTCGAGATCTAGAACCAAATCAAAATACCTAATGAAGCTTGACTCATTGATTATCTTAAACCCTTGCAGTGAATGCAAGTTTGCTTATTAAGTTCTCAAGGAATTAGCTCTTAATAAGAAAAATTAGGTTCATCCTACTAGGGATTAATGGTTGAGTAAACTAGTAGATTGATTTTAACATTAAATCTGAAAAAAGTTTGAGTGATTATATACATGAGAGTAAAGTTGGATGAAGTAATAAACTTAAAAATTACTCATCATATCAATTCCTATCTATACCGCCTTCTAAGTGTTTGAGATAAAATATCAAAAAGAAATTTATTTGTATTTGTACAATTTTAATCCTTTTAAATATCATCATAATTTATGGAAATATATGAAAACAAGCAAAAAAAAAAAAAAAAAAAAAAAAAAAAACAAAAAAAAAAAAAAAACACAAGAACAAAAGATTGAATTGTGTTTTAAGAATTCATCAAAACTTTTCAAAAAAACTTTTCAAAGATCTTGTTTGGTAGATATATACAAATGAAGTTTGAAGCATGATAGATGCACTGTCAAGTAAAAATGTTAAGAGTTACGTCTGATGAAAAGTCATCAGACGCAACTTCAACTTTATCAACGTCCTATCTAAAATGAGTTTTGGAAAGATTTTTTGTAAATATCTCATTCTTGGATTAGTTATAGTCAAATAACATGCAATATAGAAGATTAGGTAGAGGAAATATTTACTCTTGATGTTTTTTACTAGTTTATATGAAAACTTTAAACCACACCCAGTTTTCACTCAACTTGATTGAGTTTCACTAAGAAAACTAATACTACAAAGATACAAGTGAGTATTGTTGAGACCTCAACCACTCTTAGGTAAAACAACGTGAGTATTATTTGGACACAACCATTCCTGACTAAAAGTCCAAATATTATTTGAAACGTAGTCATTCCTAACTAAAATCCTGAGTATTATTTGGAACATAGTCACTCCCAGCTAAGTCATTGAGTATTATTTGGATCATAACCACTCCTAGCTAAGATCTAAGTATTGTTTTGGACCACAACCACTCATAGATCACTACATGAAAAAAGTTATTTAGAGAGCAATTTTTAGCTACCAAATGAAATGGTTGCTAATTGTGACCAAAATAGTCATAATTAAATTTTGGTTGCTAGATAACTACAAAATATGAATTTAGTGACCAATTAAGTCAAGATAATTGGTATCTAACATTAGTTATCAAAGTTTTAGTGACTTATACCATTAGATTCTAAATTGGTATCTAATTAAGTTAGAGACTAATTTAGAATCTAATAGTGTAGGTCACTAAAACTTTGGTAGCTAATGTTAGATACCAATTATCTTGACTTAATTGGTCATTAAATTCAATCATTATTTCTATTTTGGAGTTATTTAACAACTAAAATCTAATGTGGTAGCTATTTTGGTCATAATTAACAATCATTTCATTTGATAGCTAAAAGTTGGTCTCTAAATAACTTTTTTCTTGTAGTGGATAAAGCACTAAGGTTTGCAAAGAAAGTGATACAAAAGATCAAAGGGTTGCTCGTTAGAAAGAAATTCACATCTTACAATGGATACAAAGGTTATGCATTCTTCTAGATTGCTATGGAACACAAACAATATTCTTCCTCAAAAGAATAGGGCTAAAGATTGATCAAGACTACAAGAACTTGTTTTTGTTTTTGTTGAAAGAATTTTGTCAGTCTTCTTTTTCATAGAGATATTCTTTATATGGAGTTAAGAAGAAAAAAGTCATTACAAATCATTTAGAGTCATTGTGAGATAAACTAAAATTTTTATTCTTCATCATCTGTTTGTTTATAACTTAAAATGCATTAAATTGCATATATCTAATAATTATTATTTGATCTCATATATGTTCCATATGCATACATTTCATGAAATAATATTATTACATGTATATAAGCTCCTCTTTATATAGACCACTTTGTGAATTTAACTGTTCATGAAATAATATTATTACATGTATATAAACTCCTCCTTATGTAGATCACTTTGTGAATTTAATTGTTGAGAGGTTGCATGCTTCCTTTTCGAGTTTTTTAGTGTTAGGTGGCATAAAAAAAAAAAAAACTTTTCACTCATTTTTTTAGTCATTTCCTCAAATACATTGTATTTTTTCGTACGAAACTAACTATTTTAAGAATATAAAACATGTAATTTTGTTAGAAAACTTATCAATTTATATGCGTTCAACTTGTGTCTTTAATGGATGGTATAATAATAGTGTTCATTGACATATAAATACTTTCTTAGACGCATCTTGGACCGATATTTAGTCTTATCATTTTTTGAGATATCATATATTTTTTGAGTTCTAAATAATGTTTTTTTTTTCAGTTCTAAACAACGTGATACTTGATTGTATTGTTTTTCCTTTCATGCTCGTACAAATTATCATTTAAAACTTAGATTTTGAAAATATCTTATAGAAACATTAAGATTTTAAAACTTAATATTATTTATTATAATCAAAGATCGAATGCTAGGTCATCGAATACCCTCGTAATTAAAATATTTTGGGAAACAAAATCTTAACTCTTAAGTTCACTCTCATAATTCAAGGCGGATGAACTTATATGTGTAGCAAAATCTCTTGGAATCTTTTATTTTGAAAATATAAACAAGAATACTAGATTTAGTAAGTCGTTACATGGAGCAAGGGACGCAAGTTTTAGATAGAGGGAATCCTGTCCCCACAAGTTTTGAAGATTATAGATACTACTTTATGTAGTTCGTACTGTAAGACTACTAATTTTGTTGATTTGCCTATACTGTATTATTAAGTCACTAAATTATTGTCCTTGAGAAACTCGTATGTAAAACAAATTTTGATAACAACTACAATTCTGAAATATTATTTCAATAGTAGTAGTAATCATAAAAATATAACACTATCAAAAGTATATTTTGTCCACAAACCAAACCTTCTCTTGTCACGGGTTGTGAATCCTTTCTAATACCAAAACTGTTATACGTGAATTACAAAATACAAATGCAGTTGATAAGAACTATACTTGTGTAACGATAACCTCATTAGTTAGAGTTTTACAATTTTATAACACAATAAATCTCCTTAAGAAGCGTCAAGAGTTAGTTGTTGAGTTTTAATTAAGCCTCTATTGGATTTTGGTGCGTTTCTGACAGAGCAAAATGGGTTTCCCTCTGTTTGAAACCCACTGCTTGCAATTCTTTCTACGTTTAGGGAGCATGGGCCACAGAATTTAAGGTATATCCTAATCAAGCTTAAAATAGACAAAGTGGACTCGCAGGAGAAAATAATAACCCCCACAACAAAGGGTATTTTCATATTCAACTGTAATATTCTCTGGCCACCTATCCCACAATTTCTTTCACTCTTCTTCCTTTCCATCTTTCATTACATGACAATCTATTTAATGTGGCTCCAGTCCTTATTAAACTCCTCAAATTTGATAAAATCTAACTTGGCCCTCATTAATTTTTTATTACACAATAAAGAGTACCATGGACCCCTGGAATATATATATATATATATATAATGTACATGTTATGTAGCTATTATACCCTGCCTCATTCACATGCAAATCATATCTACAGTTTCCTTCTTTACCTTAACATGAATCAAAACCAGCTTCAGCCCCTGCCTCTGCTTAGTAGCTTCCTAGGTTCATCTCCCCAAGAAACTTTGCTACAAAACCAAAACCCTAAACCATACCATGCTCAAGTTGAGGATGTCACAGTGGCCTTACACATAGGCCTCCCCAACAATTCAAGTGGCTCCACCAATAACCATGGATTTCTGAATGCTACAACTCATGCTCCTACCAACTACTGGATACCAACCCAAGAACAGATCCTCATTGGCTTTAGCCATTTCTCTTGTCCAGTCTGCCTCAAAACCTTCAATCGCTACAACAATCTTCAGGTACAGTTATTTCTTATTCTGTTTCATATTCATGGAGATTTTTGCATGGTAATCTTCATGTGAAGCCTTCCACAGTGTTAACATGGTACAGTGCTGTTTCTAGATTAAGTAATGAACTACGTATTCTAAGTGTAGCGTGTGAAATGGAATAAACCCTATATGCATCCATCATTTATGGCTTTGCTAAACCTTTACACAAGGTTTCCAATTTTAGAAAATGTCTCATGTTTTTCTGTTTTCCACTCACTTTATAACAGTGCTATGGTTTGAAGGGAATGATGACATGTTTTTAAACTAAGGACTAAAGTGTAGTGAAAGTTGATGCTGGCATAGACATATTTTTTGGTTTTAGTTAAAAGTTAAGATCTTTAACGCTAATTTTTGAAGGGTTTTTAGGAAATAACAAAATCATAAAACAAGAATAAAAAAGAAAGCATTTTGTGCAGATGCATATGTGGGGGCACGGGTCACAGTATCGCAGAGGACCAGACTCGCTGAAGAGAACCCATCCGCGACCATTGTTGGACATTCCATGCTACTGTTGCTCGAGAGGGTGCAAGAACAACATCGAGCACCCACGTGCGAAGCCTCTGAAGGACTTCCGCACGCTTCAGACGCACTTCAAGAGGAAGCACGGCGCCAAGCCCTTCACGTGCCGCAAGTGCGCGAAGCCTTTGGCCGTGAAAGGTGACTGGCGAACGCACGAGAAAAACTGCGGCAAACGGTGGCTCTGCGTTTGTGGCTCCGACTTCAAGCATAAGAGGTCCCTCAAAGACCACATCAAAGCCTTTGGGTTTGGTCACACCCCTTTCACTTCTTCTTCTGATGCCATGTAGTTAATAATAGCCATGCACTTTGTTACTGTCACGTATCTGTCTCACAGTTATGTTGTTGTTATGAATCAGTAGAGAGGAATGTGGTTTGGTAAGTTATTAGGTAGAGAGAAATAAGGAGAGACGGGAGAAGAGAACTGAGGGTTTGATTCCCTTCTTCTGCCTTTTCTGCTTCAATATATGTAACTAATTTGTTCTGTGTGTGAGTTAAGAGGCATAAAATCAGAAGGAATGAACAAATTATGAAATCTCAGTGGATTTTTCCCTCTTCTTTTTTGAAGGTCATGTTGAAGGCTTAGTTGATTGTATGGATACTGTAGCATTTCAGCCTTTGGACGTTCATTGTTTTCTTGTGAGATTTGAGACTAATTTGGAGAGGGAAATACAAAATAGAGAAAATTTAATGGTGTGTTTTCTGGAAGAAATTATGAGAATGAACAAATTGTAAAATAATTATGAAATTAAGTAAGTTGTGCTTGTTATTAAGAAGTTGTTTTCTACAAGTACGATTTTAATTATTTTTTATTTTTTATAATACAGAAGTTGTACGTGGTATACATGATTTCATTACATATAATTCTTTTGTACTCGAGTTAGGCAATTACGCTGTTTATTTTTTGTATCGGAGATTTCAGTGAAAAAGATATAGAAAAACAACAAAATGAAACAAAAGAGTGAATGTATAACACGATTTTTATATTGTTAAAAATAAAATGTTAAAATGGTAGTTCTGAAGCACGACTTTTTAAAAAGATCAAATTATATTTCTTTAAGTTTAACTTACCCAATTTTATATTTTTTTTTTCACAATTTATCTATTTTCTGCTAACTTTTTAGGAAAGTTTTACCAAAATTTTTCAAACAAATAAAGTTATTTTTTTTAAGAAAGTCCCACATTCTTCTCTTTTTCTCTTTCCTTTTCTCATTAATATCATTAATATGATAATTTTTCATTTTTTCATTAATATGATAATTCTAAGAATTAAGTCTTGATTGTGACTTTTATAGTCTGAACTAATAAGAAATATACTGATGATATTTTTTTTTCCAATAGTTAATACACTTACTTCATATGATAATTTGTAATTGAATGTCAGTATGAAATTGGATTTCATTATAAGTACATAACCTATTTTTTATTATTACTTGTAGTAGTCGGGTTAGGTTTAATCACTCATCTCTACAATTGTATAAACTTTAAATATTGTTTTAACAATCAACCACTTTAAATAAACGCTCAAGTTCACATCTTATAATTTAATCTAAAATTTAAATAACTGATTTAAATCTAGAAATGTAAGTGGTTGCATTAATTTTAGCCCAATTTTGTTAGGTTTTGTTTATCTTTTTTTATTTATTTAACATCTCAATTTACCTATAATTGAATTTGGTTGGATCATAAGTTACTTAAAAACAATTGTCACCCTTTAAATCTTACAAAATAAAATACCTCAAAATCAACATTTTCAACATTTATTGATTCTTGTAATTAGTTAGAAATAATATTTATGACATAAACAATAATTCTCAAAATACTGTCAGTAGATTACCTGTAAATATGTTTTACAATTTCGAAATACTATATTTTGTTAGTCTATAAATTGTAGCTAGAATTAATTTGGGTATTTTTTTTTCTCAACCCGTATAAACTATCGTTCCAAACAGGCCGAGGTCGGTCTAGCCCGTGAGCTTATAGGCTGGTTTGTATGTAATGTTATATTATAAGTAATTACTTTCTGCACCACTATGATGTTTTTCTACACCGTTATGAGGTTTTGGCAAAGTTTGAAATGCTTATGAATAACATTTTCCCATTGTGGAATTACGAACTTCGATTACAAAATTTGAATATATATATTTCTAGATATAAAAATACTTTTAGATTATTACATTTAGAAATCTATTCCAACTTCATAATCTAAAAATATATTTTAAATTACACAATTTCGAAATACATTTCTAAATTTGAAAATATATTTTATATTTTTGGATTAAACAATTTAAAATTTTATTTTCAAGGACAATGCATAATGTACTTTAAAGTATACAATCTAGAAATACGTTTTTGAATTGTTTAATCTAAAATATATTTTTTGGATTAAACAATTTAAAAAAAATTAAGTACAATTTAGAAAGTACTTTTAAAATATATAATTTAGAATATGTTTTGGATTGTATAATTTAAAATATATTTTTGAATCTAAAAATGTATATAGGATTTGTTTCATATTATACAATTTAGGATACGTTTTTGAATTGTGCTATTTAAATTATATTTTAGAATTTCAAATTATACTATTTACAATACTTTTCTGAAGTACGCCATTTAAAATATTTTCAATTCATTAGTAATAATTTCTTTCACACCAATAAAAAATTACAAGAAGCTCATTGATGTTGGGCTTGCGCCTTTGTTTGTTGTTGTTAAAGGAGAACCTCGCTGTTAAAGGAGATTGTAAGCTAAGAAAATGTTGTTTCCTCCACTATGCATAACTTTTCTTCCATTGTTTCCTCTAGTTTCTTTGACCAGTATGACAATATCACAAGTATCCTAATATTTTCTTGAAATTGTATTTTATTTTTCATATTTTATATTTCCTTGTATAGATCTAAGTTACAAGAGTTTAAATTTACTCCGAATTGTCTAAAAATCATGATCACAATTTTTTTTTTTTTAAAATTTGTGATCGCACTTATGAACCTTCCAATTAAAATGAATACTTCAATTACACTATTAAATAATTAAGTTTTGGATGAATATGTAATATAAAAGTTTAAGTGAATATGATATTGTAATAAGTGAAAATGAAAATGCTGAGCTGGAAAATGAGTGAAAGAATAGTATAATGAGAAAAAGGAAAGTTTGTTATGCCGTAGGCCAGGTGGCAACAAATTCAAAAATTAACAAAAATAGAAGGAGCAATAGAAAGAGGGTGAGAATAAAAGGTTGGAGGGGTACGTGTGAAAGGAGAGGAAAAATAGTGGTACGTCCAAAATCTCTCTCTCTTGAATTCTCTCTCCTCTTATCTGCCTTCTCTCTTTGCTTTGTCGTATCACCTTTTTCACCTCACGTAATTATACTACCATATTGCAGGTCCAATTATCCAAATATATGAGTGGTTACTCGTATACCTTCATTCCAAGATCAGTTGTCATTGTTGAGCTCTTGATTTACTATTGTTCTTATGATGTTATCATTCTATGTAATTGTTCTTTAAAGAGTCAATAGTTGAACATTGTTACTCTCAAAGTGCTTATTAATATACAATTGAGAATTTTGCATTCTATTTGTTGTTTCTTAAATAAGCTACGTTATCTTTGGTGTTTTCAATTGACATGACTGAACACACTCTTCTTGAAAGAGATGCAAACACAGATTAAGAAACTCTATGAATTAATCGAACAAAATATACAACACTAGAGAGTCGAAACAACACACGTGGAGGAAGCATTACAATTTCGTATGGATTCTTTGCAACTTGCTCTGGAAACCTTCATGCAAAACGCTCAGACATCTAACAACCATGACTCGAACTCAAATGTGAACGTTCTCTCTACATCGCGACCACCATTCCAGGTTCAAAACCATAAGATCGATTTTTAGCATTTCGATGGCACCAATGTGATTTATTGGATTTTTAAGGAAGAACAATTATTTGATTATTATCATACACCCGATACTGAGTGTTTGATAGTGGCAACGATTCATATGGAGAAATAGGTTGTGTTAGAGTTTGGCCCATTATTGTTTGATTGCTCGCGAGCTTCCCTTTTCAAACTTGCCCAAGATGCTACTATGAATGAATACTATTTGAAGTTTATGACTTTAGCCAATAGAGTAATAATTGAAGCACCTGTTGCCTGATTAGATTGTTTCATTAGTGGATTAAAAGATGATATACGACAAGAGGTTGTTGCTCAAAATCCAGTGTCTCTGTTGAGAGCAGTGTCATTAGCAAAGTTCTTTGAAGAGAAGTATGTGACCACTTTTAAATCAAATTACTCTCCATCTCACATTAAATCACATCCTCAGAATAGTACTTTCCACACTAGAAATAAACAACCACCCTTATTACCAACACTAACCATTAGACCAACAATACTAGCACCACTACCCTCAAAATGTCAAAAAAATTAGTGCAACTGAGATGCAACTTCACGGGTGAAAACGTTTGTGTTGCACCTGTGACAAGAAATTTAACTTCAACCACAAATGCCCCAATCGACACCTTCTGATTCTCCAATCATCAAATGAGATTGAAATTGCTCTTCCACCTGAACCACCAGACTAGAACCAAGAACCTGAGTCCAAATTGAACCACAACGCTCAACACTTCTCTCTAAATGCTCTCAACAACACTACAAAAATTAGCATAATTAGATTTCAAGGTAAAAATTCAAGACACTCCAATATAGATTTTGATTGATGGAGGCAACACTGATAGTTTTCTAAAACCTCGAATCACTAAGTTTTTGAAATTACCTATTGAATCCGTACCTTTATTTAAGGTCATGGTGATTAATGGAAGCTATATGTGAGCAGAATGACGCATACGTGAATGCACAAGGCCAATCAATTGAATTAGCCATATATCTTCTTTCCATCTTTAATGCAGATTTAATTCTTGGAGCAGATTGATTATCTATCATTGGGCCTCACATGGTTGATTATGGAGCTTTGTATATCAAATTCATTCAACATGGTAAATTTGTCACACTACAGGACGATACTTCTAATACTCTTGTGATAATACAATTCAACCATATCCGTAGACTTCGTCACACAAATTTTATTACAGAAATGTACACCTTGCACTTGGTTCAACCAGAAGCTAAAGCGCCACCCTTATTAGAATTGTCTGACACCATGGTACCAGAACTAGTTGTTCTTATAAACACTTACAAATCAATATTTTCCACACCGATAGGACTACCACCGCGCACTCATGATCATTCAATTTTATTATTGGATGGTTCTAACCTTGTGAAGGTGAAGCCTTATCGACATACACATAGCCGAAAAGAGGAAATTGAACAGATGGTCGAGACATGTTAACGAAAGGGATTATTCAACCCAGTAGAAGCCCTTTTTCGTCTCCTATTCTTTTAGTGAAGAAAAAGGATGGCAAGCTGGAGATTTTGCGCTGATTACAGAGCTTTGAATGCCATTACTACTAAGGATTCCTTTCTAATTCCAACAGCAGATGAGCTACTTGATGAGTTGCATGGAGTTAAGTATTTTTCAAAGCTTGACTTACGCAATAGATATCACCAGATTTTGGTAGCTCCTGAAGACCGGTATAAAACAACATTTAGAACTCATCATGGTCATTATGAATGGCTTGTGATGCCATTTGGGTTAACAAATGCCCAAGCCACCTTCCAAAGCCTCATGAACCATGTGTTTCAAGAGTTGCTTTGAAAATATGTTCTTGTTTTTTTTATGATATTTTGATATACAACGCTACTTGGAAAAGCCACTTAATTCATTTAGAAATAGTGTTGCAAATTTTATAGAGAGAGACTTTATATAAAAAATTGAGAAAATGTTCATTTGATGCAAGGAAAGTCAATTATTTAGGTTACTCTATCAAGGTCTGGTGTTGTTATGGATAAAGAGAAAGTGGCTGCAGTGAACAGGTGGCCTCAGCCTCAAAATGTTAAGCAACTTAGGGAATTTCTTGAACTCACACGTTATTACCGTAGATTCATTAGAAATTATGCTACCATTGTTGTACATTAACTGAATTGTTAAAGAAAGAATCCTTAAACATGCATTATTATCAAAACCAGTCTATCTCTTCCAGACTTCTCTCAGACAGATATTTACATTGGAGACTGATGCTTCAGGCATAGTTATTGGTACCTTTTTAAGTCAGAACAATCACCCTATTGCTTATTTCTCCAAAAACTTCTTCCAAGATAACAAAGAGAATTTGCTTATATCAAAGAGTTATATGCCATGACAATAACTTAAATAAATATAAAAATATTAAACTAATTTTGGTTAAATTTATTTTAATATTTATAATTATAAATATTAAAATAAAATAAAATTACTGTTGCCTAGATTAATACTAATTAATTTTAATAAATATAATTATAAATTTATTAAATATTTATTAATAATTGATTTGTATTTTAATAAAATACAAATCAACATTAACCGATAAAACAAACCCTATAGGTTAGAAGAAATAACATTTCCTAAATTGGTACAACTCCAGTCCAAGGTTAGATATGGGTATTTGTAAGTGCTTCATATAATAGAGTGAAAGAAACACGTAAAACATCACAATTAAAGATAGAAAGATAAACATAAAATTAATCACAATAACATAGTCCTGCCCATGAGCCCGTGAAGTCATGGAGAGGCAATAACAAAAGTAAAATTTTGCATGATAATTTGAATATATCCTAACTTACTTCAATGTCCAAAGTCTTACAAGAACCAAAGTAACCACGATTGAAAATACTTATCCACACACTACATTCTGAGCATTCCGAATTGAGTCAGCCACAACTTCATTATCTTGGTAAGGTTGTTGGTATGACCTGAACTTTTCTTTACAAAAATAAAGGAGTAAGATAACTATCATGTAACAAATAAGACTTCTAACACAAGTCTTTATCAAAGGAAAGTACATTTTGTCTGAAGAAGCAACCTGAAGAACGTAATCAATGATAATTTTGTAATTACCTCGTTACACGCGCTGTGAGTCTGGTTCAGGAGCAGTTTCCAATGTTTCCTCCAGCGTAACTTTTTCATCCTCTGGACACACTTCCCTGTATGCATATCTGACGGAGTAGTATCCAAAACCCAGAAGGAAAACACCGTTCAATATTGCCAACATCAGAAACAGATTTTCTAAACGGCTTTTATCCACAGTACTCTGGACCCAGCTACTGAAGATAAAAGGTATAATGAGAAGTTCACCAACGCCCAACACCAATCCTATAAAAGAATCCTGAAAACGCCACATCGACTTCGCCACGTGGCCATTGAACAAATTCTCTAGCCCACCATGAACAAGCCCCTCCGACATTCCTAGCAACAAAAACTGCGGAATTAACGTAACTGTCGTGCCACCTTGTTTCGGATGCCCCCTACGATTTTCAAAGTACCATGCTACCACACTGCAAATTACTGCACACAACATGCCAAAACCAATCCTTATAATTGTTCCGGCTTTTCTCTTGAACTTACCAGCGTCATTTTCCATCCCTTTAAACACCCCCAACCATCCAAGCGTGGAGCGGATAATAAAGCAGATAAAGCGTGACATTTTGTTCATGCCATTCGCCATCAAAATGAGAATCCAGAAATCTTGTCTATTTGTAGTTATATCATTCCTTAAATCACCCGCTTGCGCAATGAAGAAAGTGTAGCCAGAAGCCATAAGTAAGCTATGTGCAAAGAAGGCAACGCACAGGTAAATCATAGGAACAAGGCTCTTCACTTCCCTCACTTCCTTCACCGTGCAAAGGTTTCCTTTCTCTTCTTGCGTCTCAGCACTCACATCTTCAGGATCTTCTGTTTTGCTTATAGCTGCTTTGTCCAACCACCTGAAGTGACGTGGAACTCGTGGCAATAACCTTAGACCTTCACCCTGCTCATACAAATGCTCCTGCTTGTAACCCTTCCAGTAATAACAATCCCTTGTGGTTGGGTATTTTGATTTTCGTTTGCGTAAGCCTGCTTTGCAGATTCTTTGAATCTTGCGTAGATTGCTCTCTTCGGGTAGTTCTTCGCGCCTGTACCACACATAACCAAAAAGGAACACTAGAAACGCCCCTCCCATGAGTAGTGCAGCGAATCTGAAGTTTTCCTCGTACGTTTCTTCATATTGAATCACAAGGGCATTATAAATTGTTATGGCATATCCCACTATCGATGGAGCAGTCAACCAGATATTGGCACCAATTGTGTTTGTACCGGTGTGGTGGTCCTGCTCTTTCGAATTCATTTTCTGTTGCAACTGATAATGGAGAAAATTTTCTGCAAGCTTTTGTCCATTATTCCCTATTGCAAGGAAGACTATGGCTGCATAGATCGCACGATCTGCTGAAGTTAATGATGAAGATACCCATAGTAGCATTAAACCCTACACATGCAATGGTTTGTCAAGTGGTAGGCATAATTAAGTTTGAGAAAAAAAAAATTTTTTAGTATACTATAATAATTTTTTTAGTATACTATAATAAGTTCCAAATAAAATATATATTTTTAGTATACTATATAATAAGTTTGATAAAAGTATATATGTTTTTAGTATATTATAATAAGTTTGAAAAAAAGTATATGTATATTTTATTCATATATTTTTATTATTAAGTACTATAGTATCATTATAAAAGTCACATAATTAATATAAAAATAAAAATAAAACTAAAAATAGTAGATAATAATGTAATTTTATTAAAGGAAAGAAAACAAAATTATTTATTGAAAATAGGCAAAACAACTTATAAGAATTTTGAAGAAAAAAACTATTGTACTTCTTTTAATTTTTTTCTCAAGTCGTATTCAATTTATTTTATAATAAAAAAATTTCACTTGATACTTTTTCTCACACCATAGTTTATTCTCTAGTACTCATGTTGCTTATATAAATAAATGATATAAGAGACTAAAATAAAAAATTAACATATGTTCAATAACTAAAAACATAAGTAATATTTTTACAACGATGAAAACAAAAAATAACATATTTGAAAAAACTCAAATGAAAACGTGGCATATTTGAAAGTAATAAAATTAAGAAGTAATATTTTATAGAAATTATATATATTGAAAAATCAATTACGGGCTTGGTTATGGGCTAAATTTGGTAGGTTAAGATGTCAAAGATCATTTCCAGATTAATGCATGCATCATCTAGATTGTTTATGAGAGATTAAATAGTGATTTATGTGAAGTAAGATTGTTTGCAAGGACTTGCTCTACACAAGAGTATTGTTCAATGAGAGTATGTCGTATGTGTAGCTTTTCATTCTTCTTGGGTTGGAGATGAAAAATCTTCACGAGAAGATATGAAGGAACTTACTTCTCAATTGGCTTATGTATTTTATCTGTTATTTTTATTTTTCATGATTAGATTTTATGTGTAGTATACAGAGTATGTATTTTGATTCCAATAAGACATACTGATTAATTACTTTTACGTGGAGTGGATCTGTGGAGTAGATTAAAGATGTATTTGTATAAGGATTAGGACACCCCTAAAGTGTCCCTTTTTAATTTAATTTATTTCTTGCTTTTAAAAAAAATATATATTTAAAAAATAACATTCACAAAAATCATTTAAATACTAAACTAAAATTAATTAAAAAATAACTTTTGAAAAAAATTGATTGACATCTCCTAGTTTCCTTTAATAAGATCATAATTTTCATACAATAGTTATCGCATATCTAAGTTTGGTTTCTTGTTTAGACTTCTCCTAACAAATCTTGGTTATTAACCAGTATACATCAGTTTACCCTGTTCAACTAAAACCACGTTTATCTTAAAAACTTGCAATAGCCATCTTATTTTACTTTTTATTCTACTAACTAAAAAATTCCTTTTTGATTCATAAGCTTTTCTGAAATATGTTGACTATTGGCTGTTAAATATTAGTTTTAAGTAGGATAATGTTTAAATAATCTTTTAAATATGTCATGTTTATTTTAGTACTTTTGATATTACTTAATATGTGATAATATTAACACGAAATCATGATGATATTATAATTATCTTGATTTTTCAATTTTACTTTCATTACTCGATAACATTACCATTTTCAGATTGAGTATATTTTACATTAAAAAGAAAATAGAATAAAATAAAGAAGAATTGAAAAGTGAAAACCAAATAAAAAAAAGTACCAAAATGAAAACCTTGTACAGAAAAAAATCAAGCCAATAAAACAATATAAATTAAAGCTTACTTACGCAAAAAAAAAAAAAAAAAAAAAAAAAAAAAAAAAGAAAACATCACTTTTAATTTTTAATTTAGGTCCTCTAAATGGATACCGTGTTATATATTGATAGATATAAGTTACCTGAATAGAAGCTGCAGCGCAGAATGTAATCATAGTGAAGCAACCCGTATATGTTTCTGATACGAGAGAAACAATAACGAAAACTATAGATGAGATACCATAATGCAGATTTGTAATAACAGCAGCTGTTCGTTGATCAAGATTATCTTCTCCCCTTGAATCCATGAGGTAATACATTAATGAATTCACTACCGTGATTTCCACATATTTGTAGCCCACAATCAAAACTGAAAATAAATCAGTGATAGAGTTTAGTTATAATTTTATTCCCACTAATAACACAATTAATTACATTCTAAAATGGTTACCTCCAATGATAGGCAGGCTCTTAGAGGTGATGAATAGATGACGGAGTCTAGATATTGCTGACTCCAAGAATTTCATCTTAAAAGTGTTTATTCGTGAACTGTTTTCTTGCAGCAACTGATGAAGTTTGATGGAAATATAGAACAATCAATGGTAGTATATATATTAGCTTGAAAGTTGAATAATTTGGTTATTCACATAATTAACTGCTCTCTATCCATGTTCCTTGTGCATCCTTTCAATTGGTGACTTGGTGATGTTGATGACAGGTAATTTGGTTTAAAGAACATGTGTTGTCTTAATTTGTATTTTCCACTTGCAAACTTAATAAAATTATAGTTAACTTTTTTATTATAATTACAGCATTAGAGACTTGAATCAAAATTAGTACGTCAACTATATTTGCCTTTCGGCACATGTCATATATGTATATGTCAAAATCATAACTCTGTATTCGATTAAGTTCTTGCTTATTAAACAAATTTGAATAACCAGCTTTGATTTAGTTCTCGTTAAATTTGAACATTGACTCTGCTCCAATCATTAAGATTTGCTCCAATCATTAAGATGTATTGACATTTGCGATCTTTATGTAATTAAAGGAATTCCACGCTAGGTTGATCAAATTGAGAAAAACAATTAGAAAAAAGTTGTCACCTATTACGAAGTTAAACGAAATGACTTTAAATAGTCGAAAATGTCTTGAAGAAACTAGAATCAACTTTCGAATACCAAATGCATATGTGGGATGTCAGAAATATAAAGGAAAGTAAACATACATTAGCGTTGAAGGAGCTTTTTTAAAAATGGCTAAAAGTTTTATTTCACGACGGTCACAGAATTATGGTTAGTGTAGTTAGAAAAGGTGGTTTTAATAGCGTTCATAATTGTTGGCATAAGTTACTTTTGATTATATATATGATGAGTAGTTCTACTTTTACAACTACAGGTGGCACACACCCACTTTATAATCTTATATAGCGCTGATGTGGCCAAGATAAATGATGTATAAAAACTGAGAGTCATTTTTAGGGTTTACATATTTGAAGTTTTATCTTAAATGTTGTCTAACATATTTCATCAAGAGTTGAGAAAGAGTGAGTTTGAATCTCAAATCTCTTGAATCTCGCCACTGCTGTCGCCACCGCTGCAGTCATATCCGCTGCTATCACCGAAGTTGTTGTCGCCGTCATCGATTATCGACCACCGTCGATAGCCTCCCACCGTCACTCGCCACCACAACCACTCTCACATGAAATCTCTCAAATGGATGCAATGGACTATATCACGTTCCAAATCTTAAATTTAGATACTTAAAATCTAATTATGTCTTTTCATAACAAAATACCCTAAATGTCGTTTAAAAAGAAAAGTCTCTTTTTATTCTTATTCACGTGTATAATTAAATCATACAATTAAACCATGTCAGTAATTGGCATCTGATTGTATCAGCTGTAACCGTCAAAGCAAAGCTTTCCATATATTATATGACGTAGTATATGCATTCTTAAGCTTCTATCAATTTATTTGAATTTACTTTCAGTTACGGTTATTCACCTACGTTCATCTGTTTTGAAAATCGAATTTCTTTTTGGGTTTTACTCTAAACCTTCATAATTTCAATATGACGTTTACAAACCAAGATATTGAACAGTTCAACACCATTTATAATTAATATATGTAATAAATTTAAGTATAATAAAGTCAAGTGCAACTCAAGCTTATTAAAATCCTTAACTAGTTTCGAGGGTAATAATTCATAAATCTATAAGAATTAATCAAAATGCACTGTGAAATAGTTTAATATGTCCTTTATTCTAAAGTGTTATAAAATTTAACAAAAAAAAGTCATCCAAGTGTTTATGGTGTGATTGGGCACTTCAAAGTCTAATGAATTTCTGATAATAAAAAGTAGCAATAGGTAAAAACTTGACCTTATCTAAACCAAAAGTAGTTGAATTCCTATGATTATCATCCATTATGTTACATAATAATCACATTTATAATTTTCAGTTTATTTAATATAATATAAATTGTTATAATTAATTGATACATACAAATTGTCAACACTTAATTTTATTTAGATAAATAAAATTTATTTTAAAAAATAAAAAAGTATTTCTAATTAGTTGTCGAAAAAATTTAAAAACAATCAGTCATTTAATTAAGTTTAAATTTTATTGTCTTCTTTTATCTTTAGAAAAATTATAAAAAATATAATTTTTGTCTTTATCTTTTTCATTTTCATTTTCTTAAAGGCCTTTTGGGTCAACTCTCATTTCTTCTTCACACTCCTCAATTACTAACACACCTCTCCTAATTCGGCCAGCGTGTAATCTCACGTCTAACACCCTAAACTTCTATACACCCCAGAATCTCATGATCCTCTCTCCCTCAAGTATCCCATACCATCCCAATGTTCCCTCATGCTCTACCACCCTCATTTTCCACCCACGGTCCTCTCTGGAAAAACAAACACTCATAAAATTTCACTCACGTAACCCTTTGATCCCATTTTTAATTCATACCCAGCTCCTCTCTACATTAAAAAAAAAATAGTGATACAATCACATACCATATTTCTTCGTCTATACACACGAAAAATAGAATTTGTTCCACTCTTCATTAATCACTACAGAAGCACATTCAGAAAACAACAGGAGCAAAATGAAAAAGAAATAAAATCATAACAACAGAAGGTTGAAGAACACAACTACAGAAGTACGAACAAAGTTTCAGGAGGTAAGAATTTTAGAACTGATGATGCTCTTTGAGTATCATGTCTTGACTTTGTTTTCTGTTCTTCTTTATTTCATTCTTTGCCTTCGCCTTATGTTCAACACTGTTAACACACACATTCTTCCATCCTTCATTCAGCTCTATCGTCAAACCACCATCCCTTCATTTCCTCATGAAACAAACAGAAAACACAGAAAAATCCAGCACTAAAAATCCAATAAAATATCGTTCCTCCAAAGAAAAAAAAAAAAAACACGCACACACAGAGAGAACAGAGAAACCAAACCTTCTTTTTCTTTTTCTTCTTCTTCTTCTTCTTCTTCTTCTTCTATGTTTAGCCTTTTCCAATGGCGGATACAATTTACCAACACTAGTAGAAAAATAGCTTTTTACGACAACATATGATGTCGGTAAAAAAAAAAATGACGTAAACAAAAATACGGTGACACTTTTGTAAATATTTGAAGAGTTATTATGTTAGTTCACACAAACCTGACATAAATATCATATTCTACGTTTGTTCTACAAATAACCAACTTACAAAAAGATTGGAAAAATAAAAATCCAAAATTTAAAAACTTTGTAGTGGCGGTGAAGATACTATGTCTGTTGGGAGCTCCAATATTATGCTTGTCAGTCTTTGGAATGCCTCTTATTATATATATGATAGTATTAGATGGATCAATGGGTTGTGTATTGGGTTAACATGACGAAACTAGAATAAAAGAATATGTTGTATATTACTTGAGCAAAAAGTCACTGATTGTGCGCAAAGATATTCTTAATTAGAAAAAACCTATTGTGCCTTGGCTTGGACAACAAATCGTTTGAGACTGTATATGTTTAGTCACACAACATGGTTAATATCTAAAATGGATCCAATCAAGTACATTTTTGAAAAGCCTGCTTTGACTAGAAGAATATCTCGTTGACAGATATTGTTATCAAAATTTGATATTGTTTATGTCAACAACCCATAGATGATTACCAACGCATGCAACCAGAATTACCAGATGAAGACATTATGGCTTTGTTTGTATTTGAAGATGATAGTGATGATGAAAGGAAGTGAACTTTATTCTTTGACGGATCCTCCAATGCTTTGGGACATGGTATACGGGCAGTGTTTATCTCCCCAGAAAAATAATATATACCAATGACTGCTAGATTATGTTTTGATTGCACCAATAAGATAGCATCACTAGTAGAAAAACGGTCTTCAAAGTTGGTTCTAGGAGCCCCTTAACGTCGGTTCCAGAATCGATGTAGACCAAGGCGACGTTGAATGTTTTCAAACACCACGTCGGTTACCAAACCGACGTGATATTGTCAGTCTCCACGTCGGTTTAAACCAGGCATCGAAGTCAGGAGCCCATTCTAAAATAGTCTAGAGGAGGGCTCCAAAGGCAATACCATGTCGATTATATGGTTAAAACCGACGTAATATTTGTAACTTGGAGAGGTTTGTGTACTAGTTGTAACCTGGAAAGGTTTGTGTACTCGTTATAACCTAGAGAGGTTTGTGTACTCGATGTAACGTGGAGAGGTTTATGTACTCGATGTAACTGTTTATGATATAATGGAACCTTTTGAATAGTTTGTTCAAGGGAGAACTGGACGTAGCCCAAGAGATTAGGGTGGACCAGTATAAAATTGTTTCATCTGTGCTTATATATTCTTGTCTTGATTTAGCTCGGTGATTTTGTTTGCGGCGAATTGAGTTCAAATTCTATTCAACCTCCTTTCTGAAGTCTGTTGTTCCTACAATGAAGATTCTTATGCAAGTAAAACAAAAAAATATGTAAGTAAAATAAAAAATTCATTCTTATTGAAATTCATAAATTTAGTGAGTTTGTAATAAACAATGATGTCAGATAAGATCATGACAGGTGTGATTTATGTATAAATTTTTTAAAAATTTTTGAATTTTGAAGTCTTGTGCAATGAATGAATTTTGTCATAAAAATTTGTTTGTGCTTATTTTGATATTTATTTATTTATTTATTGAATTTTGATTTTTGTGCTTGATTCCTAAAAGTATGTCCAATAGAAGCAATGTAGATGAGTTACTTCATGCATTGCAAAATGTAATTTATGGTTTCTAGTATATTATTATATCTTTAATTTTGAAAAAAAAATATCCTTATTTTTTTTTTCAGTAAACTTTTTGTTTAAAAAACTCTAAATAACTTGTAGTTTTACATATTTTTAAATTTAGATTTGTTTATTATATATAATAATATTTATTGTTTCAATTAATTAAATAATTATTTTAATTTTAAGTTAAGTTGTTAGAAGAAGTGAATTGGTAAGAGGAGCAAACAAGAAATAATTTTAAAATAATATATAAAAACCCTTTGACTAGAAAAGTTATTCCAAGTAACCCAAGTCAACAAAATAACATGTAAATGCTCTTGTGCCAATAAACTTAACTTGCGTGCAGCAGGAGACTTGAGAACATATTGTAAAGCCTGAAGCCGGCAAACTCTTAACCTATGAATAGCATTCTGAAGTCAAACTTAGCAAAAGATAAAATAAATAAAAGATAGTGATCATTGAACAACTCATTATTCTAAATAACTTACCAAAGTTTATTAACTTTTTCAGCTCTCCTTTTGATAAAACTTGTTCCTTTTTTCTTCTTTTGTCGTCTCTTACTTTTGATGTCAAAGATTATCCTTATATATTCATCAGACCGAGTGTGTAATAATTTTCTTCATCCGTGTTTTCCTTTGAAAATTGGCCTCAGATTGCAGAGTCCGTGGAAGGTTGCTGCAAGCACTTGCATGTTCTTTCCTCGGACAGATGCAATCTAAGGAAGAGATATCAAACATGGCTTCCTCAGCCACAATCAAGAAGCCCCATGCCGTGTGCATCCCACACCCAACACAAGGGCACATAAACCCAATGCTAAAACTAGCAAAACTCCTTCACTTCAAAGGCTTCCACATCACCTTCGTCAACACTGAGTATACCCACAAACGCCTTCTCAAATCCAGAGGTCCTGATTCTCTAAAGGGCCTCTCTTCATTTCGCTTTGAAACCATTCCTGATGGTCTACCAGATCCTGTCGTGGATGCCACACAGGATATACCTTCCCTCTGTGATTCCACCAGAAGAACTTGCTTGCCTCACTTGAATAACCTTCTCACTAAAATCAATGGTTCGGATGCCCCTCCAGTGACCTGCATAGTTGCTGATGGTGTCATGAGCTTCACTCTTGATGCTGCTGAACAATTGGGTGTCCCTCTTGCGCTGTTTTGGACCCCTAGTGCATGTGGGTTCATGTGTTATGTGCAATTTGAACAACTCATTCAAAAGGGCATAATACCCCTCAAAGGTAACTGAATTAGTTTGATTTATGTCGCAATTAAAAACTGTTTGGTACTTTGGAACATGAAAAATTTACCTTAAAGAAAACATGTAGTTCATAAATATGATTTTTTTTATGTTTGGTTTTGTGATATACTATAATACTTTGAATGAGTTTAATTGGTTGAAACTTTTTGGGTTCGACATGTAGATTCAAGTTCTCTCACGAATGGGTATTTGGAGACTACAATCGATTGGATACCGGGAATCAAGGAAATTCGATTGAGGGATTTTCCCAGTTTCATTAGGACCACAGATTCAGACGATTTTATGATTGAGTTCCTACAGTGGGAGTGTGGGAGGGCTCGAGGAGCTTCTGCAATCATTCTGAACACGTTTGATGCTATGGAGCGTGATGTTTTGGAAGCATTATCGTGTATTTTGCCTCCTGTTTATTCCATAGGTCCTTTGAATTTCCTGGTGAAGGATATTGATGATGAAGACTTGAATGCAATTAGGTCCAATCTTTGGAAGGAGGAGCTTGAGTGTGTGGAGTGGCTCGAGACCAAAGAGCCCAACAGTGTTGTTTACGTGAATTTTGGGAGCATCACGGTTATGACAAGCGAACAGCTAAATGAATTTGCATGGGGACTTGCTAACAGCAACAAGAGCTTTTTGTGGGTCATAAGACCCGATGTTGTGAGGGGTGAAAACGTTGTTCTGCCGACAGAGTTTGTGAAACAAACGAAAGACAGAGGCCTCTTGGCTAGTTGGTGCCCCCAAGAGCAAGTGTTGGCTCACCCAGCAATTGGGGGATTTTTGACTCACAGTGGTTGGAATTCAACTTTGGAAAGTGTGTGTGGAGGTGTTCCAATGATATGTTGGCCTTTCTTTGCGGAGCAACAAACCAATTGCAGGTTCAGTTGCAAAGAGTGGGGGATTGGCTTGGAGATTGAAGATGTTAAGAGAGACAAAATAGAGAGCCTTGTGAGGGAGTTGATGGATGGTGAAAAGGGTAAAGAGATGAAGGAGAAAGCTGTGCAATGGAAGGACTTGGCAGTGAGTGCTACTTCTGGCCCTTATGGATCTTCATTTCTTAATTTAGAGAATATGATTCGTGAAGTTCTTGCGAGAGAAAGTGTTAAAAACTAGTCTAAGAAGATTTCAAATATTAACATACTCTCCTTCACCACACCACCGGATCTATTTACCATTATGTGAAACAATGGGTACACTTGCCATCTACTCCATCACTAACTCCTTTTTATTTCACCCCTCCCCTTCATTTTTGTCTTTTTGAAGCTTCTCAATTCTGATTTCTGTTTTGAAGTATTCTACTGTGATTTCCAGTTAGTTTATATAAAAGTTCAAAGTTCAACTGCTTATAAAACATTTGCCAATATATATTTTTCACAGTTAAAAAGAAAAGCAATATATATATATATATATATATATATATATATATATATATATTTTTTTTTTTTTT
>Ga0209489_105240_pt1 | contig 22796 bp, 16 predicted proteins | sample SiratrowhiteBW_FD_187527 | JGI IMG/M metagenome (GOLD analysis project Ga0209489, IMG submission 187527) | Root nodule microbial communities of legume samples collected from California, USA - Siratro white BW (SPAdes) (version 2) | ecosystem: Host-associated > Plants > Roots > Nodule | place...
CACCAACTTCTTCAACCCCCACTTCCACCTCCCACCCCCCGCCCCCTCTCCAAAACCAAACCCTCCCTCCACCTGCACCCCTTCTCCCCACAACTCCCTCTCCCACGCCGCCCGCCTCCTCCGTTCCCACCGCTTCTCCCTCGTCGCCTTCCTCCTCGACCTCCAGTTTCCCTCCGCCTGCACCCGCCGTGAACTCACCCTCTTCGCCCCACTTGACGAGGCGCTCACTCACGCCGGGAACAACCTCACCCACCTCTCGGCGCTTCTCCGCCACCACCTCGTCCCCTGCAAGATCTTCTGGCACGAACTTGCAGAACTGAGGGACAGAACCTTGATTGGGACCTACGAGAAAGGGTTCGCTCTCAATGTCACCAAGTCCAAGACTCACACTTTGTTGCTCAATGGGGTGCAGGTGGTTTTTCCCGACATGTTTCGCGGTGACTGCCTCGTGGTCCATGGAGTTCAACACGTTCTTTCCGTTCACCATGGGAAACGACAGCACCATGCAAAGCATGACACGTATCGGGTTTCGGATTATGATGAAGATGAAGTGTCTTCTCATTCTCCCGAGTTTGATGATGACAACCGCCACGGTGAGGGAAATTCTGCGCGCCATTACCATTTTTCTGTTTTTCATTAGCTGTGCTTTGTTCTTGACATTTTAGATATAGCAGTATTGTTCTTTCGTTACGTTTTCTTGCTTTTTTGTTACATTGATCTTGGTGAGCTTATTTGGAGTAGAAAAGTATACTGGCGCTGCATGAAATGGAACTTAGACATGAATTGAATTGGATGAGCTGATGTTACGATATAGCAGTGAATTAATTTGCATGTTCATTGTGCTTGTTGCCATAAAGAACATACTGTTGTTAATCTCTGTGAAGTTTCATACCTGAGTAAGAGCCAAATGCAATTTTGTTGTTTATAAGTACGATTAGTTTCCAAATGGTTTTAGAGAATGTACTTTTAGTTAAAGAATTATCATAAGGTGGTGTGTTTGATTACATAATGATATAGATTCAGGAACTAACTAAATGGTATAATGAACAAAGACACAGAGGGGACCCGCGTTCTTTTGTCTGCTTCCTTGCAAAATAGACGGAGTTTTAGGGAAATTCATTTGCATTTGATCTATTATGAAATGGAACTGGGCATGAATTGAATGTGCTTCTGTTACTGCAGATATGAAATTCATGAAATGGAGCTTCTGTTATAGTATAAATTGAGTAATTTTATTAGTATTTACAAAAGTTAAATCTGCGTGAGTGGCAAAGAGACTTTGTTGTTTGTAGTTATGATTAGTTGCCAACTGGTTTCGGACAATGTAGTTTATTTAAGAAATGATCAGAGTGACGAGATTGGGATCTGCATAGATTGAAATGAAATTTCATAACTCTTAAGACTAGATCTAGAATTGATCAAGATGCAATGTGAAGACCAAATTGATCATATGAACCTGCTTTATGGGGAGCCTTGAGCCCAGATAAAATAAGTTTGTAAGTATTTCATCAAATGAAATTGAAACAGATAGAGTTATGTATAGTTAATCTGAATTGACCAACAAAAAGCAGCAACCACCAGTGGCGCCTGGTAGAGTTTAAGTACTCCATTCCATGTAAAACTATCTCCATATACTTCCTAGATTACTCGGTTAACAATGCCAACACAGACACTTCTCTAGCTAGTCCTGGTTTATCCATATACCACAGTTCCAAAATTTTGTTTGCTTTACCATACACAAATTCAATCACCCTACTGAATGAACGAGTTTTTTATTCTACAATCACAAGCAGTGTGACATGCATTGATCTCACAGAGTGTTTCAGTCTGTTTCATCAGTCTATCAATTTTTAGAGTCGCGTATCAAAACCTGTTTCAAGTTACATTTGATGAGGAGGTTGAGTATGCCCACCACACATTTCTAATCGAGTAAGCCAAGCCTTGTTTGGTTGGTTCTTTGAGGCTTTATCAGGTGAAGTACTGTTATTATGATATTTTTTACCAACCCACATCGTTTGGTCTGTCAGTGATCGCCCATACTGTATACATTGTAGTTCGTATACCAATTATTACCCTGTACTTTTCAGAGACTTCAATAATTTCATCAATGCTAATTTTTAGTCTCTAGCGTCAATACGACAAGGCAACAAAAACACTCAGAAACTTTATCTTTTAATTTTTAAAAAAGGGATTTATATTAGTTGGGTAATCATAATTTTCTGATAAATAATGTATAGATACTACTTAAGATAAAACCTTTTTGTTACAATAATGCGACATGCTTTAAAAGCTGTATTAGTTCTTAAATTGTGACTATTTCACTTAATTAGTCCTATCATGTAAGTTGGGGTCGTATTAAAGATATTTTTTGGCCTTTGACAATAATATATTGCATGGTTCCACATCCAGACAAAAGTCACTCTCCTTAACTTCTGATTATCATGAATTTGGGTGAGTAATAGACATGTGAGGGTAATAGACATTCCCTTACATCTGGTATCAGAACTAAAATTTAGCAACACAACGGGACTCAGAATCAAAGAACATGGACAAAAATTATGTCACATTTCGAAATTTGATCAACATCTAGAAATGAAGATTCAACATAATAGCAACAGTTCAATACATATTCACTGGACCTCGAGTATTTTGAGGTGAGTTGTTCGCAGAATATGTGTTCTCTCTCCATATTCATAAAAGTATTTCTTTCACATTATCCGTGGTCCAAAACAAATGTATCCAAAATATAAAGTGGTGCAAGGGAAAAGAGCGAGGGCTTGGAAAATGACAATCATATCTTATAAAGAATGAACTTTCTGTTCTAAGAGTCTAAAATCCCTAAGAGGGTGAAAGAAACATACAGTACATACAACAAGATAATATTGGAAGCAGGGGCCAAAGCTCACATTATGAATCAAATGGAGTTAAAGATATCAGAGGATCCACTGGAAATATCAACCCCCCAAAGCTCAAACATACTCCCTTCCCCGCTCCAACTCTCTAATAGACTCCCAATAACCGCCACGAGAGTCCCATCAACCCCCTCCCCAAAAATTGAATTACATTGGTGACCAAAGAATGTGCCCCGAAATAATAGCAGCTTCAACTGGTCAATGAATCGAGGTGCACAACAACAATGCACGCCTTTCCATAGATATTTCTAGTCTTGTGTCTCTTCACTGGCAATTAGACACTGATTCGTGTGTGAGCTCAAGTCATCAAGAAGGCTCGAAACAGAATCCTCGAGCTTCTTAGCCTGAGGACCTGGCTTCAGAATATTGACATCCTCACCCCATTGTGAGCATGGATCCACCCACCAGCTCCTCCGGCCCGAGCACCATGCCCCTGGCACAGCTTGATTACGCCTACGCTTAAGTATCTTTCTGTCAATCATGTCCAAAACTGGGTCACCTGCTTCAAACTGTCTAGCAAAAGCAGCACCACTTTCTGCCATCTGGTCATAGAGAGATACATTAAGGAAGAGCGGCTCCATCTTTGGGGGATTGTCCCAGATCATATATCTTAAGTCAGAATTTACTGTTGTGTTCTTGAATTCCGGTGCATTGCAAATGACTGAGTGAAAATAACCTTCTTGGGATAACTTGACGTTTGTAAAATACATCAATAGTGTTCGAGGTAAATTATCCCACCCAAAGATGCAAAACTCCAAGAAGGATCGGCTCAAGATGACCCATGGGGAACCTGCTAGGAAAGGAAAGCATTCAACATTCATTTGTCGAAGTCATAGATTGAGTTTGCTTAGACAGTGGATGAAAGAATAGATTTGCCTGTGAAAAGGTTGAATGCATCAGGCGTATCCCGCTTCTGTGTGGCATGAAAAATTTGACTTCTCCTGGCTAAATATAGTCCTGGGTCAACTACAATAGGCTGGAATCTGTCTTTTCTGCATGGGTAAAAAAATACATAAATGTATGATCTAGAGCCAAAAATGTAGAAGTACCGCGGTATCACAATGAAAAAGCTAAAATTATCAGTAGTTTTCATTACTCTTTCCATCCAAGATCACTCGTGTGATCAATGAAGTTGAGGTCCCTCTGAACAGAAGAGAAAACGTGGGACAGATCTGATACAGACAAAAGAGTATGGATTAGAAAGTTGGAAATTCTGCAGACAGAAAGATATATTCATAACCGAGAATATCAACAATGAGTTATCCTTAAAAAGAAGCAGCATAGCAGTATTCAGTGAATAAAGTTAAGAATACTACAGTCACATACAGCATTTATTGATCTGTAAGATAAAATAATTAATGACAGTAAATGGTCTTGATTCGGAACAATAACATACAAACAAAACCAGTACATATTTTTGCATCTGCTGTACATCAAAGTTTGTTTACAAACAGGGTTATGCCAGGCCAGATAAAAAATATAACCAGTAAAGAATAGAGTGCAGCACTTGCCAAACAGGCGGGTAATCATAACCTGAAGTCTAACCTAAAGAGGCTCTCAGATTCCCCCACCCTTGATGTGGGGGCAGGGCTGAAAGAGTAGGACATCAATAGTAGGACATCAGCATTTTATCAAAAACTTCTGTGCCAATATTTTGTTAGATCCCTGATTATTAGGAATGATGAGCCCAAACTAGCAGAGTGGATGGTAAAGTGAGGAAAAAAATCCTACAGGACCCAACACATTTAGAGGAGAGAAAATTTGGGAAGGCAAACAGTGTTAAGCATAAGAGTGAGTGGGCTGAGGTTGGTATTCTGTTATGTATTGTTGAGGATTATAGCTGAAGATTTGTGATGGTTGCAAAGGATGCTCCGTGAAATGGAGAAAACAAACAATTATTTGGATAAAAAGAAAGAAACTGGTGAATGCTAAAATTATTCAGAGGGAGGAGAAAGAGGTCCACTCTTCACTACAGGAAACACGAGAGTGATGTATATACTTAGACACTGACATAAGTCACATTGTCTGCCAAAAAGGTTTAGCTACTGAATTTCAAAGGTACGGATCAGATGTGATTGTTGGTGTATACGGCAAAAGACTACAAATCAAGGGTATTAGTAATGCAGAAGCAAATTTCAGATGGCTTTCATCAGTACAGAAGGTATCAATAACCACCAGGAAAGAGAGAGGCTAGCTGAACAGATAAATAAGAGGAATGTCAATATAAAGTCCTGAACTCATTAAAAATGCTGGCAGTGATTGAACGGTCAGAAAAATGGCAAGAAACACCAAGATGAGTTGGTGATGGCTAAAATCTCGTAGCTAAATGAAGAACAATAATAACAATATTTTTGCAACAGATTCTATGGAGAGATGCGAGAAAAAGAGTGGATTAATGACCACTGGTAAGTTTTGAAGGTAGCATTGTTCACCATGAACATTGGACTGTAAACTATCCCATATATTCTTCATATTGAACTGTACACTACCCCTTCAATTCCTCGTAGCCTTGGGGAGGTTTGAAAACATGTTTAGTTTTTTACTTCCACATACTGGTAAAATGCTTGATTTGCTCATGGTTGTTTTGTTGTTGCTAGGTTTTCTAAGATTGCTCCTTACATTCCTGCGTAGTAAGTCTTTAGCATGAGCACTAACTCTGAACGGCACATCAAACACTCCATTCCCGTGTCTGAAAAAAAGTATTTTCTATTGGCTTGAACACGCTCAAGACAACTGAGATATGCCTAGCACCTGACCACACCTAACTAACACTTCTATAAGTCTGGACAAGAAAATAGACACAACTGCTAACAAAATTTTCAATCTAAGAAAAAAAAAGCATATAAAACTAATAAAATATAGTTTTACTTGGTACAGCAAAATCTTCCAAGATATTCACAAACATCTTTTCACTCTCGCAATTCATCTTTGTTTCTCTGAACAACTTCTCAGTTATTTCTTCCTTCTTTTTCTTTCCCTCTCCAACTCACTGTTTTCATGCAGCCATGCCTCTTCTCTTATGCTCGTCACTGTTCTACTGTCTCTATTGTGTTACACACATTTTAGGACTTTGTTTGGATTGGAGAGTAATGAAAAGTGATGTTGTTTTGATTGAGGGGAAGGGAAGAGAAATGAGTGTAAAGTTTGTAATGAATTTGATTAATGTGATAGAATAAAAAATTAAATTAATTTGGTAATATAATGAATGAGTGAGTTAAAACTGAAAGATGAATTAAAAATAATTTGATGTAAGAATAATTTTTAAAAATATAGATTAAATTGAAATATATTTTAATTAAAATAAAATCATAAAATCTTACTAAATAAAAAATTATATTTTAGAATAATAATATTAAAAAAATTATTATAAAATTCTTAAATAAAGAAATTATATTTAGGATATCAATATTAAAATAACTTATTTTATAAATACCAAACTTCAATATATATAAATTAATAAAATATTATCATTTTAATATTTTTATTATAATTATTCACTTTATTATAATAAAATATAAATATTTATAAAGTATTAATAATAATTAATTGCATGAAAACAATTGATAATTGATTATATATGTATGACGTAATTGATAAATGTTTATTATACTTATGTATAATCGATTACATTTTCATTTCTAATCAATATATAAGTTTCCTCACAAATCTTGGCATGTATGTGAAAAAAGTGGGACATGGGAATTTCATTTCGTTTTTTTGTTTTCTCACCTTTCTACTTTTCGTTATTCGTGCTTCCCCTTTCCCATCCATGCAAATCCATCATTAGAAACAAACAGACCTTAGAAGTTTGTGCGTTAATGACCACAGTTGGGTTTTCAGCTCTTCTAGTTTTACCTATTGGTGGGTTGCTCCTAAAGCTTATAGAACAGGCACAAAGTAGACTTAGGTTTCTCTAATTAGTCTCAGTTTAGCTTTGGGTGACTGTTTTGTTTTGCATCCAGGTTCCGTGTCCAAGTCTGTTTTGTGTTGCATCCAGGGTTCATGTTTGTGTCTATGTTTCATCAACATCTTATATTGAAAGTTGCTCTTCAGATATTGGGTGTCTTCATGGATTGCCATTTTATATCATGTAAGAGGGATAAGTTTGAGTTATTTCTGGAAAATCCAAGGGAATTTGTGTGGCAACTGATGAAATACTCTTTTGTTTGGTAACCACTTATTGCTAGTCAAACTAAGGTTGTTAACTGTGGTCTATGTGATCTACTTGGTTGTCTTGTCTTGCTGAGAGGATAATATGTGATTGTTATCTAGTAATGCATACTGCTGAGTTTGCCTATAGTAGTTTTATTAATAACTCAACAACTAGTAAGATCCCATTTGATAGTATCCATTATTTACTTCCTCTTGAACTCATTGACCTATTGGTCTTATGTCTTGACCTCTTTCTTTGATTGTTTTGGACTCTTTCAAGTCTTTTGTTACCCATATTCATGATTTGCATGACAACCTTAGAGTTATACTGTGGGTTACACTTTGTAGGGAAGCCTAGATATATCACTCAAATTAGAAAACCCTCTCCCCTCTATTCCTCTATTTTTTAAGTCACTATGACAAAGATTAATGTTTCAATGTCAAATCATGAACAAATTAAGAATAAACATAAACTACCATACAATTGTAAGCTATGACTTTCTTGCTTGTGAGATTAAAGCAACAAGAAACAGATATTAAGAGTTTATGGAACACATAACATATTCAGCTCACAACCAATCTCTTCATCTACCAATAAATATAAAATATGAGAGCATTTCGTCAAACATGCCAGTCAAAAGCATTCAACTGTTGTGGATATATCAAACAAGATGAACAACAAAAAAGGTAAAAAAAAATAAAAAAATCGACTTCACAAGCATAAAATAACCTAAAATCATTCCCAAGTAAAGCGAATTCAAACCACACCAAGAACTTCAGCTCAGTTAAATTGGTCAGCTGAGTTCATTTGGTGTACGGAGGGAAGTGTTTTACAAATTTCTAGCAACCTCAAATTATGTTACAGATCTCTAAGAAGAGGCTCATTCCATATCCACCACTCCAAACACCCCTGAACCCCATATCCCCGATCCAGCCTTGAACACATGTCTACTACTACCTCTACCTCCACACTCCTCTCCAAACTTCTTTCCCCTTTCTTGGATGCAGGGTTATATAACAACACATTATAGCAAGCATTTCACTCAAACTTTCCAATGATCAGCATCATCATGCCACAAACAGACAAGAACAGTCACAACAGTTCAGTCCCCAAAACAAACAATTTCACAGTGCAAACAAACCCATGATCCAAAAACAGAAATTACCGTATTGGCATTACCATCCTGGGTGACAAGGGGATAATCCCGCGCACTCAAAGTCACAAACCAGTCCCACCCCCCATCAAGTTTCATCATCACAGAAGCAGCCCTGAGAGTGACAGCCACATTGGATGACCCCAAGTAGGTCACATAGTCAGCCTTTCCCACCACATCCACGTTCCGGAAGGCCCGAATCGCCGGCACCGACATAGCAGCGGTGCCCAGCCTCTGTCTCTCCTCATCCCTGGCATCCATCCCAAGGTGGAGCAGGTAGCGGTTCCTGGGGTGATACACTGCCAGCAGCAAACGGAAGATCCGGTCACCGTCCCTGCTGCCACCGGATATGAAGTAGGCAAAAGCAGGAGGGTGGTGAGGACCATGGTGGACAATGGAGGGAAAGGGCATGGAGGAGTTGAAGCAGGAGAAGGAAGAGAACATGAGAATGGTGAGGGAGAGGAATGCTGCAGTGAAGAGGGTGAAGAGCCATTTCTTCTCAACACCCATTAATAGTAATCACTGGTAGTAGTGAAAATGGTGTTGGAGCATATGGGTGAGTTCCCAAAGGAAGGATTTTGGGAAGTGGGTGTGCCCAAATTCTGGGGTTTCAGATTGCTGGGGTTAATGGGTCAGTGAGGATCTTGAGCATCTTTAATCATGTGCACCAAAAAGTGAAAATTGCAAGTGCTTTGTTCTCTCTCTCTCTCACGATTTCTGTGTGTGAAAGGGGCGTGAGGACTAGGGTTTTTTTTCTTGATGTTGGGGTCAAAAATGGAGATCAGGGGTTCTTTGCTTCCTTCATTTCTCTTTCTTTCTTCTCTTTCAATCTCACCCATTATTACAAAATCTACCCTCTTCACTATTCAAGCTTTTCTTATGTTTAAGGTTTAATTAGACACTTAATCCTAATGTTTTCAACATTTTATGTTCTAATGTGGTAAAAAAATTCTTATAATTTTTGTGGATATGTAACTTTGATTGCATATTTAATTTTTCAATTTTCAAAATTAAATGATTTTGATTCATTGTTAATATTTCATCTTAAAGTGATACTAATGCTACTTTCTCATTCATTAAGACATTAATACTAAGACTTAATGACAGATTTTAAGGCATGATTTTAATAGACATTATAGCATATTCTTTTATTAACAAAGGGGTGGGTGATATATTAATGCTAGAATACAAATTGTTTAATTTTAAAAGGGTTCTACAATGTTGTATGTGCTGTGACACATGCACCATAACACTTAAAATTATTATTCGGGGTACTATAAAATGTGCATGAATACAGTTACTAACGCATCATAATACTTAAAATAATTAGAGACTTTGACGGTATTTGATAGACGAATAAGTTGTTTATTAATTTTGATTAATTTATAACTTAGTTTGACTAAGATGAAAGTATTTATTAGGTATTTTATAGTATTTTTTATGTAAGTTAATTTAACTAGTTTGTAATTTATTTAATTTTGTTATTATAATTTTATATTTTAAAACATATTTTATTTTTAGTTTCATTTTATCTATTAATACTTATTTCAATCTTATAAACATAATTAATTGTTGTACTTATTCTAATTAGTATTTTTTGTTTTTTGTTTTTTAATTTTTATGCATGATACACAATAAAAGTTGTAAAGAAAATTCAATATATTCTAAATTAAGAATCAAAAACTTTAAATTTCTGAAAAAAATAAATAAAACTTTTATTTTGATTAATACTTATTAGATTAAACTCATTTAAATAAAATAACTTATTTAAATAAAAATGCATATAAAAGATGAAAGTACTAAAATTTTAATGAAAACTTAATTATTTGAAAAAAATAATTATAATTATATAAAAATATTTTCTAAAAAATAAAACTTTATTTAGGTAATAAATCTCATGTAATTATAGCATTTCATGTCATTTTATATTTACTAATTACTTTAACAAATACTTCTAGTTTCATAAAGTAGCTTATCGGAAGTTATTAATTAAAGGTTATCTTATGGACTACAGTTTTATCAAATAAACCTATATTTTAAAAGTTGAGTAAACAAGACTAGAGCAAAAGTATTGCCTTTAGTAATACTTATTAAACAAATTATATTAATTTTTTTTCCTTTTGTTATTGTTTTTACTTATATAAAATCAACTGTTAAAGAGTATCAAAATCAAAATCTTATATTTTTGTTCAAATTTTTTATATTTAATTAATTATGTTAAGTTTTTTCTTTACATGGATTCTTTTTATTGATTTTTTTTCTTTCTGTTGAGTTTATTATTGGTACCAGACTGTGCAAAGAAAATGGGCTTTAAATAACCTTACATAACAACAACTGAATGAGAAAAATATGGACTACTGGAATAAAAAAATTACCTAAACAACTTACTGAAATTTATTCTAAATATCCGTCAACCACCCTAAACTTTAAGATTTTTATTTGACTAAATAAAATGTAATAGAAAACTTCAACACTCTCCCTTAAACTGAATGCTAAAGAGCAGTCAGTTTACACTTGAACGCATTCCCAGTAGAGCTATCAACTTTAAGAATGTTTCAGCCTTCAAAGGTTTGGTCAATATGTCTGCTATTTGTTCTTCACTTTTGCAGTAGACTAGCTGGACAGTACCATCTTTAGTGAGATCAAGAAGGAAGTGAAATCTTGTATCGATATGCTTGCTTTTTCCATGTAAGACAGAATTCTTTGACAATTTTATTGCTAAATTGTTGTCACAAAATAACATAATTGGTCCTTGCTGAGAGTACTTCACTTCTTCTAGAACTCTTCTCAACCAAATACCTTGGCATGCACAAGATGCAGCAACAATAAACTCTACTTCTAAAGTAACCACAGGTTGATTTCTTGAGAAAATACATATCCAGATGTATTTCTCCTGTCATTTAAGTCTCCAGGGTAATCACTATCGCAAAAACCAACCAGCTCTTGGCTTTTTCCTTTCTTATAAAACAATCCATAATCAATTGTACCCTTAAAATAACGAAATATCTTTCTTACTGCTTGCTGATGAAGTTCAGTTGGAGTTTCCACGAACCTATTTATGAGACTGATAGAATACATCATGTCTGGTCTTGTAGCTGAAAGATACATCAAGCTACCAACCATTTGTCTATAATAGGTCTTGTCTATTCTTACTCCATCAACATCCTTTGAGAGTTTACTTCCTGGAACCATGGGAATCAAAACTGAATTGCATTCATCCATCTATCAAAATATTACCTGTATTTCTAGTTTTGATATAAAGTGTGTGCTCATAAGGACACTTGTGAAATCCAGAATTGACAAAGTGGGTATCAATGCGATTGTACCAAGCTCGAGGAGCTTGTTTTAATCCGTACAGTGCTTTTTTCAATCTGTAAACCATATTCTTGCTTTCTCTTTCTCATATCCTAGTGGCTGATCAATGAACACTTGTTTTTCAAGTTTTCCATGTAGGAATGCAGATTTAACATCAAGTTGGAAGATGGTCCATTCATTTGTGGCAGCCAATGAGATGGCCATTCTAATTGTATCATGCTTTGTGACTGAAGCATATACCTCTGAATAATCAACTCCATATTCTTGAGTGTACCCCTCAGCCACTAAACGAGCCTTAAATTTCTCTACTTCTCCCTTTTCATTCAATTTTGTTTTGTAGATCCATTTTACACCAACTTTTTTTCCCCTTCTGGCAACACAACCAACTCCCACGTGTTATTTCTTTCAATTACTTCAATTTTTGTATCCATAGCTTTCCTCCACTTTGCACTCTTAATTGCCTCTTCAAATGTAATGGGATTGTTTTCTGCAAACAAGGCATGATGAGCAGCAATATTATCATCTGATATCTCTTCCCCACTTGTGTAATCAAACATCCAAATTGGTGATCTTCTTGTATGTTGTGTTATTCACCAATGATGTTTCTGCTTCCTCACTCTCATCATCATCTTGATTTGTTTCAGCCACATCATTTGGTACATTGTCTCCGTCCGTCCTCACTTTCTTCTTTGTCATCAAAATCTAGAGTTATTCTTTCTTCTTTGTCCTTACATTCCCAATTCTAATTGTTATTCTCATTAAACACCACGTCCCTAGATATATGAATCTTCTTAGTTGTAGGACTGTATAGGCGATAAGCTTTTAATTCCTCACTTACTCCGAGCAATATGGATTTCTCTCCCATAGGGTCAAGCTTTCTCCTTTTTGTATCAGGAACATGCATATAGGCCACACAACCAAATATCCTGAAGTGATCCACTGCTGGTTTTAGACCAGACCAAGCTTCTTCTGGAGTTATATTCTTCACAGCCAAGGTAGGACTCCTATTAAGAATGTGCACACTCCAATCTACAGATTCAGGTCAAAACGTCTTTGACATCTTCTTATTTGATAACAAGCTTCTCACCATGTTCATAATTGTCCTATTTTTCCGCTATACTACACCATTTTGTTGTGGTGTGTAGGCTGCAGTAAGTTGCCTCTGTATTCCACCAATCTCGCACAAGTTATCAAATTCAGCTGATGAGTATTCTCCTCCACGATTAGTTCTTAAGTCCTGAATACTTAGGCGAGTCTCTTTCTCAACTTTTGTCTTGAACAATTTGTTCAATAGCTTATGACTCTTCTGCCACAAATACACCCATGTTTTCCTGCTGTAATCATCAATAAAGGTAACAAAATACCTTTTGTTGCTATTGGAGGCTGGATTCATAGGGCCACACAAATCTAAATGTATCAATTTAAGGATCTGATTTGCTCTCCAATTGCTCGTCTTAGAAAATGAGTCTCGATGTTGTTTTGCAATGACGCATTCTTCACAAATTTGAGAGGGAGCTTGTATTGGAGGAAGGCCTTTTACCATGTTCTTTATCTGAAGAGTTTCCAGGCCCTTGAAATTCAAATATCTGTACCTGTAGTGCCACAACCATGATGGGTCTTAGATAGTAGATTTTAGATAAGGTTGATCTTTGACGACTTCATTTAGTAATGGAAACATTCCATTTCCTGACATCTTCACTTCTACAATTAATTCCTTCTCAGAGTCATAAATATGACAACTTCCCTTTTGAATCACAATAGCATAGTCAGCTTCTTGCAATTGGCCAATACTAATTAAATTGCTTTTTAACTCAGGTACATAAAAGACATCACCAATGTTTTCTTTCTTCCTGTTCATCAGTACCTGAACATTCCCTTTTCCCATGACTCTGATGCTAGAGTTGTTTCCAAGCTTCACATTCTCTCTGAAGTTCTCATTTAGATTTGAGAAAAGGCATTTATTTCCTGTCATGTGGTTACAGCATCCCTGAGTCCAAGTACCACACTTCAGAGTTTTCAGTTTGCTATTATCCACATAAGCAATCAACAGTACTTCTTCATCAGCTTCTGCAAAATTTGCTTTTCTTTCTGTATTGTCTGGACACTTCCATTGAAAGTGACCCATTTTATGACAGTTGAAGCATTCAATGGAAGTCTTGTCAAAACTTTCACGTCCACGTCCACTTCCTCTTCCTCTAAAGTTTCCTCGACCACAACCTCTGTTATAGGATGATCCAGAAGCATAATTGACTTGAAGTGCTTGTTCTTCCTCACAGTGGCTTTGTTGAGTTGTTTCTCTCCTTGTGAGGCCCAAACCCATTATGTTTTGATGTGTCTATGACACATGACAGGCCCAATATAATGCATTATTATAATTAGGATAAATGGCTAACTCTGAGTGTGTGCAACTGTGTGTGCAACTGTGAGAGTTTTGGTGTGGGGAGAAGTGTGTGAGCAACCGCTTTGAAGAAGAGAGAGAGAGGTAATTCGCAACTACTTCCTATAGCAACCTGTGTTGGTTGTTTTGAAGATCCAACGGTGAAACCTTGTTTGATTGAGCTTCAATTTTTACTGAAGATTCCTCACTCATATTTTTCAATTTGGACGGTGTGATTGTCTACTGGAGGTCAGTAGAATTGTCAAAAATTTTGTTAAGAGTTGTTGTCCGCAGCAAGTTCCTGTTACCGTCAGTCTTGGTTGTTTTGGAAATCCAACGGTGAAATCTTCTCCAATTGGTCTGAAATTTTTACTGAAGTTGTTATCACTCACAGTTCATTGTTTTGGACGATCGAATTTGAGATTGGAGTTGTAGTTTGTTTCTAGAAAATTCGTGAACGTTGTCTATTTTCCTGGTGACGAGATTCTTGAACTTTTTCTTATTAATTTCAATTTGTTGATATTTTTGGGCCATTGTTGGTGACCGTTTGAGAATTAGGAAGAGTTGTATTGATATGCTCTGTGATTAATTTTGTGAGACTCATTGTACCTTTGTTTTGGTATTAGTGAAGTATTTACCGTTCTGTGGGTTTTTTTATCTTTATTGAGAGGTTTTTCCCACGTTAATTATTGGTGTTGATTTATTCTTCTGTTTTTTACTGCATATTGGTTTTGTTTGGATTGATTGATTGCATTCAGGGTGTTTCCAAACTGTTCTGATAAAAGTGAATCTTATTGCTTCCGCTGCCGGACTCCCATCAACTAGCATCAGAGCTAATCGGTTTTGGGCTTGTGGTTTGGTGAACAATGGAAACTAACACTAGTAGAATGGTTACTCTGAATGGCTCCAATTACAATATTTGGATGGCAAAAATGGAAGATTTGCTTTATGTGAAAAATTTTTATAAACCTGTTTTTGGTGATGAGAAGCCTAGTAATATAAGTGATGAAGAATGAAATCTCTTGAATAGACATGTTTGTGGATATATTAGAATGCGGATTGATGATAATGTGTTGAACCATATTATTGGGGAGACAGATGCTCGGGCTTTGTGGATTACGCTTGAACAATTATATGCTAGAAAAGCTGAGAATAACAAGATTTTTTTAATAAAGCAATTGTTAGCTTTAAAATATATTGATGGGACATCAATGACAGATCACTTAAACAACTTCCAGGGAATTATGAATCAGTTATCTGTTATGGGTATCAAGTTTGATGAAGAAATTCAAGGACTATTGCTTCTTGGCTCCTTACTAGATTCATGGGAAATTCTTAGAACTTCATTGTCTAATTCTGCTCCTAATGATGTCATCTCTATGGACCTGCCAAGAGTAGTGTTTTGAATGAAGAAATGAGAAGAAAGTAATTGGGTACATCACCTAATTCAGATATTTTGGTTTTTAAGTATAGGGGGAGAAGCAACAGTCGTGCTCCAGAAAGAGATCAAAGTAGGAGCAACTCTAAAGACAGATACAAAGATGTTGAGTGTAATTATTGTCATAAGAAGGGGCACATAAAGAAATATTGTTGAAAATTGAAAAATAGGAGTGAGAAGGATAGCAGTGACAAGGGTAGTAAAGATAGCAGTGATGATGAAGACAGGATCAATGCAACTTCTGTTGATTTTCTTTTAGTTCATGAGTTTGAGTCTGTGAATCTTATTGATATCTCAACCAATTGGGTGATTGATAGCGGTGCTTCTTTTCATATCACATACAGGAGAGATTTGTTTACTTCTTATACTCCTGGTGATTTTGGCTGTGTGAAAATGACACATGGAGGTGTAGCAAGATGCATTGGTGTTGGACAGGTTTGCTTGGAGATGTCCAATGGCTCGAGATTAGTTTTGAAGCATGTTCCTGATGTCTGGTTAAACTTACTTTCTGTTGGTAAGTTGTGTGATGAAAACTATAACAACTCATTTGCAGGTGATAGTTTGAAGCTCACTAAGGGTTCCATGGTTGTGGGTAGAGGTACTAAGCACTCTACACTTTACATAACTCAGGCTAAAATTGTAAAAGATGTTGTTCATGCAGCTGAGTTTGTTAATGGAACTGACTTGTGGCATAAGAGGTTATGTCATATGAGTGAGAAAGGAAAGTCTGTTTTAGTTAGAAAGAATGTATTGTCTGCGGTTGGAAAGGCACATTTGCAGAAAAGTTCTCATTGCTTTGGTGGAAAGCAAACTAGAATGTCTTTCAAGAGTCACTTACCTTCAAGGAAGTCAGAGAGAGGTAATTTGGCTCATTTTAATGATAACAATGTTGATATGATGAAAAAGACATTTCCTAGAAAGAGCATGAAACATGTGAAAATTAGGTTGGATTTGTGAGGGCCTCAACCTAGTCGAGAAGGGGGAGATTTGTTGGGTTGTTTTTCTCCTTGTGAGGCTTAAACCCATTACGTTTTGGTGTGTCTATGACACATGACAAACCCAATATAATGCATCATTATAATTAGGGTAAATGGCTAACCCTGAGTGTGTGCAACTGTGTGTGTGCAACCGTGAGAGTTTTGGTGTGTGGAGAAGTGTGTGAGCAACCACTTTGAAGAAAAGAGAGAGAGGTAATTCGCAACTACTTCCTATAGCAACCTGTGTTGGTTGTTTTGAAGATCCAACAGTGAAACCTTGTCTGATCGAGCTGCAATTTTTATTGTAGATTTCTCACTCATATTTCTTGAATTTGGACGGTGTGATTGTCCACTGGAGGTCTGTAGAATTTTCAGGAATTTTGTGAAGAGTTGTTATCCACAGCAAGTTCCTGTTACCGTCAATCTTGGTTGTTTTGGAAATCCAACGGTGAAATCTTCTCCAATTGGTCTAAAATTTTTACTGGAGTTTTTATCACACGCAGTTCATTGTTTTGGATGGTCGGATTTGAGATCGGAGTTGTATTTTGTTTCCAGAAAATTCATGAACATTGTCTATTTTTTAGGTGATGAGATTCTTCAACTCTTTCTTATTAATTTCAATTTGCTGATATTTTTGGGCCATTGTTGGTGACCATTTTGAGGATTAGGAAGAGTTGTATTGATATGCTCTGTGATTAATTTTGTGAGACTCATTGTACCTTTGTTTTGGTATTGGTGGAGTATTTACCGTTCTGTGGGTTTTTTTATCTCTATTGAGAGGTTTTTCCCACGTTAATTATTGGTGTTGATTTATTCTTCTGTTTTAGACTGCATATTGGTTTTGTTTGGATTGATTGATTGCATTCAGGGTGTTTCCAAATTGTTCTGATAAAAGTGAATCTTATTGCTTCCGCTGCCGGACTCCCATCAGGCTTGACATTCTTTGTTCATGCATCAATAATGAGCTTTGCATCTCATTTATTGACAAGATATCGATGTCATTTGATTCTTCTATCGAGCAAATTACATAATCAAATTTGGACGTCATAGAGCGTAAAATCTTTTATATGATAGAAATGTCTTCTAGTTTTTCTCCATAGATCCTCATTCTATTTGCAATGGACAATGTCCTTGCAAAGTAATCATCAACCGTTTCTTCAGATTTCATATGAAGAATTTCAAACTCTTTACGAAGAGCCTGTAGTTGAGCACGTTTGACTCTACTTGTGCGTTGATATTTTTTTTTAAGGAATCCCAAATATCCTTAGCAGTATCCTTCTTGAGAATTGTCTCAAGGACAACTCGTTCAATTGCTTGGAAAAAGAAGTTCTTTGCCTTCAAGTCCTTTAGCTTTAAGTCTGATATCGCCTTTGATTGTGCCTCAGTCAAAATTGTTCCTTCTTTTTCTTCAGGTATGCCATTTTCAATGAGTTCCCAAAATTCTTTTGATCTCAGGAAGTTCTATATCAACATAGCCCAGTGATCATAATGACCATCAAGTTTGGGAATGGCAGGTTGCACAAAGCCACTACTGCTTCCTTCAGACGCCATTGCCAGGTTCAAACGAAGACTGCTGCTTCAAGTAATCAGATTTCTTTAACCTCGCTCTGATACCAGATGTTGGTACCAGACTGTGCAAAAAATGTTCATCCTTTATTTGATATGAAAATGGACTTTAAATAGCCTTACATAATAGTAACTGAATGAGAAAAATATGGACTACTGGAATAAAAAAACTACCTAAACAACTTACTGAAATTTATCCTAAATATCTGTCAACTACCCTAAACTTTAGGATTTTTATTTGACTAAATAAAACAGAATAGAAAACTTCAACACTTATATCGGCCTATCTCTATTTTTTGTGAAGCAAATAGCTTTTATTTACTCTTTTCTAGTACATGAATATATAGTTTTACAAGCACTAATACGACTATTTTCTATTCCTTCACTGTTTGTTGTTTTTTCATTTCTTCGTGCACTACCAATGGATTCTAATATGGTATTACAATGAGATTTAACCACTGTACTCGTTGTACTAATTTTTTTTCTTTTGTTATAGGTTCTTTTTTACAGCTTCGTCATGCACCTCCGCGATCTCACCCTACAACTCCATACAACATTGGAAATGTTTAAATTAACCTTATTGTATAATATGCAATCCAACTTTGCCTTTTACTCTATTTTTCTTTCATTCTCTTCTACATGTCCCCGCACCTCTCTCATTGACTCCGCTTTCCTACACCTCCTTCACAAATGATTGGTTCATTGTTCCCACACCTTCCTCGTAGAGATTTTGAACCTATGTCACTAACATTGTTTCAATAAGGGGTTGTTTTTGTTTTCAGGAAATAAAATCATGTGACAGAGAAAAACATATACTGGAATGTACCTAATCCCGTATATATTTATGAAAAATGTATACGAATTACACACTAGATTACAAGATCTGATATACATTTTATATACCGGATCCTGTAATCCGGTATACATTTTTTCATAACTATATATCAGATTAGGTACATTCCGGTATACAAAAATGTATACTATATTGAACCCTACCATTACAATCTGGTATACAATTTGTATAATGGATTCCACATTTTGATATGCAACAAATCAATAAAAAAATATACCAGATTGTACAATTCGGTTATCTAACGGATTGTACAATCCAGTATTCAAACCAAAACGAAATTTTTTTTACCTCAATCGCCGATCACTCGTCGGTCCGCCACACTCTCACCTTACTACTAACGAAATCACATTTACGAACTTTCAACCACCTACTTATCGTCACCAAACAATCAACATACCACACCAATCACCGCTGGTGATCGAAAATCACCCTACGAAGATCCAACGACACACTGCCCAAACCACTATGCATTTTATTTCAAAAATTTTTATACCCATTTTGGTAATTTCTATAAGGGTATTAACGTTATTGAAAATTTGATAGAGGTGCAGGATGATGTCATGGAGATGCAGGAAGCGTCCATTGTTTTTTTCTCCTCCACCTTTTTGTATTCTCTTTTATTTTTTGTTTCATAAAATAATCAAGATGGATACACCACAAAATCTATGTAGTTAGTTTTACTTTCATTTCATTTCAACAAGAATTTGAGAATGATTCTTATCACACCACAATTATTTGGAAAAAGTCATCACTCTAATTAGAGGAATGAAATATGTTTTGTTTTCAAAGGATAAATTGAAGTTTGTTAATAGTGAGATTGAACAATTATCGTGGAATGATGCAATATTTGATGTATGGGAACTTTGCAATGTTATAATCATTTTTTTTGGATAATTTATACTCTTTCATTACAAATTGCACAAAGTACCATGTACACCAACAATGTCAAAGATCTCTTGGAAGATTTGAAAGAAAGGTTGATAGAATACATCCTAACCACTGTAGTTAAAGAAAAAAGAAGACAAAGAGTCAAAAGATGAATAAATAATTTCTAAAAGATTGACCTATTTGAGCCTGTTTGGGCTTCCAACTAGCTGCTCGGGCCTAAATACATCCCTGAAGATATCACTTTGGAGAACATGGAGTGTCAAGGAGAAGACCCCTAAATTGTATAAATTATTTAAAATAGTTTAAAATAATTTGGGCTTTGTATTTAGGCCAAGTAGAATAGATTTAGGCCTTGTATTTTGGATCATGTAGTGTAAGATGTTGGACTTTAAAGTCTATAAATAATATTAGCGGTCCAAGTTAGGGTATGGGAGAAGCTCTCGCCTTGTGCCACTTGTCATCATCCTATGAGAGTTTTGGGGTGCAAGGTAGGGTTGAGAAGCTTGTCATAGAAATTAGGATTATAAGTTTGTCATAAAAGTTAGGGTTAGAGAGCTTGCTCTAGAATCTAGACTGGGAGTGCATTCTATAAATAAATATGCATAATGTTGTAAATTTTAAGCTTTATTGAATTAATGTTTTGTTATTGAAATTTTTGTGCACATTTGGTTCTTGAGTTTCATCTTTGTTAGCTTCTCTTAGAAGCCTAGCTAATAATTTTCCATAGAAAGTTGGCCCAACCTCTTCCAAGCACCTTGTTCCACCAATTCACTCTCCATTATTGCACCAAACAACCTTCATTCTTCTCCAATGTTACTGTATTCTTCCATTTATTTTTTTTTGTCAATTGTAATCAATTCCACTTTCATTGTATGCTTAATTTCATCTAGCCACTACATCACAATTTTCACCCTCATCTTTCAATCTGCAGATAACAAGGTCTCCATCAAAGGTTCTTGAAAACCAATCATTTTCATGAAGATATAAACTTCATCAAACAAGGAGAGACAAATGTCACTGATTATTATATGAACCTAAGGTTCTTTAAGAAGAACTTGAATCCTTAAGACTCGTTCCTTCTTATACTTGCAATATCAAGTGTAGTTGCAATCTTGTCAATTAAGTCTTTTACACCAACTCTTGCTTTTGCATCTTCTTTGTCTTGTGTCTTTGCTTAAGCTCAAGCTTTAACTACGACTTTAGTTTCTTCTTTCCTTTTCAATAAATATGCCTTCATTTTCTCTTTTATCTCGACTTGTAGACGTTTATTAGCACCTTACTTTTATTAACAAGCATGCAAATTTAAATTGTTATTAACTAGTTTAAAACTTCATTATTATTAATATTCCCATAACTTATATAGATCTCTCATAATCAGTAATTATCATTTCTTATCATTTTTTAACAAAAAAAATAAGTTTTAGCAATTATTATAATTGGTCGCTAAATAACAAAAATGGGTCACTAAATACGATCGAAATGTAAGTTTCTTATTATATATATTTCTTATGTTCTATATTTTAAACATAATAACTTTAATAATTAATATGATTTAATGACTTTTTTATTTATAAAACTATCTAAGCTCATTCGAAAATGTGACGATTCCACGTATAGCTAGGATCATTACACCTAACATAAATTATTTATTTCATTACTATTTGATTATAATATAAAATATATTTTAATTATTTACATTAAATTTATAGTTTCATACCAATCGAAGAATTTATTTCTTTAATTGTTATTTTTGCTTTTTATTAACTAATCCAAATTTTGAATTTGTTCAATCATCGATCTTTTCAATGATGGATAAAGATACGAAAGACATTAGAATACAATAAACTTTATTTATTTAATAAACTATCAATTTATTTAGTTTATTTAGATATATGTACATTTTACGTTTTTTATACAATATTTCTCATTATATCAAATGTTTATTAACATATGTAATTATAAATTCCTAATGTGTAAATATAAATTAATAGTGAGACAAATAATTTATCTTCATATTATAAATATAGTACTTTTTTATCATCTTTATATTATAAATATTTATTTATATAATTTTTAATTTTCAATTAAGTCAATAATAATAAAATTTTGTAGATATTAACTAAAATCATTTAACTATCTGAATATTATATATTGTTACATACGTGTGATTATCTATAAAGAGAAACCAATAAAACTAGCTTTTCTTTTCCTTAAAAATATTTCACTTTCTATCATCGCTATAAAAGAGTAACTTATTATAATATTAATAACCGTTAACAAAAGTTGTATCCAAAAACTAGTTTTTACATAAATTTTATAGATTTTATAAAAGTCTATTTTCTTTGACCGAATTAAAAATTTAAATTTTACATAAGGTCTATATCTCTTTTATCAATATAGAAATTATTATAAAACTCACATAAAAAATTCGTATTGAACCGATCAATAGAAAAGTGGACACCTTAATTGGAAAAAGTTATTTTAACATTACTATTCATAAATTACTTCAACCTTACAATTGTATTTTTTTAATAAAATATTATATTATAATAAAATATATATTTTTTTCAATTTTAAAGTGAATATAGAATTGAAAAATAGAAAAGTGAGTATCGATATATAATAACTCCCATTAATTTCAATTCTTCAATTTTTTAGGAGTTGACGTGATAGCTGAGTTGCAAACCATCACTGGCCAACTACAAGACAGAAAATGTTGCAAATCACAACCTTGGTTTAATGGTCAACCTTATATTTAACATTCAATACGAGGTCATTGGTTTTTGGCCATGCATCAAATCAACATTCTTTTGATGATTTTTTGTTTTATAATATTAATTTACATTAAATATTGAATATAAAATATTGCATGATCACAACTAAGATACGCGTAAGAAAACTGCGAAATCAACGATACCAGAGAGGACAATGAAGCTGGATCTAGCTTTTTTGCGTGTATTGGTGAATTGTAGGTATAACAAATGAACAACATGAGGAGTGAATAAATTACATTCAATTTTTCCAATTAATCCTAATTAAAAATACAATTAATCTTCAATAATAAAATTTAGAGAATTATGATTTTGATCTGAATTTAATATCATTATATATATATATATATATATATATATATTTAAAATTATAATTTTTTTATTATATCTCTA
>Ga0209489_105241_pt1 | contig 22788 bp, 9 predicted proteins | sample SiratrowhiteBW_FD_187527 | JGI IMG/M metagenome (GOLD analysis project Ga0209489, IMG submission 187527) | Root nodule microbial communities of legume samples collected from California, USA - Siratro white BW (SPAdes) (version 2) | ecosystem: Host-associated > Plants > Roots > Nodule | place: USA...
TAATGGAGTTTAAAAAAAAAAAAAAAAAACGAAATTAAAGTTTTTATGCTGTTATTTGTTTTCTCATTGTACTACAAACAAAATATCTCAATGCTTATTATATTGAACTGACTATTTAACCCTCAATCCCCGTGCCCCCCCTCCTCCCCTATATATATACATATATATATATATATATATATGCATATATGCATACACATGTAATTCCTTTTTTATTTGATCTCTTGACTCCGTCATAACTTTCTCCATTTTTTTCTCCTTTCATCAAGTGCACTCTCAAATAGCTATACAAATAAGCATCATATATTTGGTTTATCATGAGCTTTGATATGAGTATCACATATTTGGTTTATCATGAGCTTTGATATGAGTATCATATATTTGGTTTATCATAAGCTTTGATATACCTTTTAATCAATGCTTCAGAAAGAAAACAAATAAGCATCTTACCTCTCTCACATTATCCTCTACTCTTTTCTTTTTAATTGTGCTATTGCAATAGGTATTACCTCACTTTTGAAAAAAATAATTTTTCTACTTCTTACAGTAATAGTGTTTGTGGTCCTTGAAGTATTTTCAGAATTTTGTTTTGATCCTCGAAAAAAATTATCAAATATAAGTGGCATGAGAAGTTAACATAGCCCATGTAACAACAAAGACGTAGATAAAAGTTGAGAAAAAATTATTTTGGATCTAAAGAAAAATTCAAAATTGTCAAGATCAAAACATATTTAAGGGTATCTAGAATTAAGTTTCTAGTACAAATATACAAAAAAGGGATTATTGGTCTGTCTTTTTTAATCACATCATAACATGTCTAAAATTATATATTTTAGTCATATCAATTTTAGAATAGTCCATGTCTTCATTTTATTCTAATATATTTACTTTGCCGTTGGTTGACCGATTGATTTACAAGTTATGTGTATCTGAAGTCGGTACTGGTACTTATTATTTGTTTCGTGTATATAATTGTTTGATTTAACAACTTTCAGTGAGCTATTCGTTAACACGTAGTATTTCACTATGATGTTCAACCTTCTATTTTCTGCTTCTGTCTGACAAGAGAATGGTATTTGTGCTGCAGTTACGTCAGATGGAAATATCCTTGCGACTGGAAGTTACGATACAACAGTAATGGTCTGGGAAGTTTTTCGTGGTAAAACCACAGAGAAGAGAATTCGAAACAGTCAATCTGAGCTACCCCGGAAAAATTATGTCATAATTGAAACTCCATGTCACATCCTTTGTGGGCATGATGATATAATAACTTGCTTATATGTTAGTCATGAACTTGATATTATAATTAGTGGATCAAAAGATGGAACTTGTGTATTCCACACCCTGCGAGAAGGTCGATATGTTAGATCCTTACGTCATCCATCAGGCAGTCCAATAACAAAGCTTGTCGTCTCTCAGCGGGGCCAGATTGTAATTTATGCTGACGATGATCTTAGTTTGCACCTGTATTCGATCAATGGAAAATATCTTGCTGCCTCTGAATCCAATGGACGCCTTAATGCAGTTCAATTGAGCAGATGTGGTGAGTTTTTGGTAGGTGCAGGTGACCAGGGGCAAATTGTTGTTCGCTCTATGGACACCCTTGAAGTTGTTAAGAAATATCAAGGAGTCGGAAAGGTTATGACATCTCTGGCAGTAACCCCAGAAGAATGCTTCTTAGCTGGCACAAAAGATGGAAGCCTCCTAGTGTACTCGATTGAAAATCCTCAGATTCGTAAAACTAGTCACAACAAGAATACAAAATCAAAACTGACTTAACAGAAAATATAACAATAGCATGTAGAAAGTGCATGTGGAATTTTGACAGTTAGAGCTGCCCCCATGATGACTGTTTCAGGTACAGCACAACCAATATGACTATTTGTTTTTTTTTTTTACTTTCTCCAATACTTAGGATTTGTTCTTGATTGCAGATTGCTTGATTATATCTATCAATCAAATAAGAATTCTGATAGACTACTTCCCAATCACTTCAGTTATCCATGATTGACGATATGTCTAGTTCCAGTTGTTCCTTACGGCAATTACTGTCATGTCATTTATTATCAGTCATTTCATCCGTGATGTGGCTAATGTTCTATAAATTTACATTTCTGCTGCTTCTAATCACAGCAGTATTGTTAATCACATGTGACTTTTAAATAATCATCTCAATTTCACATTAACCATGTAAGAAAACTGTTTATCAATTGAATTATTGTAATTAATTGCTTATTGATTATTAGTTGTAATTAGTTAATGCAGGTTTTGTCTCAACTTGTAATAAAACTGGAAAGATCAGAAGTAACACCCGTACTACTTGTAATGCACTTTTTGTATAGGGTAACTGTTTGTTCTTGAATGTATATCTTTTCTGAACTGTACTCTAGAGTCTTGATAATTTAAACGTATCTGTTGAAATCAGCTTGCTGTTCAAAACATGAGCCATTCTTTCGTTTGTTCATATACTTATGTCTTTCTCTGTACGTGTGAACCTATATATATATATATGAATAATCCAAAGTATTTGATGATTGTTTCTAGCAAGTAACATCCAAAATGTACTAATTTCCCTTATGAATCCCACCCTATATTTTACAGGTCTTACAGGTGCACCCACTGACCAGTGACAACATATTTGGATTATGCTAAATTGCTAATATCCCACTTAGATGGTGATCTTGTCACTTTCTTCTTTTTGATGTTTTGAGTATCATTCCCATGAGGTGCTTGTGAATTCTATAAGATGAGTACCAGCTTTAGCTGAAAATAGAAAGCATATCGACTTCTTCACACTGGAATAGAAGAACTGAGTCAAATATCTCTACTTTCTAAACCCCGTGAGCTCATTAGATTCCTGAAACCTGTTTTTCATGATTTAGATTATATATAGAGGGAAACTTGGGGTTTGTCCATAGGTGTACATTATATTCATTATTTCTTCAATAGGATTACTAGGTTTCTGTGCACTAAAACTGTAGCTGTACTATATTTTTTGGTTTCTCTGTTGACACTCGGAATGTACAGACGGGCCTAAATGCCTTATTATACAGGCGAAAGATAACCCTCTGCCGATGTCTTGTATCTGCTGTTATTGCTCATTTAAGGACTATGAAATGAAATTCAAGGATACCATACCGAGAACAAATGGCTAAAAATATCGGCAAACGAAATTTATATCTCGTAAAACAGAATTTCTTGTTTCTTTGGTTAAAATTTTCTTACCTCTTAATTCTGCTTTGCTCTTTCTGCTTCTTTCTTACCCATATCACCTACATGAGTTTTTTTTACTCCTTTTTTTGTCTATATATTCATGTTGATGCAATAACAGCTTTGTTAAATAAATAAAGTGATTCCTTAGATACAAGTGCTCACTTATTGTCCAGGGTAATTTACTAAGGGCATCTCTGTTAAAGGAATTATTCTACAATATCTTAATTTAATTTTTTGTGGGTTTTCTTATCATTTTTAATTTTTTTTTATAATTTTTATTGTAATGCAAGAGTATTATAAAATTTATACTCATTAATGTTTTATTTGGTTGGTGGTAGAAATATATATTTCCGAAAGACAAAAATAATCTTTTATTCTTATGATCGAGAGTATTTTAAGATTCTTAAATTTTTATTATGTCAATATACTTCTATGGAAATCTCTTGTATGACTCAAGTCTTAATCTTATGATTAAGTGTATGATCTTGGGTAAATAAAAATTATTAGATATAGATATTTCAATAGATGCATTATTTTTATAAATAATTTAATAGCTGAAAGTGGTTATATGTATTTGAGAATTAATAATAAGGATTCAAGGCGTATGATTTAAATTGATCAATTTTTTAATCTGGCTTAGGTTGTATTGGTGGACAGAAGTTGGGTGTGTTAAATCAAGTGGTTCATAATTTAACTTGATAATGTCAGTCAATAAATTATGTTGAAGGTTTTTGACGATATTAGTTATTATTTTCAAAAATAAATAATTTTTATCAATATCACGATAAAACTGAATAGTGGAAAAGGATTAAATGGTTATTCAAGTCATTAACTTGTGATGAGGAATTTTAAGAGTATGTTATTTGTATAAAAAATTTAGATATTTAAATATATGAAATACTTTAATGAAGTTCATTACTAAAAGTTCAATTTTTTTTCTTTTGCAAAATAGAGAAAATTAATTACTTAGCCAACTTGATAATTTAAAATTTGAATTAATTTATCAAAACAAATTATTTTAAAAAATGAGTCAAAAATTTAATAAGCTTTCTTCATTATATTAATTGAATTAGAGTAATGGTGGGATTTATGTTAGGATCCGTTAACTTGAGAATCAAGTTTGTTGTCCGAAACTGAATATGTAAAGCCAATCATCGTCTGAATGTTTTCCATTTGGTAGTCGTATATAATCATCCTCTTTGCAAAATACATTTGGACATCTAAGTCACATCCCTTTCCTCATTGAACTTTTTAATGATAAAGGTCTATAAATTAAATGAGCTATTTGTTTTGCATTGTTTTCTTATATCCTCTTTTAAGAAAGCACAACGTAGAATTTGAATTTGAGTGACTTCAAAATTCGAAATCATTCAAACATATCCGTTTTGAAATTATTAGAGGTAAGTTACTATCTGTTATGTTTGTCTCTTTTGTCTATTTGACTGTGTTGTTAGGATTAATTGCATGGTTAGATAGATAAGTTTTTAGTTTTAAATTCCGCATTAGTGAGGTGTTTTACCTTTGCGTTACTAACCAAAGAAAGATTTGGACATATTTATATTTTTATTTTATGAGTATTGTATTTTAGCCTTCTAATCCAAACTAAAATTGAAAATCAAATACTTTTTTTTTTTTAGTTTTGCATTTTAGTTCGAGTTAGATGTAAGAAATAACTATAAATTATTATACTTTTATAAATTTGAGATTGAAAATATTTCAATGGGGAGATTAAGAAGTAGGGAATTATGAGATACTTCCTCAAGAAACAAAGGCTGCATGATGCTTTTTGAAGATAAACCATACATAAAGAGACATCCTCTAGAGGATACCGAGAAAATGATTTATAAAATAATTTTGTTATCTATTGTCAAAATGAAATGCTTTTTTTTTTAAAGATAAATCATATATAGAGAGTCATGCTCTAGCGGAGATGGAAACAACTTGTATGATAATTTTGTTGTTGTTGTCAAATGAGATCTTCTGTGGATTTGTAGAGAAAAAGACTCTGTGGCTGAAGTTAGAGAACTTTCTTTTATGGTAAAGTTAATTTGTAATAACTTTTAATGAAAAAAGTTGTTAATTGGGTTTATGAAGGAGGGTATGTTACTCGAGACATGTTTAGATAAACTTAACTCAATCTTGATATTACGTCACAATACAAGATGAAGATACAATGATGATTTTGTTGGCTTCTTTCCTATTGTTTTATAAGAATGTGGTAAGTTGTTTTAGTATATAGAAGGATTGCATTATGCTTAAAGATGTTAAGTCTAGTCTTTATACAGGTAGCATGCCTCAAAATATCTAAGGGTATGAACGATGTATCATCTTTTAGGATGATGATTTTGAAGAAAGATAAAAAAGTTGAGGAAGACACATGTTGATCTTAAAGACATTTGTAGATATTGTAAACAATTAGGGCATTAGAAGAGTGATTTTGTAAATGAAAACCGAATCACAACTACCATTCAAAAGGTAAAGTTATCTAATGATGATCATATATTTTTATATTCATCTTAAGGCAACAATGTCCAATAAATGGTTATTAGATCATGGCTGTTATTTTTAAGGTAAGTCCTTGAACAGATTTATTTACCAGCCTTTATGAACTTAAAGTGGTAACTTTTGACTTTTTTTGCAAAGCAGATGTTGTAAGTTTTATACATAAAATCATAAAGATGTATGATAACATTATTCGTACATTAACCATCGTTTGTTATGTCTCGAAGTTGAAGAACCTCATATTCGTTGGAGTCATAAAATATGAAGTTATAGGTATTGTAGCTATGTTTCAGAGTTGAAGAAAAACTTATGTCCACTGGATTCTTGGATTGAAGAGTTATGGGTGTTGTGTAAGGGGTGGAGTGATGCAAAACAAAGGGGAGGAGTAATGTTGTCGTGATGCAATGATCCAGGGAAGAGAGTCTTTATTTCCTTCAGGGATTGTGTTTTGTTACATTTAAGGTTGCGACTATGTTGTCACACCTCGTATGGTAGCATAATTTGATAAATGGGTCTAGGATACATGAGTTTTAAAAGGTTTCATATCTCGTCCAAATGGAGACTTTGGGGGACTAGAAGGTGAAAACTTTCATATTTTCTAAACACTTTGTTAGAAGCAATACAAGGAGAGCTTCCCTACAAGGTTATATAAGACGAATTTCATGTAAGACTACATTCATCCATATTGATAGGAATTGTCAAAAGTTTCATTCTTAGAATGTGTTGAGTATTGTCTCTTAGTCATTGATGATTACTCAATGTTTACATGTGAATATTCATGATAAAGTATAAAAAAAATAAAAAAAAATAGGCCTTTAAGAAGTTTGAGCAGTGGATATTCATAATACTTAACCAAAAGTGAAAAAATGGTAGAGTGTTTAGAGACTAATATTGATTTCAACTCTAAAACATCTAATTACTTTTACAAAGATGAAGGTATAATGATACATTTGATTGTTTGTCATACTACACAATATAATGGAATCGCCAAGATGATGAACAACACCGTATTGGTGAGAATAGAAAGCATGGTGTCACACTTTTGTTTAAGAGACCTTATTAGGGTGAAATTCTGAGCACACTGAGTTTAATTATGTAGAGTTCAAAAACTTAGTGTGGTTGGACAAACCAATGAACTATTAAGCATTAATGGTATTTGAATATCCAATTTACTACTATTAAATGACAAACCTAGATCTAAAAAGATGGTGTTTATAAGCCTAAGGATAGAATGAAAGGTTTTAAAGTCTACACCACACCTGATTGTCAATAGAAATATTTTTTTATGAAGTCTCTATGATGTAGTAAAGAAAACCAATAAGACATTGAGGCATTGAGATACAGAGTTTGATAGTCAAACCAAATTTAGAACTAGGTGAATTTCTTTGAAAGAATATTTTTGGTAGCAGTACAACAATTGATTGATCATCAAATCCATATCACAAGAACAAATAGATTACTTATATAAGTTTAATAATATCCTTAATTATGTGCTAAGTACTAATTCCATTTTGTAATAGAATATTAATATGCAAATTTATCATTTAACAAACTTACAAAATCTAACACTTTATTTTTGTTCTTTTAGTTACGTTTATTAATTTAGATTAGTTTTATCAAAATAAATTTATTTATTAAAAATTCTCTTATTTTGGTCTGACCATAATTTTTAGTTCGTCATTAGTTGTTTAGCATGTTTGTTTAAGTCTTTCTTTTCATAGAGGTAAAATTGAATTCAACTTACAAGTTTTGTTAAGTCCAAACTAGATTTACCTTTTAGTATTTTTTTTATTCCTATAAATTTCTTATGTCATCAATCGTTTATTTCCTAATAATTGTTTTGGGAATATATCTTTCACATCCGAGAATGAATGAAGTGTTATGAAAGATTTTCCCGGGCTCGAAAAGAAGTTCATCTTTAATCGAAGAGTAAATTATAATCTCAAAACTTAAGAAATTACACAAACTTTCTTTGTTTTTTTTTTATTATTTTTATAACAATTCAATAATTTGAAAAGTATACACTGATACTACCTCGACATATCATGTATAAACATCTTTAACTGTTTTGAAAAAATATTCCACTATTTCTTAAAAAAAGATATTGTTGGTAATTAGAAAAAAACAATTCTACAAAATTTATGGAGGTGATTGATGTAACTTAAATCAAAAGATGGGTTTTCACGGCCAAAATTTTCAGTATTTTTTTTCTCTGTCTCTTTTCTCTTCATCTTGTCGTTGCTTCACAATCCAACAACAACAACAAAATATTCTCAGACGTATTTATAGTTATCCCCATTGTCGTCGCTTTCTTTCCTACAACACCCTCTCTCTCTCTTCGCACTGGGTTAGGGTTAGTTTTTAGAATTAGAATTAGGGTTAGGGTTAGGGTTAGGTTTCCTCTTACTTCATTCGAGCGTAATGTAACACTTCCAAAACCCCAAATTCTATCCTTCCACCAACAACAATGTACGACCCCATGAACCAGATCGTCCCCGCCGAAGACCACGACGCCGACGCCTCCGACCAACATATCCATTACAGATCCCACACTATAGAAGACGTCGGCGCCACCGTCGAAGACGTTTCCGCCGACTCCCTCTACGTTCCGCCCCCTGAAATCTCTATCCAGGATTCTAGCCAGCTTACGCTCTCGTTTCGAGGCCAAGTCTATGTCTTCGATGCCGTTACACCTGATAAGGCAGTTCCTTTGTTTTCTTCTGTTTTCACTGTTTTTTTTTTTTGTTTGAATCACTGTGTCTTCTGAGAATGAACTGAATTGTGTTTCTTTTCACTGTTACGACGCCGTTTCAGGTCCAAGCAGTATTGTTGCTGTTGGGAGGAAGTGAACTAACTTCGGGCTCGCAATGTGCGGAGGAACTATCCCCTCAAAATCACACGGTACGTTTCGACGGTAGAGCTTGAAGCTCAAAGAATTTTAAGTCTTTCTGGTTCAAAACCACTTTTATGAGGAGAATTGAACCTCTCATATAAGATGAAATCAACTTATCACCTGAATTTTTCCAAGAATTTAGACGGGAAAGCTTCTTTTGAAGTTAAAGGGTATAAGTTGATTTTTAACTTATGGAGAAATTTATCCAATCAAAGCCTTTGTGATGGTATTTTCTAATTATGCGTTTGTTGATGATGGGTTTAGGGTGCAGCAGAATTTCCTGGAAGATGCAGTCTGCCGCAGCGAGCGGCATCGTTGAATAGGTTCCGTCAGAAGAGGAAAGAGCGGTGCTTTGATAAGAAAGTTAGATACAGTGTACGTCAAGAAGTTGCACTAAGGTCTGAATCTGATAGTAAGCTTTCTACTTGCAGTTAGAATCTTGAGCTTGAGAACCAAACTATTTGCCTTTCTTTTCTTAAACCATTTTGGTTGTAAGTGTATTATTGGGTATATTAAATTAGTGATTTGTATCGTAAATAGTCAATAATGCTTTGAAAAAAGTATCATCTCAACATGAATGTATGGGTTTTGTAGTTTTAGTTAGCGACGATGACATATTCTGAGGGATAGTTATTGATTAGATCGATGTGGACTAATGTCAAAAATGCACTATAAAATAGCCATGTATAGTTATTGATTATATTGTTATGCTATGGTGCAACAATAAAAATTGATTCCTGGTGAAATTTTAATTGACAAATAAATTGTTGAAGATTTGACGGGTTTTATGTAAAGCATTGTTTTTCGCTCTCATTTAGCTTCTTTTATAAATATATGTCAGGAACCTGAATTTTCTTAATAGGGCCTATGTTTTATGTTTTCTTTTCAAGAAAAAAACGTTTAATTGATAAAAGGAATTTTAAAAGTTATATTAATTAGATAAGTTTTTCCTAAAAAAAGGTGTCTCAGTGCTTTTCTCATAAGTTAAAAGTAGCAGCTTTTCAAAAAAAATTTAGTTATGTCATCATAAATCTGTTCCTCAAAGTTGAAACTGGTGTCCCGGTGTTAAGATGTATGCCTAATCAATTCTATTATTTCTCTTGAAATGTGTAGTTTACAAGAAGGTATTCCAAAATCTGAGGATTGAAAGGATTTTTTTCCCAGTTATCATACATGTGTATCGGTAGAAGTATCCAATATGATATGCAACTACAATAGATTTTCAATAATTATGTACGGGGCATGATATATCATGAAATATAACTTTTTAGTGAGAATATTAGATTTTTTTTATAAAATCATTCGTGCAAAATATGATATATCATGAAGGTATTCCAAAATATGAGGATTGAAAGGAATTTTTTTCCAGTTATCATACATGTGTATCTGTAGAAGTATCCCATATGATATGCAACTACAATAGATTTTCAATAATTATGTACGGGGCATGATATATCATGAAATATAACTTTTTAGTGAGAATATTAGATTTTTTTTATAAAATCATTCGTGCAAAACATTGGGGATATGTCATACTGAGGTATATGAATGCTGCTATATCGTGTAAGTATTGGTATTGGACAGTTAAACTGTAGAGAGACATCACTAATTTTGGAGTATATGTCCAAAATAGATTTCTAAAGTAGTTAATAGTAGCTAGGTTACTGCAATTTCCCTACCACAGAGTGGAGCTTATTTGCTCCCAAATGCTGGTATTGGAGTGTTTTGCTGTTATGGTGCAGAGTGCCACAAAATAGCTCTTGGTAACTGAAACACATGGCACTCCTTCTTCTGATTTGCAATTATTTTTGTCTATTTGCAACACAAATCCTTCTCAACCTTTTCTTTCCATTTTTCTACCCTCCAAGTTGATAGCAGCCTCAAAGCAAAAGATGTGTTATTGACATTACTGTCAATTTTCATGATTTTAATTGACAACTCTGCCCCTTTCTTGGGAATGATAATTGTATTTATCTATGTTTGATTATGCTTGTTAGACTCTCAGTATTGTATTTTAAGTTTTTTATAACTTATTCACTAGGATAATGGATAAATTAATCTTAAAATTTACTATTTCAAAATTTGTTTACTGTTTATTTGTTTTAGGTATAAATGTTTAAAATTAATGGTTTTAGTTATGTTTTAGAAGCTGTTGAAGTTTTCCATTGCAGCTGCCATGTTTTCTGTCTGGTAGCCATTCTAATCAATAATGATGCCATGGAATTTTCCGTGGTAGTCATTCCGAACGATGTTCTACCATTAACTATATTTGTTGTTGTGTTGGGACAAAATTTGACCGTAATAGGCTTAAGATAAAATTGACAATAGTGCTTACCCTTCCCATATGAAAAATTTAGTACAAAAGGATTTCAAGTATAATTTATGCCTCCACAGCATCCTTTCGGTAAGTTGGATACTTATTACATCCAACATTTTGTATGTGCTCAAGTGAATAGCTAAATGTTGATTCGAATTTTTGTTGCTATAGCCATGTGTGTGTATTGGTATGTATGTATATAGTTGTTTGCATTATTTTAACAAATGGCTTGACGTCTCTTGATATTAAGTTGTTTTAGCAAGGAACATTGGGCACTTTATATTTCATATTTAATTAGTGCTATCAAATGTGGAAGCTCTCATCTTTTGAGGACTATTACACATCATCCATGTTCCACATTTTATTCTTATTGCTCACCATTTTAGTTGTTTGACTTTATTTGCTTCGGTGCCTATTTCTTACCTTATTTTTTAATGTGTAGGATGCAACGTAATAAGGGTCAATTTACTTCATCTAAGAAACAAGATGGAGCTAATAGTTGGGGTTCAGATCAAGATTCAGGACAGGAGGCTGTTCAATCTGAAACCTCGTAAGTTTCTCAATGTTACTTATGCAATGTTTAGACATCTATTTTTTTTCATCTCGATGTAATTATGTGAATGACTGGTTTTCTGTTGATTAAATTTGAGTTTTGGGGCATGCCTTTAGATGTTTTACTATCTCTTGTTTTCGTGATTATGAATGTATAGTTGTACACATTGTGGAACAAGTTCAAAATCCACTCCAATGATGCGAAGGGGGCCATCTGGTCCAAGGTCACTTTGCAATGCTTGTGGGCTTTTTTGGGCAAACAGGGTAAGCATTTCTAGATATGATTTGTAATTTTTTTTTTTTTTTTGGGGGGGGTACCTGGCTCTTCTTGTTTTCTATTTTTCAGTATGTATACATTCATCTTTTCTAATTTACTGGAAGGAACCCTTTAGACAAAAAAAAATTACTAATTGTCTCTCTCTAGATTTCCTTCCCATTCTTTCATCTATTTCCTGAGTGTTATAGGTTGAAAATGAACCCTTGGTAGTTTATGACATCTCTTTGTTATTAATTAGAGATTGGTTTGTTCACTTGTGGAGTGGACGAACCACTCTTCCGTCCCAGATGAGATTTGTAGGAGCAAGTCCAAATCAGCTGGATGTGAGACACAACTCATTTAAAGCATAGGCTCTCCCTTATCTGACTGTTATGACATAAGAGTGAAATCTACATCAAGTCATATTCTCGTGCACAGAATTCTCCAATATTCTTCTCTATTGGAAATGCTTAACAGATTTGGGAATTAACTAACTTGTTTGTCTTATTTTGCAAAGACATTGAAGACCTATATATCATTATTTATGTTCAGTTTTGTGACGTTTCTGCCAGTAAATTATTTTGTGATATTTTTTAATACTGTTTCTGATCATCAAAATCTTGGGATGTTCTGTTTATTATCGCATTTCAGTTTGCTGCCTTAATATCTTACTATTTTTGTTTTTTGAGAGACATCCGATGTTAATTTAATTTCCTTTCCCTCCCATTTCAAAGCATGTCAAGGAAGGTGCAACTATATTCTTTCGATCATTAAATTCAAATTTGCTCGACTATGAATCTGAAATTTGCTAATTTCAGTAATTCTGAATTTGATTGATGTTTAATCCAACATTCTGAAACCGCCCACAATTCTGCAGGGCACTTTGAGGGATCTTTCTAAGAGAAACCAAGAACACTCTCTTGCGCCACTTGAGCAGGTATGTTTTCATTTATTATATCAGGTTATCTTTTTACTCCGTATGTTAATAAATGCATGACTTTTCTCTTCTGCACTTAATGACAGGTTGATGTGGGTGGTAATAATGACTTGGACTGTCGAAGTGTTATCCCTGCACAACATGAGAATCATGTTAATGATAACAAAGCTTTGGTATCTGATCGTTGAGTTTTCCACTCACTGAAAATGCAAGTCTTTTACTGTGACATTCGCAGGTTTATAGTAATCCCCTTCAGTTTGACCTATAGAATGTACAGTATATAGCAAAGCTCTCATCAATACAAGAGGTCTATTCCTATACACGGATCGGTTGCATCAACTGTTTATCTATGAATGTACAAACTGGAATTGGAAATGACTTTATCTCTCGGACAAGAGGTCTATTTCTATACTCTTAGATCAGTTGCATTAATTGTTTATCTATGAATGTATAACACTGGAATTTTAAATGAACTTGAAATCGTTCAGTGGTCATGGTTTTAGTTTAGCCTCTGAAAAATGTGTGCAATAGCATGAAAAATGTATGCAATATCATGCAATGGTTATGGTGGATGGTTTTTTAACACACAAAAGACTCGAGATGATGGTTCGAGTTGTTTGACTAGTTAAGATGTAATAAAAAATCGTCAATCTACATATGGATTGGTTTCATTCGGCAATGGGTATAACCATATTGTATCCGTTGTCTTAGTGTTTTAATTATTAATTAAATGTTTTTTTACAAAAGTAAAAGTTATAGGAAAGTTAAATATAATATTATGAAGAATGTAAAGTTAAATAAAAGAAAGTATAATGATATAAATGTTAAATTGAGTTATAAAATAATAATTAGATGAAATTTAAATAATTATATAAAAGAATAAAAGTACAATTGAGTAAAAGTTGAATAATTATAGAATAGAATAAAAATAATTAAATATATTCATTAAATAAAATTGAGGTTTGTATTTTTTAAATTACAATATAACTTTGAACAAAAATGTACGAAAAGAAAAACTGAAACACAAAATCATACAAAAAAAAAAAAAAAAAAAAAAAAAAAAAAAAAAAAAAAAAAAAAAAAAAAAAGGAAAAAGAAAATGTAGCGAAATCATACAAAAGAAAAATAATGTGCAACTAAGGATGATGAAAAGAAAAACTGAAACACAAAATCATACAAAAGAAAAGGAAAAAGAAAATGTAGCGAAATCATACAAAAGAAAAATAATGTGCAACTAAAGATTAAGGTTATGGCATACAAAAGAAAAATGAAATAATCAAATGTATTAGCAAATGAGACATTGGATTATTTAAAGAAGGAAAAATAGGGAGGTATTTTGGTGAAAGTAAACTTTGAGAAAGTATATAATTCGATGAATTGGAAGTTTCTTTTTTATATGTTGAAAAGATTGGGATTCGTTAATAAATGGATTAAATGGATAAAGGCATGTATGGAATCAACTGCGGTCTTGGTATTTGTTAATGGAAGCCCTACGGAGAAATTTAAGCCTAAAAGGAGATTAAGATAAGGTGATCCACTAGTACCATTCTTGTTCATTATAGTTACCGAAGGTCTATCAAGATTGGTTAGGGAAACTAAGAAGACAAATTTGCTTAGTGGTGTGGAAGTAGGTAGGGAGGTGTAGGTCGAGTTGTTACGATTTGTAGATGATACAATATTTTTGTAAACTGCCTTATGCTAATGTGTTGGCAATAAAAGTTATATTAAGGTGTTTTGAGTAAGTGTCAAGGCTTATGATTAACTTCCATACGGAGGAATTTAAGCCTAAAAGGGATTAAGATAAGGTGATCTACTAGCGTCATTCTTGTTCATTATAGTTATCGAAGGTCTATCAGGACTGGTTAGGGAAGCTAAGAAGACAAATTTGCATAATGGTGTGGAAGTAGGTAGGGAGAAGGTGTAGGTCGAGTTGTTACAATTTGTAGATGATACAATATTTTTTTGTAAACTGTCTTATGGTAATGTGTTGGCCATAAAAGTTATATTAAGGTGTTTTGAGTTAGTGTCAGGGCTTATGATTAACTTCCACAAGAGTCAGGTGGCATCGGTGGATATCCCTCAAATTGACAGATTCATCTATTCTAAGTGTCTAAACTGCCGACAGATGGAAATACCGTTTAAGTATTTGGGTATAACAGTGGGGATAACCATAGAAGATCTATATTTTGGATTCCAATTGTTGATAAAATAAGATTTAGACTTTCGATATGGAAGGACGGAATGGTTTCGATGGCAGGTAGAATTTGCTTAATTGAGTCAGTCATTAGTGCCTTGCTCCTACACTACTTCTCTTTCTTTAAAGCATCGATTGCAGTATGCAATATGATTAGGAGAATTAAGACTAAATTCTTATGGGGTATGCAATATGATTAGGAGAATTGAGACTAAATTCTTATGGGGTTGGGGTAATGAAGGAAGGAAGATTGCTTGGATGAATTGGAAAACGGTTTACAGTCCAGTTGAAGTTGGGGGATTGGGGATCAAAGATATCGGGTGTTTTAAGGATGCGCCTAGCTAAGTGGAAATAGAGGTTAGGAAATATAGGGGAGGGGTTGTGGAGAGAAATATTGACATCTAGGTATAGAGATTGGAGGAATATGAATGAAAATAAGGTTCAGAGAAAGCAGTCTTCATAGTGGCAGGACTTGTGTCGAGTATGTGAAAATGAACTACAAGGAAACTGGTTTGACAGTCGAATGCAGTGGACTTTGGGAGACGGATGGAATGTTAAGTTTTGAGATGATAGGTGGGTAAATGACAGAGTGTTGAAAGAAGAATTTCCGATGTTGTTTAGTATTTTACAGAATAAAGACAGTGAAGTGTATGATCTTGTGGATTGGGGACATAGTTGGAGTGGAAGGTGTACAAGTTGGAATCTTAGTTGGAGAAGAGAGAGGTTTGAGTGGGAAAAATAGTTAGAAAAGCAATTTCTGAATCTGATATCAAGTGTCCAATGGAATAGGGAAGGACAAAACAGGCTGAAGTGGGTGGGGGATGACCAACAGGTATACACAGTCAAGTCGGGGTATAATATACTGAATAGAGAGGAAAAAATTGAGTGTAGAGAGTTTCGAATTGCTTTAGAGTTTAAAGACAGAGTCGTCGGCATTAGTGTGTGTATGGAGAATAATATGGGACATGTTGCCTACGAGAGTTAACTTGGTAAGAAGAGGAGTACAATTGGGGTGTACTCTATGCCCTTTGTGCCGAGAAGATGTAGAAAGTGCCCAACACATGTTCTGTACGTGTAAGGTTACTCAAAAAGTTTTGGATTTGTGTGAGAAGTGGATAGGGAGGGTCACAGTTAGACACGAGTCTATTCCTATCCATTTTCAAAGTTTCCATCTAATGGATCAAAGGAAAAGTGTTAACAGAGCTTGGAAAGGGATGTGGGTAGCTGTAGTGACGAAAATTTGAAAACATAAAAATAAAGTAGTGTTCAGAGGAGGGGTGGTAGATGAGGTGGAATTTTTTTGTCTAGCACAATTAAAGAGTTGAGAATGGTTCAAACATAGGATGTCGAGAATAATATTATTCTATTCAGATTGGGACTTTGCCCCAGTTAAGTGTTTGCAATCAGTGAAATAGGTAACTAGTACGTGGTCTAAGGCATCTAGATAGAGAGTAGGATTTTCATTATGTTGCAGGTATTTATACTTGAGAAGGAAGTTGAGACTTACAAGAAGATAATATCAAGATGACTACTAATTCCAGGATATAAAATTTATGGAGGAAGCATAGGGGTTCAGTGGACAAAGTGTGGGGTGCTGTGTACTATAATATATTTGAGGAATTTAACTTGTCATTATTGTATAGGTTATTACATGCATTATCTTTACAATTTATCTTGGAAGAAATGTAATGGGGTTTATTCTATGTATGAACATATCTGAGGCTGGAAAGGGGTCAAAGTACTATGATTAGGGTGTATAAGGGTTGGACTACCTCTAAAGTGACCTTAAGTGACCTTATTTATTTAAATTTATTTGTTGACTGTTCAAAAAAAAATCAAATGTATATCTTAAAGTTATTTGATTCAATAAAATTGAGGTATATAAATAATTATTATGTGAGGATTATTAACGATTCTAGTAGGATAACTATTCTGTTATGATCTTGTTATTCCATATATAGAGTAGTTTTCTTTCATCAAGGGAATAAGAAAAAAAAAATATTTTCAGTCTCATATCCTTTGTTCTTTTTTTTTTCTGTTCATCTTTTTATTTTTGTAATATGGTGTCAGAGCTTCTCTAACTGAGAGAGCTTTGTTGTGCCAACTCTGAACAAAAATGACTGTAGTTACTTATGGTTCCTCTGCCTCCTCAGGTGGTGGCTCACATGGCTATTATGGTTTCTACAACAGAAATTCTCAGAATTCTCAAGTCAAGAGAGGGACCAAGGTTGACAAGCATTACAATAGTAAGAAATGCACACATTGTGGTAAAAGAGGTCATACAATTGATGAGTGTCATTGTTCACATGTGGTGTTCCACCAAACCATAAAAGGAGAGAATCTCTGTTAACAATGCCTTTGCAATCAAAACAACAAATGAGAGTGATACACTTACAAACCAAGAGGAATCTCAGCAGTCTTCTAGCTTTAGTTTAACCAAAGAGCAATATAACATTCTCCTAACTCTTTTTCAGCAATCTCAGTTAGCTGCAACCCCTAGCACTAACCATCATGCAAATCACATTTCCAATGCATCCACAAGTATCATCTGCAAGATCACTACCAATGTTTGTCTATTGGATCTTAGATTCAGGTGTCACTGATCATATTAACTCATCTTTAGAGAATTTTGCAACATATAGAATTATTTTTTATATTCCTATCAAGTTACCTAATGGAATTACAATTCATGCAAACATTAAAGGTACTATCATATTTTTTATTACATTCATTCTGCATAATGTACTATACATACCAAGATTTAACTTCAATCTCATTTCAGTATCTCAACTAGCATAAAATTTGATTGTTCCATTAGGTTTACTAATCAAATATGTGAAATACAGGACAATCACACTATGAGAATAATTGACTTTGTTAAGATGCACCGTAGACTCTATGTTCTTGAAAATTCTAAGGGATCAGGAAAACACTTTGTCCCCAGCTTCAATTTCAATAAATAAGGTGGATGATTGACATTTTAGATTAGGTCGCTTATCTAAGCACAAACTATCTGTATTGTCAACAAAGTTTGATTACATTTCTAGCAAAACATGTAATGAGTTTTGTCAAATGTCCACTTGCTATACAGAAAAGACTTTCATTTCTTGTAAGCACTTCTTTAAGCAATAAAATCTTTTATTTGTTACATATGGATATTTGGGGACCATTAGCCATTACTTCTGTGTATGGACATAGTTGTGGATGATTTTTCTAAACATACTTGGATTTTTCTTTTGAAAACTAAATTAGAAGTACAGGGCTGCATTAAATCTTTCATTACTTTGGTTGAAACTCAATTTTCTACTACTGTCAAATGCATTAGGTTTGATTAAGGACCTGAATTTAATTTGCATCAGTTTTACTCTCTCAAAGGCATAGAATATCAAATGTCTTGTGTTGAGACTCCACAACAAAATGAAGTGGTAGAGAGAAAACATCAACACATTTTAAGCATTACTAGGGTTCTTATTTTTCAAAGTAACTTGCCTGAATTGTTTTGAAACTTTGCAGCCTCTCATGCTGTTTTTTTGCTTAATAGATTGCCTAACAAGATTTTACATAACAAAAGTCCTTATGACATTTTGTACAGCTCTTCTCCTGATTTTGCTTTTATTAAAGTTTTGGTTGTAAAGTTTTTGGATCAACTTTAGCTCATAATAGGAAGAAACTTGATTCTCGGGCTAGACGGTCTGTTTATTTAGACCATAGACCAGGGAAGGGTTCACTTCTTTATGACTTACTTCTTTATGACTTACACACTAAAGAGGTTTTTTTAATCCAGAAACGTCATCTCCTTCAATGAAGATAGTTTTCCTTCTAAGCATATTGTCAATCATATAGATAATGAAAATTTTGTCACGCCATATTTTCTTGATTATGAAGATACTGATCTCTCTTTCCTCACATCCTCTTCACTACAAAACTAAAAAAAACCTTATATTGTCCCATTACTAAATCCTAAATCTTATATTCTTACTCATCTTTTTTTTTTTTTTTTCATTTTTATTAATCTTTTTATTTTCATAATAAAGAAAAAAATGTCTTTAAGAATTTGAATGAAATTTGAACAAGTCAAACATGTGAAAGATAATGAAAAAAATTTGCGAAGTAAAAATAATTATAAAATTAAGGCAAGAAAAAAATAAATAATTTTTTTTAATTCATATAATAAATTATGAACATTTTAGTAATTTAAAATAGAAATGAACATGAGAACAGAGAAAAAAATTATTACTGGTATAAAAAGATGAGGAGATAAAATAAATATGTATATTCTTATCCTGTAACTCTACCCATTCTAAAAAGTTGGTTATTACCGTCACCATATCGCATCAATATAGAAATTTCTTATCAAAATTAGAATAAATTTGAATAATATGGTTAAGATATTTTTATTTCTCATCCTTAATATCTACCTTCAATAAGAAACAATATCCATAATATTTTTGGAGAGAAAGCTAATATAAATATATTATTTGTCTTAAAATAATTATAGTTTTATTTTTGAAAGAAATTTAATTTGATTAATTTCTAGCTTTTACTAAAATGTTGATTTTTTTATCTGTAATCAATTTTTAGATAAATAATGTTAGTATTTGTTTTTATAATAGACAAGTAATGAGATAAGGAATAAAATTATTTTAATATAAAATCGTTTTAATAATTGAAATATTTATTATTTTTATTGTCATGTATCTGAATATCCGAAACTGGTTAAACACTTTGTTTGAAGTTGACATAGTGGGGTAGCAACATTTTTTCTCTTACTATTTTTTAATGTTGTATTATTAGTTGAAATTTATTAAAAGTTAAAAGTAACATGAATATTGAAATAGGGTAGTACTAACTGTTCTCCTTAAATGAAACCAATAACTATGTTTCATTTATTATATCAAGTTATCTTTCACTCTGGATGTTGACATTTGGAGGTTTATAGTAATCCCATTCAGTTTGACCTATAGAATGTACAATATATATCAAAGCTCTCATCAATACAAGAGGTTTATTCCTATACTTTGTATCAACTGTTTTCTGAATGTACAAACTGGAATTGGAAATAACTTTATCTCGAACAAGAGGTCTATTTCTATGTTTCTAGTGGATGGTTTTTTAACATAGAAAAGACTAGAGTTGACGGTTCAGTGGTTTGACTAGTTATGATGTTATAATGTTTTTCATTCGGTAATGGGTATAATCATATTGTATCCGATGTCTTAGTGTTTCAATTATAAATTAAATGTATTTTTTACAAAAGTAAAAATCATAGTAAAGTTAAATATAATATTATGAAGAATGTAATGTTAAATAAAAGAAATTGTAATGATATAAATGTTAAATTAGAGGTATAAAATAATAATTAGATAAAAGTTGAATAATGATATAAAAGAATAAAAGTATAATTGAATAAAAGTTGAATAATTATGGAATAGAATAAAATCAATTAAATATATTGATTCAATAAAATTGAGAGGGTTATATTTCATAAATTGCAATATAAGTTTGAACAAAATCGTACAAAAAGAAAAAAATGTACCACAAAATCATACGAAAGAAAAAGAAAATATAGCAAAATCATACAAAAGAAAAATAATGTGTGATTAAAGTTATGATTAAAGAAAAATAATGTGTGATTAAAGTTATGATAAGAGAAAAATATTAAAATGAAAATTGTTTTAGAAAAACAAAATTCTTTTAAATAAAATAATACAAAAGAAAAATAACGTGTGATTAAAGTTATAATAGGAGAAAAAATTATTGAAATGAAAATTGTTTAAGTAAAACAAAATTCTTTTAAATAAAATAAAACTAATGTTAAAAAAAAAAGATTATATTACTTAATAAATTAAGAATTTATAAGTTTTATGATTAAATACTTGAATTTAAGAATAAAATATTTTCTTGTAAAAGAATAAATAATAAATAAAAATATTAAAAAGGAATAGAGACAATTAAATGTATATCTTAAAAATTATTTGATTTAATAAAATTATGGTATGTATTTTTTGAAATGCAATATATAAGTTATGATAAGAGAAAAATAATTCTTTAAAAATTTGAATGAAATTTGAACAAGTCATTTAAGAGATAATGAAAGGAATTATGTAATAAAATATTTTTTTTTAATTTGTATAATAAATTATAAATATTTTAATAATTTAAAACGAAAATAAGTATAAAATGTAGACCATAATTATTACGAGTATGAAAATAGTGAGGAGATAGAATAAATATGTATATACTTGTTTTTGATAACTCTATCCAGTGTAAAAAATTTGTTATTATCATAATCATATCTCGTCAATATAAAAATTTCTTATCAAGATTATAATAAATTTAAATAATATGGTGAAAATATTTTTATCTGTCATCCTTAATATCCACTTTTAATAAAAAAAACAAGATCTATAATATCTATGGAGAGAAAGCTAATATGAACATATTATTTGTCTTAAAATAATTGCAGTTTTATTTTTTAAAGAAATTTAATTTGATTAATTCTTACTTTTTACTAAAATGTTGATTATTTTTTATCTGTAATTTATTTTTAGATAAATAATGTTAATATTTGTTTTTATAGTAGACAAGTAATGAGATAACGAATGAGATTATTTTAATATAAAATCGTTTTAATAATTAAAATATTTATTACTTTTATTGCTACCTATCTAAATATCCGAAGCTGGTACACTTTGTTTGAAGTTGACATGGTGGGATTAGCAGCATTTTATCTCTTACTATTTTTTTATGTTGCATTATTATTAGTTGAAATTTATTAAAAGTAACATGAATGTTGAAAAGGGTATTACTAACTGTTCTCGTTAAATAAATCATTCCTACCTTGATTTTTTTCTATATTCCAACTTGAATCAATTAAAATCAAATTAAATGAAAAGTTTAAACGTATAATATATTCACTAATTTAAATTAGTTTTTGATAATTAGGTTTAGTCTTTATGAGTTTAAAACAACTCAAAATTACTTTTGCTTTTTGATTTTGCTTATTTTCATATACATAATTACGTTACTTCAGCTCCTTCAGCGTTTTCACTAGTTAGACTAAAAGGACTAAAATTATAATAACTTTGGACTAAAATTATAGTAACTTCTAAAATAAGTGGAATTAGTCTGAGAAAAGAGAGATAAACTTAGATGAAATATGGGTTGGTTCAAAGTGAAGATATATTATATTCTTATCATAGTTGTTAAAACTTAAACAAGTTTTATTTGTTATAAATATTTTAAAATGAATTTAATATCTAATTTTTTTTTTCAAATTTGGATAGTAAATAATTTAAATTTAACCTAGATATTTTATTAGTGTGAAAGTTTTATAATGTGAAACAATTAAGAATTATTTTTTATAATTTTAAAACTAATTTTTATTAAAATAAATATATATAACAAATTATGATTGAATAACAATGTAAAAGAAAACTATTGTTGGATGTATTATTTATTCAAATACTTTTGAGTTCTACTAGTAGACTAGTAATGATCCAACTCACACTGTGTTGCCTATATATTTTTAACTTTATAAATTTATCAGATTTTGGTTTCAATTCTTAATTATTTTAATCTAATTGTTTTTAAAAGTAAATGGTTAGGTCTTCACTTTTGAATACTTTTGTTAATGTTAACTTGATATAATTCAACTCGTGCATCTATCTTGTAGTCATTATTATGTTAATATGTAGTAGTTCCTCGCGGAAAAACTTATATTTTAGCAAGTTAGACGGGTTTGGTATATAAAATTAAATGAGTTTTTTTTTTTTTAAAGTTTGAATGTAATTCATAAAAAAATTGTAAATAAAGAGACTGTGACCTAAATAATAATATGAAAAATATTTTTTTTAAACTAAAATCATCAAACTAGATATATATATATATATATATATATATATATATATATATATATATATAT
>Ga0209489_105242_pt1 | contig 22780 bp, 11 predicted proteins | sample SiratrowhiteBW_FD_187527 | JGI IMG/M metagenome (GOLD analysis project Ga0209489, IMG submission 187527) | Root nodule microbial communities of legume samples collected from California, USA - Siratro white BW (SPAdes) (version 2) | ecosystem: Host-associated > Plants > Roots > Nodule | place...
CTTTTATTTTATCTGTTTTTTTTTTACCAAAATATCTTTTTTTTTAAGTATTTTCTAAAATTATACTAGTGTAAGTTTTATTAATTATTATATTATCAATAACTTTATATAAAACTATATAAATTGTCAATTCAATCATCAAATTATAATTTTATATTATCATAATTGTTGATGTTAAATTTTATTAGAATGGAATGATAATAATAAAATATCAAATAACTTATATTTTAGTATATTTAGAAAATTATATTTTTGTCGATTTCAATTTATGTAAATGTGATCTTAAATAATTTTAAATGAATATAAACTTTTTATACATAATTTATACTAAATCAAAACTTTCAATAGTGAGTTGTGGAAAAGAAAAACACATAGTATAACATTTAATAAATTCTAATTCACAGGGTCGGTCAAAGACCATGCCTGTGAACGTTTTCTCCGTATAAAATGAAAAATAAACACCTCTTTTTCAATATCATGTTTTTTTGTTCATGTAAAACTCTAACTTTTTGCACACTGCATTCAATAATGTATGATCGTGATTGTATAATAACATTTTACTCGCATTCCCTCAATGCTATAATCAAGTCCTTCGATACCCTTTCCTCTACCCCAAAATAATCATGATAGAGAGAAAGTAATATAAACTTTGTATCATTCAGTTGAAGAAAAAATCATATAGTGTTCCTACATATTCAAGAGATGTAAGGTACCAAATATACGAGAGGCTGTAATACATGCATAACAGTTTATCAATGTAGAAAACTTAAAAGAACACTTTGCCATACATCAAGTTTCTATGGCAGAACAAACGAGCCTGCAATAAAATCATAGACCAAGATTCCACGTTGTACTTCCAAGTCTTAAAGAACAGCATATCAATAAAGGAACCTCAAATAAAAAAATCAATATATACAATTTTCATGGTATGAGCATGACTCATTGTGATCCTATCAAGACCAGTACTCTTCACGAGTTCAACCAAAAGGCAAAAATAGTTTATGAAAAGGATTGAAAATCAGTTAAATCTAACTGTTTCACTAAGATTGACACTTCCAATGGTTTCCAAACACTCGTTTATGTTCCTAGCCTGCAAAAAAGTCTAGATGTCAAGATATGGGTTCATCGTATATTGGCCCTTTATACTCAGTTTCACGCGAGAGGTATTCCTGTTATTCACATGCATCAATAGTATGCACATGACATATTTACAATGTGCATTCACCAGTGACACCAAAAACCATACTCGTACTCATGAGATTCCACCTAACACTCTCCTCAGATCAGACTTCTGCTCTGCTGTTAGCCTTGAAGGATACTTGACGTCAAGCTTAACTCTCAAATTCCCCTTCTTCCCAGGCTCTTTTGATATAGGCATTCCTTCATCAGGGACAACAATCTCGGCACCAGGTTTCACAATATCGGTTAATGGTAAGACGAGACTCCTTCCATCCAAGGTGGTGAGGTCCAACGTTTTACCTGTAAGGGCCTCAAGAAGGGTTATCTCCTGGTTGATCACCAAATCATTGCCATCCCTTCTATAAAGAGCATGTGGTTTCTCATCAATCACAAAAATTAGATCTGCTGGGACGACACCAGGCTCCTGGTTACCCTTCTCTGGGAAGGTAATCTTTGTTCCTTTTTTCCAGCCAGGCTTTATCTCAATGGTCAAAATCTCTTCCACATTTCGAGGTTTGCTGAAATTTCATCGTACGTTTCAAATATTGTCAACAAACACAAATATCCACTTCTCAGATGTAAAAGAACAAGAGCAAAAATTTTCCTTAAAGAAACATTTATAGTGTCGGTACATACAAGGCAAATCTTTCCTATTCTCTGGGATAATCCGGTAATTAGATTAACAGTCTGATTACATTATTCAAAATACTCTGCAACTTCCATATTTGGATTTTAGAAGACCTCTGTCTAAACCTAGTTATTAGAACCTAAGGATTCAGCTAGCAATCGATTTGTATCATACGACTCTCAAATAACTTTGAATCTTACTAAACATGAAGGAATCAGAGTGATTTCATGAATCACACATTCTAATAATTCGTTATTTTATCTTTTTTCACCTTTTTCTCACTAATTCTCATGAAAGAAATTGAAAAATCATATAATAAGCTCAAATTGTTAAATAAAAAGGAATCGACGGAGCACTTTCGAACCTATCTTATTTGATTATTCCACTACTACTCACTCCATACATCCACTCTATTTGGCTGTTTCATATCATCATTCCCTTCTTTCAAAATAGTGACTTCATGAACTCGAATATAACAAACAATTCCGTTTTGTGGGTAAGTTGTTTCTATCTATTTTTGGTTTCAAATTATAATATTGAACACTAAATATCACCTGTGTGATATATTCGAAGTCACTTTGCATCGTCTAGGATTCCTACAATTTGATACAAACTATAATTCACAATTCAAAAATTAGTTTGGTGATTCACAGTTAAATATCGATCTGTAATGCTGGTCTAAACTGATAATAACAGAAGCTCCTACTGCAGAAAAACAATACTAGATTAATCAAATCACTACAATCAACCATATAAAGAAAAAAAGGCTTAATTTGGTCCCTGCAGTTCCATAAAGTTGGACTCTGGTCCCTCATTTTGTAACAACGCATCCCATAGTTTCATGTTGATGCTAAAGTTTGATATCACATAAATTGACTCCTTTTATTCACGGTAAGGAAATAATCTTAATTTAAATATATAAGTATTGCCCAAAAGATGCCAGATAAAATTAGCATTTGTAGTAGTCAGTTTCAATAATATGTAATACTTGATTTGCCATGTGTTGGAAAAGAAATAGTTGATCTGTGTTTTATAATCAATAGCATCTCCAACTCGAAAAAATATATGCCCATAAATATTTATTTTTTATTTAACTTGAAGTATCTTGACCCATAGTCCCATATAATCCTATAGTTTTCAAAATTTCCCAAGATTCAGGCAGTATTGGACATGATACACAAATGTGAAATCGAGGGTCATGGATGCAACCTTACAGTACAGAGCAAATAGATAGGCTGTTCGTGCTACTAAAACTTATTGAGTCAAGGCACACAATCTACCATGACTCAGTGGACACATTTTTAATCTAAACCCTTATTTGAAACTAATATGGATATCTTATTTTTAGTCCGTGCAAAGTAAGCCTCACATTGCATCTATATCTTTGGGATTACACCCAATGTAAATACACTATAACAGATATTTATTAAGCTGGCTTATTATGAAAAAGGCTTCCTTCCTTGACGAGCAAACCAATTTAAATTTCAGAATGACTAACGAACACAACATTGATTTGAGCCATTCCAAATAGATTCAAAAAACACATGTATCAACAGGCTTCAATTTAATCACTTCATGTTTATGAAATAGGCTTTAATTAAACTTCAATTTTATATTCTTCCTCCCATATTTTAATGGTTAGAAACCTTCAAGTTTACATATATTCACTAATGAGCTTTTTTGTCCTAGGGCTTCCTCCAGTTCACGAGACCAGAGGCTCACTAATGAACTATAACCAATATATGGATATAGGAAAAATTAATGAACTAAATACAAACTTACTGGTGTGTTTGATTTGATTCCAGTTATAATTGTCAATTCACACGTTTTCGTAAATAATTACAAAAATCTAACATTGTATTCATTTTGCATCTTGTTTTCAAAATTTTTGGGAATGAAGTGGTTGGTAACAGTAAACATTTTTTTTTCTCCATTTCCATCACAAAATTTTGAAAACATAAAGCACAATAAATACATGATAAGATTTTTGTAAATTGTACATTGTAATTACTAACAAAAATAAAGGACAAGCCAAACAGCCTTCTTATTCGTCTTACCTTCATGTTAACATTAATCAAGCCAAGCAACCTTTTCCAAATTAGTCACATTAAATTATATTTAGAGCTAACCTTCAAATTATATGAACTATGTATATAAACTACTAGATTCCATACACTGACAGATGTGCCCATTATGAATTATCTTTCACTAGGATAGGCAAAAGCCAGGGTGCTGAAAATGGTAGGTGACAAAATTATTTTTGAAACCTTAGCGTGGAAGCCTAAAGTTCATCATACACGTGATGATCACTAAAGCAACAGGTTATAATCAAGGCAACTGCAAAGAAATAATATGTATTCGTCTCAATCAACACATTAGCCAATGGTCTGGATAGCCATTGTCTTAACAAAAGTAAGCACTATCCTGACTATGTCCAGCTGAAGCAGGTGCAAAGTGCGCATTACATTCATTACGTGCCTCTTACTGGCAAACATAAAATGCATACCTTATTGAATTCCTTTTCAAAATAATTTATCGTGTCCAAAAGGTCAAAAGCATAACAAATGAACACTAAGGATTCCAAGATGTGAGCGAAAACAACTTTCTGGGATATGTTATACCAACACTTATGAACATAATTTTATCCGCAGACTAGAATCAGTCATGAAATTATTTTCTGTTGTTTAGAAAACAGTCCATGAAAAATTTCTATTTGGTAGGAAAATTTGCTCTTCCAAAATTGACAGTACATATAGTCATCATGGGATTCATATTTACGTTATACATGACACCCCATGTCAAACCTGACATCATCGCCAATTCCACAAAGTCTACTCTTCGGTCCTTAGTTTCAAATATAGAATGAAAAATGACCCACGCATAGACAAGCCACATACATACATACGTGGGAAAAGTGAATAATGTCAAAAGCAAAAGAGGACCAAAAGAAAAAAGTCCTTACCTAGTTAGTCAAAGATTTGGACTTCAAGAACAATCAAGCATAAAGGTGTTCAGCAACCACTACATAGTTCTATTCAGTCAAAGGGTAAGGGAAGCGAAGCGTAGTAGGCAAATGCTAACCTAGAGGCTTGTGAAAGAGAATTTGAAATTTTCACTACAACTCTGGAACTTACAGCTACAAAAATCCTTCATGTGTACACACAACTGGTCTAGTATAGGTATAGAAATTGAAATTAAAAAAAGTAACCCGAACCAAACACCCTTTCAATTTCAACCTCTGTTGGAAATTACACTAATTAATCTATAATCAACCATTTGCCCCACACACACACACACCCAAAAGCTCATCAACCGAAGAAAAAATAAAACCCAAGCAACAATCCGATACAAGCACATTGCGTGAAATTAGGTTAAAGATAAGACTGTTTTACCCAAAAGCGTCGTAGACGTTCCTGGAGATCTTCATCTTCTTTTTGACGCCCTTGTAGAGGTCCTCCAAGCTGCAGGGGAGCGCGTTCTCGACCGGGGCAGCCTTCCTCGGGGCGGCGCCGCTGAACGCGGGGCCGCCGTTGGAGGTTCGGAAGAAGGCGTCGCGGCGCGAGGAGCCGACGTCGTCCGCGCCGAAGAACTCGGCGTAGATGTCGTCGGCGTCGCGGGGGTTGAAGCGGAAGGAGGAGGCGGGGGGGTTTTGGCGGTGGTGATAGGCGCGAGAGGAGGAGGAGGAGGAGTGCGGCGGCGGCGGAAACTGGCCGGATTTGAGAGCCTCCTCCCCGTAAAGATCGTAGATCTGGCGCTTCTGAGGGTCGCTGAGGACATCATAGGCTTCGGAGATTCGTTTGAATTTGGCCTCCGCCTCGCTCTTGTTGTCGGGGTTCTTGTCGGGGTGCCATATGCGGGCGAGCCGCTTGTACGCTTTCTTCAAATCGTCGTCGCTGGCGTTGCGATTCACTTTCAGTATGTTGTAGTAGTCCATGCCCATAACGGTGTCGTTTCAGTGGTCCGGTTCGGCGGCGGAAGCGGCGGCGGAGAGGACCGTTGGGATTCCGTTAGGATTTGGAGGAGGAGGAGAAAATTAAAATGTATAAATAAATAAATAAAGAAATTATGACCCTGCGATTAGTTTCTGTTTTTTCGGGTGAATCAAGTTTTTGTGTATTTAATTCGACGTGCAGCGCACACTACAACACTCTTCTTCATCACCACAACGACACAATCTTTAATCTCCATTATTTATTTCAAAAACAAAACCCTACATTTCATCTTCCTACTACTAACTACTTTTTTAACATATTCAAATATCTACTTCTTTATTTTTTTAATTTATAATAATATATTATCAGATATTCATTTTCTTTACATATTTTATTTTTAAATTACCTCTATATATAATTGTTATCTTTTCATAATTACTGTATTTAACTTTTAATTTCAACGTTTCATCTATCATAACTTTTTTTTCCCACACTCAATTTTGATTTTCTATATCTCATACACCGAACAAATATAAACACATTTTAAAAATTTCATTTTCTTTTTAGGACTTTTTAATTCTAATATTTAATAATAACTTATTATTTTTTTAAATTTTTTCAAAAGTCTAAGCACGTCGTCTGTGTGGCTTTTATAAAGGAAATATGATAAAGAGAAAAAAACACTTTTGGTTAAAATTAATTATGCAATTCAAACTAAATCAAACTTTTGGAGTTAGAATTACTTTAGATTTTGTAATTTTGAAACGATTTTATCATATATTATTTGTTGAACAATCATTTAACTTGAAAATGCGTTAACAATGAACAATTATAATTATTACCCAATATTATATTATTACAATTACAAATTCATAAAGAATAATTAATTTTCTAATACGTTATTGAAGAAGTCTAAAGATTTAAAAAGTCAACTACTAAAATATAACATCTTTTTGCAATAGAAGCATCATAATGAATAATTCCCCAATTGAAACGTGTCAAAAGAAGTTAAGTTTTTCTAGTTGAAACTTCTATTATTAAAAAAAAAAAAAAAACTTCATATCGAGTCACCTGATTTTATTGAATTTTTTTTATCAATTGGTAAAATTTGTTTCAAAAAATAATTACACGTTGTAAAATTATATTCAACAATATTTCCAACCATATATAGTTTATAATTTTTGGATTTTATTTAATACTTTAAATAAATTTTTTGTGTAACATAAGAAAGTAGAGAGGAAGTTGGCATTTGCTTTGTATGTGTATTTTCTGATTCAAATTATAAGAGACCTACTTCGTTGGAAAGAAGATTTAAAATTCTTCAATTTAGACTTTTGAATCACTAAGAATGCTTTTGAAACGAAGAAGCTATTATCCTTTCAAATTGGTGCTTTTGTTTTGAAAAGTTTGGACAAAGTGATTTAGATTCTTTGAATTTTTTTATATTAGTGGGTTTGAATTTCTTTTCCAAAAGTAAATATGCATTTTCAAACAAGCCTACATAATCTTTAAAATCATATACATGTTTTAATTTCTGTACTTTATTTTATATTTTAAACAGATTTTTTTATTAAGGTTCAGTTTAAGATTAAGATTATGAAGGTTTCTTTATCATACATAATCTATAATGAAAATGGTGACACATAATTTCATGTCAAAAAATAGATTAATTATAAGAAAAAAAGGAATTTAATAGAATTATTTTGAAACTTTTAAAAAACTTTTGGTAGATGGGATTGTGTTATTAGGTGGTTTTAGAAAATAAACAAAATACTTTTAAAAGAGATAATCAACTAATAATAATGTAACTTATACTAAAATAATCGTAACATAATTTTATATTGGTTCACACCAACTTAGATTATATTCAATTTTCTAAAACCAAGACAAAGGATTCCATTAATTAAATGATATTATAAGTATTATTATCACTTTAGACTTAGAAGTACATAAAGTCACTTCTAACTATTGAAGTACACATGCTAAATACATAATGTCTCCTCTAATTTATCTGCAAAAACTTTACTTTGAGTTTAAGCAAAAGCACATAAAGTCTTTTTAGGAAAAACACACAATACCTCTCCATGTTACACAACCATAAAGTTGTTTATTTACAAGGTTCACACTCAAACAATAAATTATTCACTTCTTGCTTCTAGAGATAATGTCACAATAATGAAGGATTTGTGGTCTTGAAAAAGGCCTCAAGCCTTAAGTGAAGATGTTGTAGATGTTTAAAGTATTTTTATTTTCATTGTAATTATTGTTTGAGTCTTTTACACAAAGATATTCACAAGGTCAACACAATCATTCTAAAATGAGTTAAAATAAATTTTGAAAAAAGAAAAATTTGATTTGAAAGGTTTTAAGAATAGAATAATTAATTACATTTTTATTAATGAATTAAATTGTTCCTAATGAGTTTCAAAACAGGATAATTGATTATCTATTGATTATCTATTGTTTAATTGATCAAAGCAGAAAGTTGGGACATCTAATTTGAATAATTTAATCCATTAAAATGTGTCTTAATGGATTAAATCAAGAAATATTGTAACTATGTTTCAAAAGAATAATAAGATTAACAACATATATAATGAAAAACATAATTTTTTTAGTTTTTAATCAGTGTTTTCAAAAGTCTATAAATAGAGTAGTTGGTTTATTGTTTTTAATATACTTTAAAATATAAAAACATTATAACATGAGTGTTTTAAGCATTTTCTCACACTGATTTGTGTTCTCAAGATTTTCAAATCAAGGTTGTGTAATTGTTAAATCTCCTGTACTTTTGATGTGAATTTTTTTTTGTATTTTATTGTTGTTGTAATTGAATTGTTCCAGTATTTTGTTCTTGGTGATCAAGAATTGATAAGTCCTACATGATCTTGTATTATAAGAGTTGATAGGATTGATATCCTCTTTGTCTCAAGGTTTATTGTTTGATACCATTTTAAAATTGTTCAAGAGTTTATTGTTTTGTAATAATTTTGTAAAGTTAGTTGAACCAATAATTCTAAGGTTGAATTATTAAGACTAGATGTAGAATCTTGTTGATCTGAACTAGTATAAAATCTTTTGTGTAATCTTTTCTTGTTTATCTTCTTTTAATTACATTACAATCCATTCTTAATCTTTTCTTGTTTATCTTCTTTTAATTACATTAGAATCCATTCTTGTATCAATTTTGCTTTGACTGTAATTGCATTCAAATTTTTAGGCCCTACTTCTTCTAGGATCCTTGCAATTGAGGATTAATGAGTGAGGATGAAGCTAGAAAAGAGTTCCCAAGGTTTTTGAGTGATAGTAAGATAACTCAAAAGTTCATTGGTCTTGTTTTTTTAAAGAGGTTTTAATTTTAAAGGTGAAGGGAACAAAAATTATTATTGATGAATATATTTAAATAAATATTGTTGAATTTAAATTGGAAGGTGATTTGAAAAGACTTCTCTTCATAAGATGGGGTTAGTCAAGAAAGGTGACTAATGTGTTTACAAACATGAAGAACAAATGTCTGCACTAGAAGAACAAAATGAACCTACACAGAGGAAGGACGACCCAAATAAAAGTGAAGAAAAACCCCTATTTCTTTTGAAGAAGCTCTTCTTATGAAATTAGATAAGGTTGATAATTATCAACTGAGAAAAAATGAAGAACATAGTGATACTTTGGAGAACATTCATCTTGTTCTTATAGACTCAAATAAATTAAATCATTCATCTTGCTCTTTTCTTTTATTATTACACTTCTACAAACTTTTGCTATTTTTTACTAATTGTAGGAAACGATCCATCCTAGACCATTTTTCCTTTCATTGTTTTACAAATATTGTTAAAAACATTTTTAAGCTCTATTCAATTCTCTTTCTATAACTAATATATTATTTTTATCTTTTATTAGAAAAATAAATGAGATGATTTCATCTTGAAATGTCCAATCTAATAGACATGTTATATAACTAATATATTATTTTTATCTTTTATTAGAAAAATAAATGAGATGATTTCATCTTGAAATGTCCAATCTAATAGACATGTTAGTACAAACTTATGTTAACAGGTATTCATTTTTTTTTCATAATTATATTAACTCTAAAGATACATACATAAAAATAAAAAGAATAGAGAATTGAAAAAAAAATATACTCTTATGATAATTCTCTTTAACTTAAGTGTACTCTTTTAATTATATCTGAGTTCATGGTTATAGAAAAAGAAAGGAGAAAAGAAACATTTGAGATTTCAATAAAAAAGAATAGAAAATTTATGAATCGAAAGAAGTGATTATTTGAAAAAAGTTATGAATTTAAAGAAGTGATGATTTTACATAAGTTGAGAATAAAAGTATAAAAGTGTTTAGTTTTCTATTTTATAACTTTTATAACATATCTTAAAACATAATTATTTATTGTTCCTCAGCTTGAAACTTTTTCCTTTAATATTTACAAAAATAATTTGATTACTTTATAAATATAACTTATATCTAAAAATTAATTTTACAATGAAAATAAACTTTTGTCGTGTATTTTTATTAAAATATGCAAAAGTTTTTTTTTTATAATTTCTTTTATTGTGTTCATTTTTTGAAAAAATAGTATTAGTTTTGCAAAAATAATATAAGTGTTCCCTTTCTGATTGATAGCCAACATAAAATAGAAAAAAAGAAAACGTTTCATTTTGAGTAAAAGCATAAACATGCTTCCATTGTTTTGCCAATAAAACAGTAAGACTAGCAATTGGTTTTTATTGTTACTGTACTCTTTTTATTAACTTTACATTTCATCTTCTTCTTTTTTATAAAATATATACTTTGTGAAAATTAAATTTGCTGTGTTCTCTGCTTAGAAATATTTAACTAATATTCAAATCCTAAATTATATGTAATCCTAAATTTTTATAACATTAAAAATAAATTTAACTTCTAGAATTTAAATATTTAACTAATATATCGTGTTCAATCCTCCTCCATCCTCCTTCATCCCATTGAAAGATTCAGTTTGAAATGCAGCCAAAACATGTTTATGAGCATCAAACCTTTTTCCAGCTACACAGAAAGTTACATCTAATCTCTCCTCATTCTCTAACAGCATTCTCAAATGTGACCCCATCATGTATTTGATTAATCACTGTTTTTTAATTATTGATATGCTAATTAATCAACCATTGTAAGTGTGTTTCACAATAGCCAAATCAATCGAATTGAGACACCACTGACACCTTACTAAAAACCCTAAACCAGGTTAGGAAGCCATGATCGATTAGGTTTATCAGATAATCGATTATCTTTCATTTTACACCTAATCTATTACTGTAATTGATTATAGTTTGCAAACTCATTTTAGATGAAGATGGATACTCGTGAAGTGAGTTTGTTTGAACTAATTTAGGAGATTTACTAATATTTGGAGATGAGATACTCAATTATATGAGAAGATTTATAAAAATGTAATTGGAAATTATTAAACATCCATTGTAATATACTCTTCTATGTATATGATATACAATTGAATCAATTATTCTACAAAGGTCAATTAGTAATTTTATAAATATATTAATTAAAAAATATATATATAATATTTATTAAATTATTTTTAAACTTTCATAAACATTACTTTTAAATCATTTCAAATTTTATCATCTATCTACTAATCCAAACAACCTTATTATTTGCATATAATCCATTCAAATTCTTTTAAATTCATTATCTTCAACCAAATAAATGATAAAAGAATGAAGGTAAAACAATGTAGGTTAGATATGCAACATTGTTTCAAAGAAGATATTTCATTTTAAAAATACCTTTTAATATTTAATTAAATATTTTAATATTTAATATTAATCAAATTAATTATAGTAAAAATATTTTTAATTGAATTTTAGAACTATATAATCTACCATTTTCATTAATAATGATCTTAATTATGACTAATTTTTGTTCAGAACTTGTTAACCATCTTTATCTATCATCCCAAACACATTCAGACTTTTGCTTCCTACAGCACCATTATTAACTGCACCCCACTATTAAAGAAAAAAAAATTTAAAATATCCTATCTCATTGTACCACACCTCTCTTGTTGCCATACTATCACTATCGTTGCTGTTGTGCCATGATCATTGTAGAAGAAAAAGAAGAAAGAGAATGTTGTAGAAGAAGAGAGAGAACTCATTGTGGAAAAGAAAAAATTTCTAAAACACTCATTCCTTAATATATTATATACATTCCAAAAAGTTTTTCCAAAATATATATTATGAAAATCTTGTTTTGAAAATCATTTTCTACAAAGTATATTCTAGAAATTTTTTAAAACGGATAATCTGGAGTCACTTAAAAAAAAAAAAAAAAAAAGACTAAAATGATCATTTTCTTATATGGAGCTTTGCCAAGAAATTATGAGGTACAAGAAGAAGAAGCCACACATTTATTTTTCCATTCTCAATGTACAAACTTAAAACCTTTAGTAGGTCAAGGCATTCTGCATCCCGTGGTTTGAAGCTGCACCCATAGAGTGGTGAAATGACAAAAATATCTTTGATTCAGATTTATAAAATAACCTTATTCTGGATGGGATGATAATCTAAGGTTATGTATTGTACTATCCAGAATCTATTTTGAAGTTCTGTACATACTTTGGTTTGGAACGATATATAAAATATATTTCAAAATACATATTCTAAAATGTATTTTCAAATTCAAAAATGCATTTAAAAATATATAATTCAAAATGTATTATACATATTCTAGAATATAACGTGCATTCTGTAAAATCCAATATATATTAATATACTCTAGATTCTATAATTTATTTTCTAGATCCTAGAAGGTATTTCCAAATTCGAAAAAACATTGAAACATTCTCAGATCCTAGAAGGTATTTCCAAATTCGAAAAAACATTAAAACATTCTCAAATATTTCAAGAATGTATTTCCATACAATTCAAAATACATATTTATGAAAGATGTAGAAATTAATTTTTATGGGAGTACAGTATCAATATATTGGAGTGGATAATGCCATGACTCCTCGTTTAAAGAAGTAGATTTAGTCAAGTCCGGTAACACTAACATTGTAATTATTTTGATTACTTTTTTAAAAGGCAACTTATTAGTTACACATTGATTAATTCAAATTAATAAAACAATTTGTATTATGATTAATGTGATTATTTATTCAGAAAATGTATTATGATTAATTTAATTTGACTTTAGAGTGTATCTTTTTCAGATAAAGTAACCTAAATTTGAAACAAATTTATAATTAATTATAACACATTTTAAGGCTGGGCAAGGATTGAAGGATGGAAGTTTAATAGTAGTGGGACCAATAATGGAGATTTACAAGTCTTTTCCTCGAAATTGCTACAGTGAGTTGAGATTTTCAAGGCTTCACCAACAAAGGATGTATTTACAATTTAAGGCTGGTCCAGACTATGTTCTACCTCATAAAGTTCATAATAAAGGATCCGATAGAGAGAATGTCTAGACAAAGTGAGGAAAAGTAAAATGAAGGCTTAAATAGCTACACTTTTAAATTTCTTCAACAAGCAGATACCTAGACTTTCTATAAACATGCTCACAAGTTCATATCTCCAATAAGAAGTCCTATAACTGGTTTTCTGCACACAAGTTAGAAAATTCACATTTACCAATGGAATTATCAAACACAGATATAAGACAGATATACAAAGAATATGTACTTTTTTTTGGGTAGGTAGCTGGAGCATCTGCTCCACACCTTTTGGTGACAGGCTATGAATCATTTTTAGTACGTAATTGCAATCCTCCAATGCAAGCTGCAGGCATCTTACATCCAATCCAACTAAGAAACCTAAGCTAACCAACTCCAACTCTCAAGATCATTATATCTTAAAACACTAAAACTCAAATCTTTCCAAAACTTGCTTTCATGGAGAGATTCTGAAGACTTCCAAGCACAACAAATGACTCAAAAAGAAATGAGTAACTGACATGGCACGAGGTTACTCTAAGAAATTACTTTACTCTCAAACCACCACAGCTTGACCAGTCATTCCATCATGAAGCTGAAGCGAGCCATCCTTCATCAAATTTAGGCTCAAACTCTTGAATCTCTCTCTTGAATATTGCCTGGATGCTTTTCTCCAGTCAGTTCCAGTTTTCATCATTGCCACGAACTCGTCATAACTAATGCGACCATCCTGTGAAATGAAAACAGAAAATTGAAAAACGATATAAAGACTTATAGAGAAGCATACATAATGTGTATATGAGATGATAAAGGAATGTAACGTGACGGGGGCAGCAAATAACTGTAATTTTCATTGAAATTAATTTCACACATAGTAAATATAATTACTAAACAAAAGTTATTCCAATAATTGAAAGCTAATAATAAGGAAATAACAAGTAATGAGCATGAAAGCCAAACCTTGTCAGTGTCTACTTCACGCATGATATCATTTAATACATCAGCATCAGTTTCTCCGGACTCATCTGCTAATGCTTCTTGTAACTCTCCTGACTCAATATAACCACTTCCATTTTTGTCAAAAAACTTGAATGCTTTGTGGAAATGCTCATCGTTCTCCATTTTCTGCAAGTGAATTGTAACAGCTACAAACTCTCCATAGTCAAGTACTCCATTCCCATCAACATCGGCCTACGTAATTCAAAACAAAGGAAACCATTCTTGAATCACAAATTTGTAATACAAATACACTTGACAAGTCAGTTAAGGGGTGAAAAGCAACTCAATTTATTTGACTTCAGACATATGAATCTCATTTCAATGAAATTAAGAGTGTCTCACTAGCTTACCACTTCCATAAGCATCTTTATCTCTGGCTCAGCCAATTGTGAACCAACTTTTCTCAATCCAGCCTTCAGCTCCTCGTATGTTACTCTGCCATCTTTGTCAGTATCCATCAATGTAAACATATCTTTGATTATTTCTACCTCTTCAACAGATAAATGCTCTGCAATTACCTGTAGCATTCATTCAAAGAAACCCACTATTTCAATCACATAGAGACTTGAGTAAACAATCAAGCATAAACCAGGACAGATGCTAACCCTTAGAGCTCTCTTTTTGAATCTATTCATCACAGAAAACTGCTTAAGCCTTGACCTCACAATATCTCCTAATGGAACATTTGGAGCTTTCTTAGCATTTTGCAGCCAGGGATGTTCTGTAAACATAATTAAAGATGGTAAATATTCACAAGACTTTCTTCATAAGATAAACCTAATGTTTGGCATAGTTGGATTGAAGCCATGTTTTTTGTGGACATAAGATAAAGGCACAACACTCTAACTTATAATTTTTGACAGTCCTGTTTTGATTAAGGATTGAAGTGTAGAATGATTAGACATAGGTCTTGCCATTATAGGTGCATTAGAGGTTATATGTGCATTTATGTTCATATGTGTGCTTAAATAGAATTGTATAAAGGTTAGAAATACCCAAATATTCCTTTTATTAATTTTTTTTATTATCTATGAAAAAAAAACCTAATGTACAGGTCCTATCTCCCAACCCATGCCCTAAGCATTCAAATATTTAACAATTTATTTTTCCTTTTTGAGAAGAGAGAAATGGGTAAAAAGACAAGGGTGAGAATGACATGATTTTGAAAAATTAAATGATAGACACAGCTGTTGCAACATTATGATTTTGAAGCCCCCACAAGATAACCCTATTTAGTTAACAAGACAAAACCTTCTAAGACACAAAATAGACCACAAATATCACTGTTAATATAAAAATAAAAAGAACACTATTCAAGTTCAAAGAAGTGAAAACTTATTCTCTCCTCACTCCTATCTACTCTAGCAAGACACAATGCATTTGAAACCCAGAAACAAATAGAAAATGGATCCAGCTTAGGCTATGGACGGTGTTTGAAACTTGAAACCCCTCTTGTGAAAAGCTATTATAGCTTGCTAGTTGCTAACTAGCCCAATAGAAGCATAAAATAGGAGGATCCTACAAATAAACCATAAATGAACAGTGTGCCCGGTTGAGTCAGCGGAAAATATATGACTTAGCGAAAAAGACTTTCAACCAAAGTTAGAGCTATGACTTTGAAAAATGAATATTTTAATTTCTACATATTATAGCCACACAAACACAGTGTGAAGCGGTTTTCTTTCCAAATCCTCCACCTTCCAAGTTTCCACCAACTCATCCAAGCAACCCCTAATTGGATAACAACTAACAGTTAATCCCAAGCTCCACCCACTAATTCCATAACAGAAAAAAAATTTCCTCAAGCCTTATAGCTACCTATTCTAGAACAGTATTCTTAACAAATAGTATTAGGGTTTTTATTTTTATTTTTTTTCTTATATGCCATCTTGTTTTCAGAGGCTTTCTGCTGACAAATTTGGTCCACACAAATTTCAAGTCATATCAGACGACGACGGTGTAAGAATCTAACGGAGAAGAAACTATTTGTCATGGACACCGATACCAATGTACAAAAGTTATAGTAATACCTGACGGGTCATTTATTGAAAACCTACAAAACATACTGAAATCTGAAAAAACTACTTCTGTACCAAAACCAATTCCTACAAAAGGCACTGAGATCTGAAACACACTAGACCTCTCCAGTGACCTCAATTCCAATGTAACAACAAAGGTGAATGTTAACATATATCAGTACAAAAATATATAAAAATAAAAAATAAAAACCTCCCTTGTTAAAAAATTCATCATCTTGCCACCCAGTCAGTAGACAGAAGAACACTACATCACACAGTACAGAGAGGGAATGACATACCAAGAACCTGTTCAGCTGTCAACCGTTTTTTAGGATCCGGCTCCAACATTCGGCGCACAAGGCTTTTGGCACTCTCCGATATCTGCGGCCAAGGTTCCCTCTTGAAGTCAATCACACCCCTCAAGATCGCCAACGCCACACCTTGCTCGGTCTCTGCCCCACCCAAAAAGCCACACCACAACCTCAAATCAAATTCAAACACAGCTAAATCCACCCAAAATAAAACAACAAAAACACAAATCTCTACCTGCCCAGAACGGAGGAACCCCACACAACAAAATATAAAGAATCACCCCAGCACTCCACACATCCACCTCCGGCCCGTAATTCCGCTTCAGAACCTCCGGCGCCATGTAGTAAGGACTCCCCACAATCTCCGCAAACCTCTCCCCTACAAAACCCCCCAACAAAATTTCAAAACATAACACAACTCAAACAGTTCTTGCTGTAAGCTCTAAATAAACTTACCTGGCTTGAAGAACACGGAGAGCCCAAAATCAATGGCTTTGAGAGCCGAGTTTTCCTTCTTATGCGCAAAGAGGAAGTTCTCAGGCTTGAGGTCTCTGTGCATGACGCCATTGCTGTGACACATCCTCACAACTTCGGCGATGGTGCGCGCCACCGCAGCGGCGGCGCGCTCACTGTAGTGTCCACGGGCGACGATCCTGTCGAAGAGCTCTCCTCCCTCGCAGAGCTCCATCACGAGGTGCACGTTCTCGTTGTCCTCGTAGGTGGCCTTGAGCTTCACGATGTTGGGATGCTCCGGCAGTGTGGACATGATAGCCACCTCGCGCCGCACGTCCTCAATGTCCACGGCGGTTCGCAGCTTCCGCTTCGAGATCGATTTGCATGCCAGCGCCTCCTTGGTTTCCCGGTCCGTGCAGAGGTAGGTGATGCCGAACTCGCCCCGGCCCAATTCCCGGCCCAATATGTACTTGTCGCTTATGCGCGTTCTATGACTCATTGGAATCACGTCTTTTAGAACCCGGATCGGCGCCGCCGACCGCCCCGGTTCCTCCGAAAACGGGTTCGGCTTTTTGTGGTTCGCCTCCTTCTTCCTGGCGCGGTTGCCGTCGCTCGACTTCTTGGTACTGTCCTCTACCACATCAGCCTTAGCACACACGTTGCAGTTTCCCATGCTGCGTCTTCTAGAAGAATAAGCTTCTAGAAGAGTTAGAGTCTAGGTTTAGTAGTATCGTCGGCGTGGAGTTTTCCGGCGAAGGGAAGAAGCAGAATAGAGAGAGAAAAGTTGAGTAGAGAAAAAAAGGAAAAGAAATTGGTGGCTTTTGGAAATTAAGTAATAATAAATTGAGAATTAAAAATACTATCCAGTTATATCATTCTTGCATTCAACTTCAATTTGTATCTTCAACCGAATATCCCCGAGCTCATAACACGTGAAACTGTTCATTAAGCATGTTTTAATTTCTATCAATTAAAATATATCATTTCTAATCACTTTTAATCTGTGAAAAAACTGTATTCTGAAGAATATATGTCAGAAACTCTATTATTTCTCTGCCCAAAATTTATTTTTTTGTGTGACACGTGCTTCTAGATTCCTGTTTTATTAAATACTACTTTGCGTGTAACTTACAACGAGTTAAATAAATTTTGTTGGGTGTCATTAATATGAAATGGAAAAGGTTAAAAATGTATTTCTTTTTTTAATTCACTGTTTTTTCGTGAAAGTTATAACTTACTTTTATTTGATAATTTTTATTATATTTTTTTCAGTTTTTAACGAGCTTTGACTAATAATAAAAATATGTGATCATTGTGTATTTTACAATTTCTTCTCTTAAATTATTTAGAAATTACTGTTCAAATGGATAATTAATTATATTTTTATGTCTTATTTTAAAAAAGTTATATGAGGTATTCAATGTCAAATTCACCACCAACCCCTTGTAGTTTGGATAATTACAATTTTTTACTTTTTATATTTGAATATTTATGGTTTCAAATGAAAATATATTTTGTAAAAAAAAAAAAAAAACCATTAGATCTTTGAATAGGGACATAAGATCTACTATGTTTTGTACTTTTGGCTGTGTCATTAATATTCTTTATTTTCTTTTTTTATACATTTATGAAACTATACAAGTAATAAAAAGTTCTGGTCTTAGCTAAATATGAAAACAGAAGCTTCTATTTCAAACTCATCATGTCTTTCTTTGAAAAAAGAAAATTAACAGAGAAAGAGGATAGTTATAAATTTTTCCATAAATAATACATTTTTTAAAGTATTTCCAAAATAAACCAGGTATTATTCCCAAATTCAGTATTTTATTATTCCTCTAGAACACTTCTCACCTTGATCATTGTAATTTAGTGTTTGAATGAACTTTTGAGTCAAACTTAGCTCATGCTGCTTGTGATCATTCAACCTGTTACATTAATTTCATTAATTTCAGTGAAAGAATAACTTGACATATTATTTATAGGTTAAATTACATTTTTGTCTATTACAAATTTTAATTATGATGCATTTTTATATTTTATTAATTTTTATTTAAAAAAGAGAGTCCAATGTTTCTTTTAAAATACTTTTTATGAAAATCTTGAAAGTAACAAATTATTGATGCATTGCCCATCATTGACAGTTTCTGTTTGTCAATTGTGTTAAAATTATATTAGATTTCTTACATATGATAATAAATTATTAATAAATTGACATACTTTTCTAGAAGTGTTCACTTTTTATGAAAATAAATTTGAAGCTATAGGAAAAGTGACTATTATTCAGTTAAGTTAATTAATGTCTTTCAAAAAATAAACATACTTTTTTTTTGTAATTTTCTGCATTAAAGATTATGCTGACTATGACAACAACCTTGAAAAATGGATAAAATTAAAGACTCTATGTTTTCACAAGGAAGGTCTTCGGCTGGCAGCAATAAAACGACAACGCCTCAATGCCCACCAATAATGTTGACCTTTGACCATTTTCATTTACATATTCTTTTAAAAAATTGATATATATCTAAAAAGTGGAAAAATAATTTAGGAAAAAAGGTGGGAAAAGAAAAATGCTCTTTCGGATTGTTGAAGTTGTTGAACGGTGGATGGGTTACGTTAGGAATATTTTGACTTATTAGCCCAACCAAAACATTATAATATTCTAATTTTTTAATATATAGGATTTTATTTTATTACATTAAATTTCAAGTTGATCCAAACTTAGTCACAGAGGCTTCCAAAGGAAAACATATAGTAAATGCAATTAATGAACTTAACTGTTGACTAATCATTCCCAAGTTGAATGGTAAAATTAAGTTTAAAGTAATTTAAAATATAAAATATGTTAACTTGTGAGAGAAGCTTAGGAAACTAGTCTAACTTTTATTGGTAATTTATTGAAACTGATCAACTTTTGATTAGTTGTCTTTGGAAGTATAAGAAGTCGTGATCTAATATATGATTTTGAGTTTTTTTTTTTTTTTTTTTTTTTTTTTTTTTTTTTTTATTTTTTTTTTTTTTTTTTTTTTTTTTTTTTTTTTTTTTTTTTTTTTTTTAAATTAGATTGAAGTTGTGGCCTTTTAATATATTTTTTTATTTATTAAAGTAGTACTTGTAGGTATGATTTTATTTAAAAAAAAACTGAAAATTATGTTAACAAATATTACTTCAATCCAGTTAAAAAAGTTAAAAAAATTAAAGTTTTAATTTTAAACAAAACTTATTCATATAAAGTATTTTCTACAATTTATCTACTTTAATAAATTAAAAAAATTCTACCACTTTCATAAATTTCCATACATTGCTAACAACATAATAAAAATTAGTCGATATAAATATTTATTTATTATATACTAAAGAAAGTATAAGTACCGTTTCTTATAGGCGTAAACAAATATTATCAGAAACTCATTTTTTTTAAGCGTATCTATTTTCAAAGAGTTAAAGATATCGGGAGAGAGAGAAAAAAAAGAAATTATCAATTTAATGGTTAAAAAAGACAGAAAGAGCCAATGTAATGGTCAACACCAGCTGAAAAGGATAAAAAATAAAAGAAAGAAATATAATTTATAAAATAGGGATGATAAACAATAAATGTGATATAGTTTTTTTAGAATTTAAGAAAATTAATAATATAAGTAAAATAATGCCCCAATCCTGTTTTGAGAAATGTTATAGAAAATTATTGAATGTTAACAACTAAATTTGCTAAAAACATATCAATAAATTGTAAAAATTTCAACCACATTTACATCAACTTGTACCACCATCAAATCATAAAACTAGTATGCAATTGAACCTAACCATTATAGAGTGAACATGTCATTTATCAACTTTGAATAGGTCAAACTTTTTAATGCATTAAAAGTTAAAAAAAATTATCAATTTTTTTATCCATGTATTATATTAATTTTAATGCATCTATTGGATTGTTTCTAATAAAGACTTCTTGTCAAAAACTAGTAATATTCACTTTTCATATCTAATATCTTAGTTTGAAAATCGGCATATATTCTTGTAATACTTTCCTGTTCATTTGCAAACGGATCAATTAAAGCTAAACATTAAATAAAGATTAAACATCTTATACTCTTTCTTAATAATAGAATTAAAACACTCATTACTTTCATTTATTGGTTTGTAACGGGGTGAAAATAAGTATCAATTTATATGATATTCAAATTTCCTTTTTTTCAATTTCATATATCATAAACTAAGAGAGAAAAATAAAATTATTAAAATTTTTATTAAAATTATAAAAATTGAATTCTACGACTGTTAGAAATTGGACCCATGAAATATTAAATATGACGTCATATATGATTCAGTTAATGTGAAGTACAACACAAAAAAAATGCTTTTATACCAAATAATTTTTTTCATCGTCCATTTTTTCCTATTCATATTGGTCATCTTTCACTTTAATATTCCATGATTGTCTTTCTTTCAACTCATCCATCTTAACCTATGTTTCCAAGTTGAGATTGAAAACAACAATTTTTTATCTTTTATACTATTTTATTTTAAATTTTCGAACACTCGAACACATAGTTAAATTCAAATATCATGATATGAGATTATTAATTCTTTTGCAAGGATATTTTGCTTAGAGTTATTAGTTATTGATTGTTAAGATATGCATGGATAGTCCAAGACCTAATCCTAAAACATGTAATTTGTATACGATGTAGGGATGAATTGAGCTCCTCAAATTATAGGTTAAAATGCAAAGTTTGTTTGACTTGACTTCACTACCTAATGGATCAAGTTGAAAGGCTCGATAAAATACAATAGTTTTTTTTTTTAAGACAAGTGAGTTACTATGATCATATATTAAGACAAAATAACATTGTTAATTTGTGAAATTTCAATTGTTATCGCTTATAAATTTTTAAGACATGAACTTTGGTAGTATTAATTTTAAGTGTTGAATGAGATAACATTTATCAACATAGGATTTTCAAGTTAGGAATCCATATTTTGGTTTTGTTGGAAATTACTGTTATACGAGTGATGAGTGGTATATATAATAAGATGACTTGAAAGAGATTTATCAGATTCTAAAGTGAAATATCATGCAACATTTTTTTTAATAAAAATGAAAAAGAGAAAATAAGAAAGGGAGAGATTAAACAGAAAACAAAATCATTAGTTTTTTCATTATATATATATATATATATATATATATATATATATATATATATAACCCTAGTAAGGAAGCAACAATATTTTTACTTTCTCTCTCTCGCGTACCTTTCAACTTCCATAGATTTCTCTCCCTTTCCTCTTGATTTTTATCCCTCATATTCCATCTGTTTCAGAATCTGATCAAGTCCCGCAGTAGCTGAGGATCTTAGGGCCATTTTAAACTGATCAGAATCTCGAACAGAGTAAGTTCATGTTTGCTCTAAAGATCCCTTATTCTCTATTTTTCGCTAAGTTTTTGTCATCAATATTAATGGGAACAGTTGAGAAAAGTATTTCTCTCAACTTAATTAAGATTATACTAAAATTTGGTTTTGTTCTGATAACTTTTTCTAGATCCCTAGATTTTGAGATTAACATCTTTATCGAGTGGAGAATTGTTGTAGAGATCTTCATCAAGTAAGGAAAGCTAGTAACTTATTTTAGTTAGTTACTTTCAAATAGAATCCTAGAATAAAAGATCAGATATATGATTATCAGTGCTCCTCAAGTCTTTCTTGCAGGTCTGACTGGTCCTTGAGCACTGATTGAATTTGGTTATTTATTGTGATTTGGTATAATTAATTGAACTGTTTTAAGTAATGATGTTAGAAAGAAATATGTGAGAACAT
>Ga0209489_105244_pt1 | contig 22775 bp, 12 predicted proteins | sample SiratrowhiteBW_FD_187527 | JGI IMG/M metagenome (GOLD analysis project Ga0209489, IMG submission 187527) | Root nodule microbial communities of legume samples collected from California, USA - Siratro white BW (SPAdes) (version 2) | ecosystem: Host-associated > Plants > Roots > Nodule | place...
TGGATGGTTCAGTGAGAGTTTTGGATATGTGTGACATCACAAGGGACACCTTGTTACAAATTAAGGAAAATGTTCAAGCCCTTCATTCTGCTCTTAGAAGGAGAAAGGGGGATTCAAGCATTGAAAGTGTTGTAGCCGAATATAATTTCTTCTCAAAGAAGATGAAGAAGAATGCCAAGAAGTTGATCACAACTTTAAAGCAGATGGAGAGTAAATTTGGTATATCCCCACTCTTGGATCAAGATCAACAACTCTCTGCTTTGACTAGAGTGCTTAGGGATGTCATTGTAATGAACATGTCTGTCTTCCAGTCCCTGCTTGCTTTCTTGGCCGTGCCTGCTCCAAAGTCAAAGGGAACCAAATGGTTATTGCTAGCAAAATTAATGCACAAGGGAGTGATAACATGTGAAGAGAACACAGAAAATTCCAACGAGTTTCAGTGTGTGGAAGCATCTTTGAGCAGCCTTCTAAGTGAAGGTAGCAATTTTGCAAGGATGCAAGCCGCACATGAAAGATTGGAAGCTTTGGAGAATGGCATTGAAAGCATAGAAAATGGTTTGGAGAGGTTATTTAGGGGCATGGTTAAAACAAGAGCCTGCCTTTTGAACATCATGACTCAATAGAGATTAGAGAGTCTTCAGTCATGATTTTCTCTCCAAATTTTATGAATCCGTTGAGGATTGAAAAATTTTGTCCCATGAATTTGTACATGTATACAACTCAATAGTTACACCATCAAATACAACAAAATGTTTATACTCCATATTTCCATATTTTTTTTTTGCAGTCAGCTTTTCCCTAATTCCTTTACATTTATCTTGTTTTTATGACTGAACATTATAATTTACTTGTTAGATAATAATAGGTAAAAAATAGCATTAACATCATTTTATACCATCAATTTGTACATGTATACAACTCAATAGTTAAACAATCAAATACAACTGAATGTTTAGACTATTTTTTCAAGTCACCTTTTTCTAGATAGAATATTCCTTTACATTTATCATGTTTCTTTGACTAAGCATTATAATTTACTTGTTAGAGAATAGTGGCTTAAATACTAGGAAATCACAGCTCAAGACACTAAGGATTATGGGTTGTTGTCATGTGTGTGTAATTCAACTTGACTAACTTTAGCATTTCTATGCATTGGGACATCATGATTTGCTCTGTCACTCCAAATGTACTAACAGTCAGGTTAATCAACTTCAATGTTTCAAAATGACAAACTACAAAATCACCTTTTATTGAGAAATACAAAATCAACTTCAATTTTGTCGAAGAGTATCTTGGCATCATTAGTCACATAAAATTTCAAGTTAATTTTTTTTTTTTTAAAAAATGGTAAAAGTCAAGATGGAAAAACAGATAATGGAAAATCCTATCGGTCTTTTCTTTTAATGATGGATTGTTTGAGAATTATTTCCATTGTACAAAGTTAGTCTCAATTAGTCCATAATACAGTAATGCAGGTAACTCCAGCATTTGTGTATAACTTTTTGAGCAAGGAAATGAAAATAAGGGCAGTTTGGGTGAAAGATTTGCCTGATTTTTGTGTTAATCCTTGTTTCTGGCTATGCCTTCATATTCAATGAGAATAAGCATTACAGGTAAAAGTCTTCAAGCCCAGTTCAGCTAGAGAAATGTTCTCATTCTCTGTTTCTAATGTCTGATTTCTCTAATGGTTACAACATTCCACCTTTTAGCCTACTCTTGTTTTCAGAAAAATTAATTTCAAGTATAAGTTCTACAATACTGTCAATAATTCAAATTAGTTCCACATAATTGATTAACAGAGAAAATTAATAATTTGTGAGTTAGATCAGACTATGTTCGGAACTGTAGGATAGTAGTACTTCATATGTACCCCAAGATTTCAAAATAAAATATGAAGGAATGAAACTATTTTGTTTAAAGCACAATGGAGTAATGAAAGAGTTGGTAAATCAACAAGGATGACATAAGGGCTGCAACCCCTCGTGCACACACCAGATGACCCTCATTTTGTTTTCCAAATCTGTAATGAAAATTATATACAACAAAAATAGCTGTCAAAATTGCAATCGAAATAACAAATAACTCAATTGTTGTTCAAGTGATATCCCTCAAGATCCGGACCTCATCTACCAAAAGACATTTACTACACCATTTTGCAGTTTTAGCTTCTTATCCTTTAGACAAGCCAGGTAATGGATATCCTTGAAATAATTCTCCAAAAATTTAAAAAAAAAAGAAACTTGGTAGGAAGAAACATAAAATAGATGTTTTGAGAAAGTTGTATTATGAATGAAGAAAAATTCTTTCATAATAATCTATAGTATTAACGCAAAAATAAAATAAAATCATACTTCATTTCCATGTTCATTGTTTTATCGGAGATGTATTTGGTTATCTTGGGGGTATGAAAATGTTGAAGAACCTGCGTGGAAGAGACGGACAAGATGTGTTTTGATTCTACTTTGTTGTCTTCATGTGTATGAAGGATAATCAAAGAACAAAGGATTATACTTATTCTGGGACAAGAGGTCTAGTGGTCTGGTATGTTTTTGTTTCTCCCCAACAATTAACATTAACATTGGGACCGTAGGATACTCCGTTTTTTATATGTACCACAACTCCACAAGATTTCTGAACAAATGCAGATATAGCAATGATATTCTTCTTTTGTTTAAAACATAATGAAGTAATGAGTGAATTGGCAAAATCAACAAAGGAGACATAAGGGTTACTGGCCATTCATGCACCCACAAAATAACCTATCATTTTGTTCACCAAATTTTAATCAATATCATATTATATATAACTCACACGGTTGTCTATTTGTTGCATCCAACAAGATCTGCATATCATTGATCCAAGAGCCATTTATTACATCATTTTTTAGTTTTATGTCTTTCGCAATGTGGCAGCAAAGGAGGCAAACTGGGTGATGAGTAATGAGGTTTTCTGATTGCCAACACTCGGAGGACATGCCACTTATGCAACACAAACCCATTTCAATACTATTTTGGCCTCTATTATATCACCAATAATAGTGCTCAATGTTTGGCAGAGATGTGACAAACGCACCTAGTGAGTAGGAAACACATGCTAGAACCACATGCTCACATTGATCATGAGAGGTCAGCTTTGCTGCCAATTCTTTTTAATAACAGGTACAAATCATGAACTGCTCCTATATATAGAGAGTGAGGGATTTGGTGATAGCAGAAAAACATTGAGCTTCCTTTGTGAAAGAACACAATAAAAAAGAGTAACCATGGCAAACAAATTCCATGTTCGCTCAAATAGTTTCCCTACTGGATCTCATCCTAGCATCAGCAGAGTTGAGGAGGAGCTGAGCAAACTCAAATCTTGGGAAGCCACTTCCACCTCAAAATCAATTCACAGTGGCTTGTCCTTGCTATCAGATTTGTATATTTCCTTGGAAGATCTTCTGAACATGGCATCAACCCAAAAATTGATTTCTAACCATCAAGGGGAGAAATGCATAGAAGAGCTTCTGGATGGTTCAGTGAGAGTTTTGGATATGTGTGACATCACAAGGGACACCTTGTCACAAATTAAGGAAAATGTTCAAGCCCTTCATTCTGCTCTTAGAAGGAGAAAGGGGGATTCAAGCATTCAAAAAGTTGTAGCGGAATATACTTTCTTCTCAAAGAAGATGAAGAAGAATGCCAAGAAGTTGATCACAACTTTAAAGCAGATGGAGAGTAAATTTGGTGTATCCCCACTCTTGGATCAAGACCAACAACTCTCTGCTTTGACTAGAGTGCTTAGGGGAGTCATTGTAATGAACATGTCTGTCTTCCAGTCCGTGTTAGCTTTCTTGGCCGTGCCTGCTCCAATGTCAAAGGGAACCAAATGGTTATTACTAGCAAAATTAATGCACAAGGGAGTGATAACATGTGAAGAGAGCACAGAAAATTCCAACGAGTTGCAGTGTGTGGAAGCAACTTTAAGCAGCCTTCTAAGTGAAGGTACCAATGTTGCAGGGATGCAAGCTGCACATGAGAGATTGGAAGCTTTGGAGAATGGCATTGGAAGCTTGGAAAATGGTTTGGAGGGCTTATTTAGGCGCATGGTTAAAACAAGAGCCTGCCTTTTGAACATCATGACTCAATAGATTAGAGTGTTCAGTCATGATTTTCTCTCCAAATTTTATGGATCCGTTGAGGATTCAAAAGTTTTGTCCCATCAATTTGTACATGTATACAACTCAATAGGTACACTATCAAATACAATGAAATGTTTATACTCTATATGTCGATATACTTTTTCTTTTGCAGTCAGCTTTTTCCTAATTCCTTTACATTTATATTGTTTTTATGACTGAAATTTATAATTTACATGTTAGATATTACTGGGTAAAAAATAGCATTACCATCATTTTATACCATTTCCTAAGAAGAAGACATTTTAGGCAAAATTGTATAATCATAAGCATAAATATAGGGAATTATAACATCACCTCAATCAAAAAATCTTAAGACAAATGAATTTGTGAGTCTTCTTTTTAAACTTATACTTAAATTTCTAACAAGGAGCATTTCCATGTTGCAGAATTAGCCTCAATTAGCACAGTACACTAATGACATATATCTAATACCAGAAAACATATCTTTCTGTCTGCTGCTTACTAGTTTTACAAAATTTGTTCTTAGGAAAAATGCTTCACATGATAATCATAGAAACAATGCTCCAACAACGAGCTAACACCTCAAGAATTAAGAAATAATGTTTGCTACAAACAAAAAGGCGATGACAAAGTACATGGAATGAAAAAAAGTATAATCCAGTAGGATAAAGTCAGTAAGAATCCTTATCAATTAAAAATTCATATTTATTGTAGTTTGTTAGAAAGCTACAAAACAGCCAAGCTCATATCATACCTTCACAAGTAATTGAATGATTATCAGAACAATTTCAATGTCTATATTTTCACTAACAACCCATTGGTTAAAAAAATATAATATAGATTTTATTCTTGCCAAATTAAATCATCCATTGCAATTATAGGGACAAAATCGCCCCTCTTCATAAGAAGCTCCTTGTACAATTAGTTTCATAAGAAAATACTCATAGAAGACAAAATATTGGTCTTAGATGAGAGTAGAACTAGTAAACTACTGTGGCCTTCTGCATCTCACTTATTTATGATATTGTGCTTGAAAATATAAAAGTGTTATATTTTTTACTCCGCCTACTTGCCCTTAATATATAGTGTGAGTTAGAGTAAGTTAAAGCAGGTTTATATCAGAAAGTTGAAAGGATGGAATCAATAAGCTTGCTTTAGTTTTTCACTGCATAGTAATTAATGAGCTAATGGTTGAACTGATAAACCTTATAAATACTCCAACATCAATGATTAATTTTTTGAGTAAAACGAAAATAAGGGCAGTTTGGGTGAAAGATCTGCCTGATTTTTGTGTTAATCCTTGTTTCTGTATATGCCTTCATTTTCAATGAGAATAAACATTACAAGTAAAAGTCTTCAAGGCCAGTTCAGCTAGGGAAATGTTCTCATTCTCTGTTTCTAAATTCTAATTTCTCTAATAGTTACAACATTCCACCTTTTCACCTACTCTTGTTTTCAGAAAATTATTTTCAAGTATAAGTTCTACAATATAGTCAATAATTCAAAATTATTTTTATTATAATTTATTCCACATAATTCATTAACAAACAGAAACTTAATAATTTGTGAGTGTAGATAAGACTCTGTTCGGGACTGTAGGATACTAGTCCTTCGTATGTACCCCAAGATTTCTAAAAGAAAATATAAAGGAATGAAACTATTTTGTTTAAAGCACAATGGAGTAAAGAAAGAGTTGGTAAATCAACAAGGAAGACATAAGGGTTGCAAGCCACTCGTGTACACACCAGATAACCCTCATTTTGTCCAAACTGCAATCGAAATTATAAATAACTCAATTGTTGTCCAAGTGTATCCCTCCAGATCTGAACCTCATCTACCAAAAATATTTATTATCCCATTTTGCAGTTTTTGCTTCCTATCTTTAGACAAGCCAGGTAATGGACATCCTTGAAACTGAAACAACATTTTTATAATTTGAAGTCAAAATGAAATGTGGCAAAAAAGGAGGCAAACTGGTTGATGACTAATGAGGTTTTCCGATTGCAAACACCAGGAGAACATGCCAGCTATACACAGCAAACGCATTTCATTATCAACATGGCCTGTGTTATATCACAAATGATAGTGCAAAATATTTGGCAGAGATGTGACAAGCTTGCCAAATTAGTAGTAAACATATGCAGGTACCACATGCTTAGAGGTTTGGTGCCTATTTTTTTATCAGTAGGAATAATCATGAATTGCATTATTTATAATATATCTATATATTAAGAGTTAAAGGCTTGGTGAGAGCACAAAAACATTGAGCTTCCTTTGAGAAAGAAAAAAAAAAAAAAATACAAAGAGTTACCATGGCAAAGAAGTTCCATGTTCGCTCAAATAGTTTTCCTTCTGAATCTCATCCTAGCACCTTAACAATAGAGGAAGAGCTGACGAAGCTTAAAACTTGGGAAGCCACGTCCACATCCTCATCAAAGTCCATTGGCACTGGCTTGTCCTTGCTTCAAGCTTTGCATATTTGCTTGGAAGATCTTCTCAGCATGGCATCAACCCGAAAGCTCATATCCAATCATCACAGGGAGAAATGCATAGAAGAGCTTCTGGATGGTTCAGTGAGAATTACTGCCGAGTCATGATTTTCTTCTCCAAATCCTCCATAGCATCCAAATTTTAGGGATCTGCTGAGGATTGAAATTTTTTGCCTCATCCAATTGTGCATCTACACAATTCAAAAGATATAGAATCAAATGCAACAAGTATTTATACTCTATATAACAAAAATGTGAACACTTCACTTTTTCTCTTAGTTCTAATGGAGGTATATAGTCCCAAGTAAATGTTACAACTGATCATAACTGATCTGCATTTTAAAGGTTTCATGAAAATACTATACTCTATATGCTGTAACAGTCATCTGCAGTTTTAGAAGAAATTGCCCGTAGCAAAATTATAAATATTAATTTATTAAAAAAATAAACAGAGAGTTGAAATTGTAATTGTATAGTTTCAAAAATAAATTTATTATTGATGCACTTCTACTTATTTGCAGAGTATCAAAATCCCAGAAGCATACATAACCACTCCTTATAAGAATGTTCTTCTGTTGTTCTTAATATCATGCTTAATGTGATTTTCTCTTCTAATATCCCGTGAGACTATAAGGGGAAATTGTAATTTTATAAGTTGAGTTACACTTGTGGCTAACTTTTACTACCAACTAAGACTAAAGTTTTCAACATAAATCACTTTATTTAAAATTTATTTTATAAAATATAAAAACTATATCAAATTTAATTTATACAAGCTACTCAAACATCCACTGATCATATTCATATTGACGAGTGCAGATAGGGTCGTAGTCACAGTAAAGGAAGTTCAAGAAAATAATAAAGGTTTAAAAATGAATTAAGAATCTAAATTTATATATGAGTTGAAAGTCCCATTTCAAATAAAACAAATAAAGTTGAATAATATATAAAAAGAATTACAAACACATTATGTGGTAATGTCTTGTGTCAAAATAAAGGCCTGATTTAGAAAAGGTCAAGAACATTATGCAGAGTGAAAGCATGAAATTTTAAACTCTATTTATACTGGTGCATAAATAAATAGACTTTTGTTTCCAAAAAGATGTTACATGAGTCGGGATTCTCTTGGATTGATTAAGCAATATTTTGTTTAACTTGTATAGTACAAATATTCCATGCTTTAATTTAAAGATCACAGGATGTGACACATCTGAATTAATATATGTGTAAAATAACTTGCACTCATCTGATGTGATAGAAAGTTCAAGTACATGTTTTATTTAATTAGAAAACGTGCATGACTTTCCAAGTTTGAAAATGTTCTTTGCCTTTCAAAGTAACTAAATCTTATTTTTAAGTGATTCTTTAACCTTTTTTCTTGACAGATACATTTTATTCTTTTAAAGTTTCTTTAGAACTGGAGCAAGGGCTCTTGTTTTATGTTCTTTTATTCAAATTAAAATATAATGTTATTAGAAATTATCAGGTTGGGATGTAATAGCTATGACATCAATATAATGAACTATAACAATAATTCAGTGTTTTCATAACCATCATTCATTTCACTTAATCTCTTTTCATATCACATTGTACATTTGTCTCTTTCTCTAAGGCGTGTCTAGCATGCAAGACAACACCTTTTATATAACAATTTTTGTAATAATGTGAATATTATTGTTGGAGAAAACAAAACTAAAATCTTGACTGCTAGCTACTGTAGTAGTTAGAAGTCAAAAATTAAAAAGAGCAAAGATTCAAATCCCAGCAAAGGCAAATAACTTGGTGAAGCCAAATGTTATAGTCATAGCCATCAAGCCTCCAATGAGCACTCTAAGGCAAGACTTTGTGAGTGGAGTTTTTCCAAGCACTGCTCCTACTGCACCAAACAGCACCAATGTGAGGCTAGCCACAACAACAACCACACCAAGCCTGATTTTATGGTTCCTTATGAATGCTGCTGCTAGCAGTGGCACCACTGCACCCACAGAAAATGCAAGAGCTGATGCTAGAGCAGCCTGAAATGGATTTGGCAACTTCTCCCTCTGAGCTTCTTCACTCACTCCACCAATAATATTATTGTTTTCTCTATCTCTTTTCATTTGAGCTATTTCTATGTCATACTGAGTGTACACAGACACAAACTCTCCAATTGCCATGCTGCATGCCCCAGCAATCAAGCCTGCAAAACCAGCAAGAAGCATGGCTGTGATGTGCTCCTTGACAGCTCCAACTCCCATCATCAATGATGCAACTGAGACTAAACCATCATTGGCTCCTAACACTGCTGCACGCAGCCAATTCGCCCTCTGGGAATAGTCTATGTTTCTCTCTTCAATTTCTTGGTTTGGTTTTGGCTCTACACCAATTGGATGAACAGGAATAGGAATCTCAACATGGTTGAATGAAGTTTCATTAGTTTTTTGACCATCAAGGGAAGCCATGAGGGATGATGAATCAGAGGTATGATAAAGTTGAAAAGATAAACACAAATCTTGAGAGTTTGTGGATGTTCCCATGTTGAAATGAAGGATATTTATAGCTGTTACCAAGGTTAAGCAATGTAAATGAATGAACTTGGAGAATGAAAAAGAATAGAGTTAGTGTAGAGGGCACTAGCTAGTAGTGGTGGCTTTAACTAATGAATTCGGTTCGCATTTTAGAATTTTTCAGAAGAAAAAGGTGGATTCATTACTCATATTCCTCATCAACAGATAATTCATGTGGTTCAATTAATAAGTTTGGTTTAGTTTAGTATTTGAACATGAGTTTTATCGATGTGGGACTAACAAAAATCATGAAGAATAATTTCATATCTAGCAGAGGTATATGCTTGTGCCTTTCAGGTACGGGAACAGTAATAATATTCTGATAATAACTAAAAGTGTAAACTCTGCTTTTGCTATTTGATTTTGTTGAGTCATTTTTGCGAATTTCAACGTATAAGCAATAGAAGTGACTGATATGAGGAAGGAGAAAACCACGGCATATGCAGCAAAGTGTTATCAGTATAACTGCCTAGCAAATCAAAAAATATCTGCCTAGGGTGTTTATGAAGTATTTGATTTTTCATTAAACAAGATTTAATTAAATTAAATTAAATTAATATTTAAGAATTTTATTTGAGTTAGTTTTTCTTACTATAAAATCAATAAATATTTTTTATAAAATTATTAAAGAGATATCTTAAATTTTTTTAATTGTTAGTATTATATTTATAATTTCAAATTTCTCTTTTGTATTTATAAATAAGTGACATAATTTTATGATTAGAAATTATAATGAATTAATTTTTAAATATATCTTAAATATAATTATTTTAAATTGAATTTCTATTAAAAAAATTCAGTTTGTGAATTGTTTATTATTATAATTTTTATCTAATTATTTTGTAGTTTTTCATCAAGGGAATAATTTGATTCTTACTTTCCTCTTTCCATTTATGAAATATTGGTCAACATAGCCATTTATTGTCCAAGAGTTAACCCAAGAATGAGGAACACGTTGATGAAAAAAAAATGTGTGCAAACAAAGATAAAAGAAAATTAACACTCAATATAATTTTTTTAATAAAGATTCAATTGAAAATATTAAAATGATTATGTATTTTAACTTAATTAAACCTGAGCATTTTTTTCTTATTTTAAATAGTTTCTTATAAACAATAAAAACTAATAATTTTTATACAAATAAAATCTTGAAATAAATTATTTTAAAAATTTTAGTATTAAAAAAATTGAAGTAAATGCAAGAAGTAAAGTGTAAAAATAATCAATTGTTAGTCCTTCATCTATCAATACATCTAAATAAGGCATGGAGATTTCGTAACAATGGCATGGGTAAATTCACTAAAAAAAATCAAATTTCTTAGTCAAAAACCAAAAATAAAAAGAGAAAACCTTTTTAGTCAAGCTCAATAAATAAATAAATAAAAAGGGAAAAATTTCTTACTCAAGCACAATAAATAAAAAAGGGAAAATTAAGTACCTTCCCCTAAAGTTAAAGTGATCTTAAATGACAATTATGCAACCCTTTAATTTTTAAAGATTTATTTATTTTGTTATTTATATTTTCAATAAAGTAATATTTATCTTTTTATTTTATGTTAAAATAATATATTTATTAAAATTTGAATAAAATTATGTAAAAAAATAAGTTTTAAAATGTAACGTTTAAAAAATTTATCACTAAAAAATTGAATAATTTAACCAGTAAAGTTGTTCTTATGTTTTTTAAGGTCTTTTAGAACAATATTAAAAAATAAAGAAAATGATCCATAGGAATTCGCGTATGTGTGAAAGCTCTCCCGTACAAGCATAGACATACTATCGCAAGTGAGATTATTCTTTAACCAAGTGGATTTGAAAAAATCCATCACAGAAAAAAATAACATCATATTGTAGTTTTTAAATAAACAGCCATTCCCTAATATTATTAACAGAACTACAATCATATACATTAATTTATTTTTGTAATTAAATTTATATAATAATAAATTAATAAATTTAATTATATATCTTATAATTATTTATGTATTTTTATATTAAAATAATGTTTTATAAATAATATAACTTTATATATTTTTATAAGATTATTTATAATTTAGTTTTATGATATTTGTAATATATAATATTAAAGCATTCATAGGAGATGGATTTCTATTTAAAAAAGAAAACTGAAAAAGTGTGTGAGTGTCCTTTAATTAGTAATATATCAAGAGGAATGTATATGTCATTTCTCATAAACAAAAATAGTGATTTACTTTGAAAATTTTGTTTCTTTTTAAAAGATATTTTAGATTTTAATGCTTTACTTTTAATAAAACATATAAAAATGCTTACTTTTATTCTTTATTTTAAATATCTAGATAAAATTAATAAAACCAACTTTTTTTTATCAAATTCTAACAAATTAATGCTTGAAATAAATAAAATAAAAAGTGTAAATAAAATTATATTTTATATATTGTAATAAAATAAAAAAAATATGTTTTAAACAAAACATAAAAAAGCAATAATATGTTTGGAGAAAGAGTTTTTAAAGGAAAACGAATTTTTTTATAGAAAATTTGAAATGTTTATCAAAATATATTGTTTGGCGAGAAAATTTTAAAAGATTATGTTAAGTAGATTATGTTTCAAATTGTTTACTAACAGAATATTTTCAAAGGACAAAAAAAGGTTTCAGACTTACCTTACCACCATCAATGATCTCTTGTGCTTCTCTCTTCCAAATATGACATTTCCTTCTCTCTTTCATTTTATAGTTTCAAAATATATATTTTTCTCCCTTAATTTGTCATAACCATTGTTCAGTTACCATGACAAGAGTTTGTCCTTTTAGGGATCTGTTCTTTTAATAAACACATGTGATCATTACTAAAGATTAAACATGTGTGTAATTTTGTTAACGATTAATTTAATTCAAACAAACACGTGAATTATTATCTTAATTGAATTCAAACAAAATAATGTAACCATATGTGTTCAAAAAAGATTAATATTTCTTTTAATAAATATACGTGAGAATTATTAAAGAACAAACATACATACATTTGTTTAATTATATTAACCATTAATTGAATTCAAATACATACGTGTTTAATTATGGTTAATTTTTTCTTTAATAAACACACGTGATCATTAATAAAAATCAAACATGTGCTCAATTATATTAACCATTAACTAAATTCAAATAAAACATGCTCAGTTAATGTTAATTTCTCTTAATTAATGTTAATTTTTTCTTGAATAAATATACATGACAATTACTAAATATTTTATGTTAACAATTAACAGAATTCAAATAAAAATAACAAAATTTAATTTGTTAATAGTTAGACGGTAATTTTTGTTGTATTAAAAATGAAACATGTCATTTTTTATCAACAACAAAACATGTCAATACTTATTGTACACTATTTACTCATTTCATATAAAATTTTAAATTTTATCTAAAATATAAAACTAAAATTCTTTATAATTTCTCTTGTCTTTTAAAACTTTCTCCTCTTTTAGAGCTCCATCAATTTAATTTATTTATTTATTAGTTAAATGCCAATTAGATTTTTTAGTCAATATTTGTTAGGATTCTATTTTAGTCTATAGAATTTTTTCTTATTACTAATTTTTGATGAAACTAGATCAAGATTTGTTATGATATTGATAAGTTTTTCGCGATGAATAATTTCGACTACCATCATAATAAAAAAACTCTACTAATGTCGTTTGAAATAATTCTAAATAATATCAATTAAAAATAATCTCGATTGATATCATAAAAAATCTTATTAATGTTCATTAAAAAATCTTAATAAATTTTCACTGAAAATAGTTTAAATCCACTTAAAACGGAAAACATAATCTAATAATACTTTTAATTTGTTAAATAATTTAAAATTAATTTTTTATTTTATTTTATAGTAATTAAAATATTTTATCTCAACAAATAAATTAAAATTCAATTATCTTGTCTAAATAAATATTTAAAAGATAATATATTTAAATTAAAGCAAATCAAATTTAATATTTTTACTTTTTTAAAATAAGAAAAATTTTCTCCTCTTTCATCAAGCAGTACCCTTGAATAAAGGGTAGCTAAAAGTTAGTACAAAGTTTGGAGGATTAGAATTAATGACAAGCAATTACTTGGTTGAATTCACTTAAAAAAATTCTCAATCAAGGTACAATATGTGAAAAATGGGGATTCATCTAGTTTTTTTTAAGATATTTTCATCTTTCCTTATTAAAAAAATAAAGTCATAAAATGTTTAGACTATTTTTCTTATTTTAAATATTTTATTAAAATTAATAAAAAAAAACTATTGTTTATCACTTTCATACAAACTAATGCCTGGAACAAAAACAAAGCATAAATAAAATGCAATCTTATTGTTGTTTTATAACTCATCTCTTCCCTTAGCATAATAAATACAATGTAATATAAAACAAATCAAAAAAATTATACCTTATTAATGTACTTAAAGAATTAATTATGGTATACCTTATTAATGTACTTAAAGAATTAATTACGGTATAACCATCACAAACCTTACTTCTTTGTACATATATAAATTATAGAATAATATTAATTATTTTTGTTTTCTATCTACTGAAAAAGTTGTTTGAAATTAAAATTATCAAAAATCTTACATGCCATTTCCAATGTCACATAATATATTGAATGGTCTTGTTCTAATTTCTACTTGAAATAGTTTTTTTTTTTAAATCTTGATTATAAAAAAATTATTGATGAATTTACAACAAAAATAAAAAAATTAAATGATTGAAAAATACGTCTTATCACAGACATATCCTTCAGCAGTAGGCAGTTTTTCATAACTTAAAAGCATAGTGGACCACAAACAAAACATAATGGAAGATTTCTTAAGATATTATTCTCCAACTCCAAAAAAATAGAAATATAATGTTATTTTAGGTTGAGATTCTTTCTAATTTGATTGAATTAAATCAATTTTAAAGAGAAAAATCATTCGCTTAGTAATTTCGATTTTCTAAATTAATCATAGAATTAATTTTGTTAAAAATTTAAATCTATCTAAATTTAATCTTATTTTATTTTTTAAGAAAATATTAAATGAATGGTAATATATAAAATAAGCGTAGGATATAATTTAAAACACTAAACACCTCCTTTATAAGTCCATTAACAACTAATAGTATTGCAACTATTAAAAGTAAATTTGCACAACTTAACTACAGTACTTAGATAAATTTAATCAAATAGTTACTAAAATATCATCTTGAATTAAGAGTAATAAGGAGAGTGACCCAAAACCCTTCTTTTAATCTACATGGGCTCCCATTTTGGGTGCAGTAACAACTTTCTTTGACAGATCCACCTTGGCATATAAACGGATGTGTTTTTTCTTCTCAGTCCAACACTTTAGCACAATGCTAGTCATGAAGAATCTATAACTGTATATTTATTTTTGAGTCCAGATTTATCAAAAGTTTATTTTCACCAGAAACTATGACTGCTAGGAAGCAAAAGACCAACATGCTAAACACAAATGATATGTGTGCATTCACCAAATCTGTTATTCAGACAAAACCATTAATCCTGCATCACCTTTGATTTTGAGATTTGGAAATCTGTGATGTTTCCATAATCATTTTTTTTTCTCTTGAGCACTTAACAAATATATACACCAACCCCTTGACAATGGGACAGTAAGGAACAGGTCCTTTTATATGTACCACATGATTGGTTTATATAGTGAAAAAGTTGGTAAAATCATAAGACATAAGGGTTACAAGCCACTCGTGCACGCCAAATAACCATTCATTTTGTTCTGGAAACCAGTAATCAAAATTATATACAATTCTAATTGTTGTCCAAGTGATATCCCACGAGATCCGGATCTCATCCACAAAAAAACCATTTATTTTCGCAATTCTAGCTCCTTACCATTGTGACAAGCCAGATAATGCATATCCCTTGAGCTGAAACAGCACTATTTTTTTATTGTGAAATCAAGAGGCAATGTGGCAGCAAAGCAGGCAAACTAGGTGATGAGTAATGAGGTTTTCTGATTGCCAACACTGGGAGGACATGCCATCTATACACCTCAAACCAATTTCAATAATGTGGCCTCTTTTATATCACAAATAATAGTGCACAATGTTTGGCAGAGATGTGACAAACTCAGCTTATGAGTAGGAAACACATGTATGTACCACATGCTCACATTGATCATTAGAGGTGCTGTGCTGCCTATTTTTTTTAATAACAGGTATGAATCATGAACTGCACCTATATATAGAAAGTGAGGGATTTGGTGATAGCAGAAAAACATTGAGCTTCCTTTGTAAAAGAAAAGAATACAAAACGAGTAACCATGGCAACCAAATTCCATGTTCGCTCAAATAGTTTCCCTACTGGATCTCATCCAAGCATCAATAGGGTGGAGGAAGAGCTGAGCAAGCTCAAAACTTGGGAAGCAACTTCCACATCCACATCAGAGTCCATTGGCGCTGGCTTGTCCTTGCTTCAAGATTTGCATATTTGCTTGGAAGATCTTCTCAACATGCCATCAACCCGAAAACTGATTTCCAATCATCAAGGGGAGAAGTGCATGGAAGAACTACTTGATGGATCAGTTAGAATTTTGGACATCTGTGACATCACAAGGGACACCGTGTTACAAATTAAGGAAAATGTTCAAGTCCTTCATTCTGCTGTTAGAAGGAGAAAGGGGGATTCAAGCATTGAAAGAATTATAGCCGAATATAACTTGTTCTCAAAGAAGATGAAGAAGAATGCCAAGAAGTTGATCACATCTTTGAAGCAGGTGGAGAAGAAATTTGGAGTATCCCAACTCTTGGATCAAGACCAACAACTTGTTTGTTTGATTAGAGTGCTTAGGGAAGTCATTGGAATGAACATGTCTGTCTTCCAATCCCTGTTAGCTTTCTTGACCGTGCCTGCTTCAAAGTCAAAGGCAACTAAATGGTTATTGGTAGAAAAATTGATGCACAAGGGAGTGATAGCATGTGAAGAGAACCAGAAGAATTTCAACGAGTTTCAGTGTGTGGAAGCATCTTTAAGCAGCCTTCTAAGTGAAGGTAGCAATGTTGCAAGGATGCAAGCTGCACATGAAAGATTGGAAGCTTTGGAGAATGGCATTGAAAGCATAGAAAATGGTTTGGAGAGCTTATTTAAGGGCATGGTTAGAACCAGAGCCTGCCTCTTGAATATCATGACTCAATAGAAACTAGACTCTCCAAATCTTCCAAAGCATCCAAGTTTTAGGGATGAATGAAGATTGAAAATTTTTGTCCCATCAATTTGTACATATACACAATTGAATAGAAATACAACAAAATGTTTACACTCTATATTTCATATATTTTTGTTTCAAGTCACCTTTTTCCTTGAGAATATTCCTTCAAATTTATAGTGTTTCTCTGACTAAACATTATAGTTACTAAGAATAATGTCTGACGAGCAAACCCCTTCAAAACGGAATACAGATGCTGCTCCTTAACACAAAATGCATAACACAGTTGAGACTCTAAATGAATAAATTCTATTGTGAGTTGAAAGTTTTATATTAGATAAATATCATATCCTTATATTCTCTTAATATTTATATTTTAGGTTAAAAGTGATATATGGATTTATGATTTTGTTCATTAGTCCGATTTATATACTAGCAACGTCATTATACAATTTCCTTTGAGGCAACTCCCAAAGCAACAAAGCAGTCCATAAAACAACAAATAGTTCATCAAAGTAAATTTTAATAGCTTTATACCTATTCGTTAACTAATATTATAGCTGTAAATATGTAAATTAAAATTTCATTCTATCAATAATTTCAATTTGTGTGCCTACTATGTAAGTATATAGCCGTACACATTTTCTAAAAGCATATATATAATAGATTTTTCTTGTCCTTTTTATCATTTTGTGTATGCAAATTCTCTTTACAAAAATTATTTTTGGTACCTAAAAGTAGTGCAGAAAGGGGGAAAAGAAGAGAGAAATAAAGATTTGATGTTTACATTTGTTCATTGCGGATGATGGAATATGACTTTTAAATGTATCTGCCAAAAGAGTTAACAGCTATTGATTAAACAACTGAAATATGAACACAAGACTTGACAAAAAATTACATAATCTGCATTTTTTATTATATTAGCGGTGGGGAACTTAGAACAAAGCAATCGAAGCTGCGGTAAAATCAAAAGAGTACAAACAACCACAAATTCCACTCGTGCACACACCTAACTAATCTAATGCTATAATTTGGGCATCATTTTGTCCTTTGAATAGTAATAAACTTATCTGTCACTTCAATTATTGTGCATTTTCTAGTATATCTCATGAGATCAAGATCTCAATCTCGCAGAAACAATTTCATTTCATTGCAGTTTTAGCTCCTTCATATTGAGACAACTCGGTGGACATCTCTGAAGCAAGAAACAGAAACAGTGTAGTTTATATTTGAAATCAAGAGGGTGATATGGACACAGCAAACTAGTTGACGAGTTATGATGTTTTCTGATTACCAACACTCGAAGAACATGCCAGTTATGCACCAAAAACCTATTTTATTACCATTGTGTCTTACAGAATATCACAATGTTGGACAGAGTTGTGACAATCTCACCTAATTCAAAGGGAATCCCATGAGAGGCACCACATGTTTTCTATGCATGTTGTCTTTTTCTAGGCATATATTGAAATCATGGAATGATTAATGATTATAGATGGCCACTATAAATAATGAGGTAAAGGACTAAGTAAGAAAACACAATTCTGCAAAAAGAACAAACAACAAAAGAAAAAGTAACAATGGCAAGCATGTACCATGTTCGCTCAAATAGTTTCCCTTCTGCTTCTCATCCCACCTCCATCAGAATAGAGGAGGAGCTAAGCAAAATGAGGACATGGGAAGCCACATCCACGTCCACTTCTGAGTCAATTGGCACTGGCCTATCCTTCCTTGAAGATTTGTTCATTTGCTTGGAAGATCTTCTCAACATGGCATCTACTCAAAAAGTGATTTCGAACCATCAAGGTGAGAAATGCATGGAAGAGTTGTTGGATGGTTCAGTGAGAGTTTTGGATATCTGTTGCATTACAAGGAACACCATTTCACAAGTTAAGGAAAATGTTCAAGCCCTTCATTCTGCTCTCCGGAGGAGAAAGGGAGATTCAAGCATTGAAAAAAGTGTGGCTGAGTACAATTATTCACAAGAATGATGAAGAAGAGTGCAAAGAAATTGATCTCATCTTTGAAGCATATGGAAAGTAAATTTGGAGCATCCCCAATGTTGAATCAAGATCAAGACCCTGATGCTGTGATAAGAGTTCTTAGGGAGGTCATTACAATGAACATGTCCATCTTTCAAAACCTTTTGTCTTACTTGGCTGTGCCAGCTTCAAAAGCAAAGCCAACTAAATGGTTGATGGTGGCAAAATTGATGCACAAAAGGGTAATATCATGCGAAGAAAACTCCCAGAATTTCAATGAGTTGCAGTGTGTGGAAGGATCTTTAAGCACCCTTCGAAGTGAAGGTACTAATGTTTTGAAGATGCAGGCTGTGCGTGAGGGATTAGAGGCTTTGGAGAATGTCATTGAAAGCATAGAAAATGGTTTAGAGAGAATGTTTAGACGCTTAGTTAGAACAAGAGCCCACCTTTTGAACATAATGACTCCATAGAGAGTGTTCACTCGTAAATTTTGCTGCAAATTTTGCCTACAAATTTGAAATTGTATATATATACACTATTCAATAGTTACATAAAGAAGTACAACCAAAAGTTCATAGACTATATTTTGATTTCTTCTGCTTTAACTCAACTTTTCTTTCTTGTGAGACCAAGAATTACTTTTAATGTGTTGTTCTCTGCCTAAACACTAGTGAATAATACTGCGCAAACAACCATGTCTAATAACGAAGTCAAATAATTATTCATCTTTAGAGAAATTTAATAACGAAACCATCAATTCACTAATAATTTTGATCAGGATTGTAAGCAAGAAATGAGTCAAGTAATCATAATAGTTAATCTGATCTGATTCATTCATTAAAAAAACTATACTTAAACCTTTTAAAAACCCTATTTGGATAAAAATTGATCAAAACTTTAAGCCTTAGAAAGGACAATTTAGTCTTTTAACCACCCCATGCTGTGTACATGGAAACTATGGTTGTGCAGACCTAAAGCAAGACTGTTCTAGGTTGTTGGACACTTGTGAGCAGCTGTTGTAGAAGAATTTTTTGTGTCATTTTCTAACAGCCGATCATTTATAGATTGGACTTATGTAACATAATCCCTTTATTCACCCCCTGTTTAGTTTTCACATTATTCATTATCCTGTATATATTAAAAGGTTACCACTTTGTTTAAATTTAAAATAAATATTTTTAAAAACTACTTACTTGAGATATATATAGAACTTTTTGTTAAAATATTATGTTTAAAATAAACAGAAACAAACTATCTCATTATTTAGATTAAAGCTATATCACTAATAAAATATCTTAATTAGCTGAGGTATTAGAGTAACTTCAAAAACAATTACCTTGGCATAAAGAGGGATGTGCTTTGTGTGAAAACACAATATTTTGGATTTCTTCTCAGTCCAACACTTTAGCACACCATCATGTACATTTAGCATTGATAAGGAGGTATTTGGGATTTCTTCAATCTCAGTCCCATGTTTAGTGCACCATGTTAGTTGAAAGTCTGAAGAACACTGCTAGTCATGAAGAATCTATAACTGTATATATTTTTCAGTCCAGATTTATCAAAAGTTTATTTTCACCAGAAACTATGTTTATGACTGCTAGGAAGCAAAATACCAACATGCTAAACACAAATGATATGTGTGCATGCACCAAATCTGTTATTCACACAAAACCATTAATCCTGCATCACCTTTGATTTTGAGATTTGGAAATCTGTGATGATTCCATAATCATTCTTTTTTCTCCTCAGCAACTAACAAAGATATACACCTAACAAAGATTTCTCAATGGGACAGTAGGTACAGGTCCTTTTATATGTACCACATAATTTCTCAAGAAAAACATATAAAGCAATGTGAGGGAGATTATTGGTTTAAAACGTAGTGAAAGAGTAGGTAAAATCATAAAGAAGACATAAACCACTCGTGCACGCCAAATAATCATTCATTTTGTTCTTGAAATCTGTAATCATCAATTATATACAATTCTAATTGTTGTCGAATTGTCATATCCCACGAGATCCGGATCTCATCCACAAAAGAACCATTTATTTTCGCAATTCTAGCTCCTTACCATTGTGACAAGCCAGATAATGGATATCCTTGGAACTGAAACAACACCATTTTTTTTATTGTGAAACCAAGAGGCAATGTGGCAGCAAAGCAGGCAAACTAGGTGATGAGTAATGAGGTTTTCTGATTGCCAACACTCGGAGGACATGCCATCTATACACCTCAAACCCATTTCAATAATGTGGCCTCTTTTATATCACAAATAATAGTGCACAATGTTTGGCAGAGATGTGACAAACTCAGCTAATGAGTAGGAAACACATGCATGTACCACATGCTCACATTGATCATGAGAGGTTAGCTGTGCTGCCTATTAACAGGTATAAATCATGAACTGCACCTATATATAGAGAGCGAGGGATTTTGTGACAGCAGAAAAACATTGAGCTTCCTTTGTAAAAGAAAAGAATACAAAACGAGTAACCATGGCAACCAAATTCCATGTTCGCTCAAATAGTTTCCCTACTGGATCTCATCCAAGCATCAATAGGGTGGAGGAAGAGCTGAGCAAGCTCAAAACTTGGGAAGCAACTTCCACATCCACATCAGAGTCCATTGGCGCTGGCTTGTCCTTGCTTCAAGATTTGCATATTTGCTTGGAAGATCTTCTCAACATGCCATCAACCCGAAAACTGATTTCCAATCATCAAGGGGAGAAGTGCATGGAAGAACTACTTGATGGATCAGTTAGAATTTTGGACATCTGTGACATCACAAGGGACACCGTGTTACAAATTAAGGAAAATGTTCAAGTCCTTCATTCTGCTGTTAGAAGGAGAAAGGGGGATTCAAGCATTGAAAGAATTATAGCCGAATATAACTTGTTCTCAAAGAAGATGAAGAAGAATGCCAAGAAGTTGATCACATCTTTGAAGCAGGTGGAGAAGAAATTTGGAGTATCCCAACTCTTGGATCAAGACCAACAACTTGTTTGTTTGATTAGAGTGCTTAGGGAAGTCATTGGAATGAACATGTCTGTCTTCCAATCCCTGTTAGCTTTCTTGACCGTGCCTGCTTCAAAGTCAACCAAATGGTTATTGGTAGCAAAATTAATGCACAAGGGAGTGATAGCATGTGAAGAGAACCAGAAGAATTTCAACGAGTTGCAGTGTGTGGAAGCATCTTTAAGCAGCCTTCTAAGTGAAGGTAGCAATGTTGCAAGGATGCAAGCTGCACATGAAAAATTGGAAGCTTTGGAGAATGGCATTGAAAGCATAGAAAATGGTTTGGAGAGCTTATTCAAGGGCATGGTTAGAACAAGAGCCTGCCTCTTGAATATCATGACTCAATAGAAACTAGACAGTGTCATGATTTTCTCTCCAAATCTTCCAAAGCATCCAAGTTTTAGGGATGAATGAAGATTGAAAAATTTTGTCCCATCAATTTGTACATGTACACAATTGAATAGAAATACAACAAAATGTTTATACTCTATATCTGATATATTTTTGTTTTGAAGTCACCTTTATCCTTGAGAATATTCCTTCAAACTTACAGTGTTTCTCTGACTAAACATCATAGTTACTAAAAATAATGTATTTTCTTCATGATATGATGAAATTTAATAGGAAAACCATCAATTCACTATTACTTTTGATCAGGATTGGAAGCAAGAGATGAGTCAAGTAATCCTAAGAGTTAATCTGACCTGATTTGTTTCATAAAAAGAAAACTTATACTTAAACCTTTAAAAATCCTATTGGATAAAAATTAATCAAAATTCTAAGTCTTAAAAAGGGACAATTTAGTCTTTTAATCACCCCATGTGGGTGTGCAGAATAGAATGGCCTAAAGCAAGACTGCACTGGGTTGTTGGACACTGGCTTCTTTCTGCATCTCCATATGTTCTTCTGCACTTCCATATATTACTAAAATGACGATTTTGTCTTTTAGGTAAAAAAAATATTTTAACCTCACCTCTCGTCCTTCGCTTCTCACTGATTCCTTACGCACCTCCTTTTGCTTTTTTGAAACTCCATCCTTTCACATTGTTCCTTGTCTTCCATTGTGTTCTAGACTAATTGTAAAATAATTACTATACATACTTCATCGTAGATAGAATTCAGAAGCTAATACTGAATTTGAATTTATCATCCAAATTCTACAATGCATGTATAAAAAAAAAATTTCATACTGCATCCTAAATTACTGTTTTCCAGATTCTATAATCTAGTATGGAAATAATTTTGTTATACTTATCAGTTTGTAAAATTTAAAAGATAAATTCAGATTCGGTATTATCTTCCAAATCCTACAATCCCGTATATATATAAAAGAAAAAAATGCACACCGGATTATAGAATCTGATACCTCCTTTTTTTTAGAAAAAAAAAAAAAAAAAAATAAAAAA
>Ga0209489_105245_pt1 | contig 22762 bp, 12 predicted proteins | sample SiratrowhiteBW_FD_187527 | JGI IMG/M metagenome (GOLD analysis project Ga0209489, IMG submission 187527) | Root nodule microbial communities of legume samples collected from California, USA - Siratro white BW (SPAdes) (version 2) | ecosystem: Host-associated > Plants > Roots > Nodule | place...
AAAAAAAAAAAAAAAAAAAAACTCTTCTACTGTCTCTGTATTTATTACATCAAGTAATAATGTCATTAATTTGTATTATTACTACCACATAACAATTTATTCATTTTACATAAAATTTAAGGCAATAAAATTGGTTGATGAGATAGAATTAATTTATAATAATCACATCACAGTTATTTTTTCAGTTAGAGTGTGTGCAATAGCATAGAGTATCTAGATTATTCTTTTAAAAAGCTACCATTTAAGGAAAATTTTCGAACAATTTATCCATTTAATCATTATAACAAGTTTAATATATTTTTAAATTGTCAAAATACTATTTCTTTTCTTAAAACTAACTACTTTTGTAAAAAAAAAAATACCATTAATATAAATATCAAAATCTTAACGAAAGGAGATATAAGATTATAATTCTCAATTAATCAAAACTAATTTGTCCTTCAAATAACTAAAAGGTTTGCTCAAATTAATATGTTCAAACAACAACTTCAACTTTATTGCGATGTTAACAAAGCAAGCTCATCCTTAAAACCTACCATATCTAGGTAAGATTTGGACCCAAAATCATAGCACATTGAAATCTAAAATGTGAAAAGCTTTGATAATACCATTGCACAAGTTGAGCAAGAAATCAACATAGTTGATTGAGATTGATTGTGATAGATGATTAATGACATTGTTTTTGGGTAGCCACAATGAATTTTCCTTCTAGTTTTTACAAGGTGGGCACACACAAAATATTCCCTTTTGTGCACGATATGAAAGAATCTTGATTAAAGATAATTTTTTAGATGAAAATTTCCCTTTGAGTAAGGTAACAAAAAACGGCGACGTTTAAGGATGCTATAGCACGTTATGTGGTTATTATATGCGGGGTAACCTTAATCAATAAGATAACACCAATAAACTATTGAATTGTTATTATCAATTAATATAGATTAAGGAGTGATGAGCTAATAATGTTGGTTTACTTTATTGTATGTATCACAAATTTCTTTGTCAATAATGGCGTGAACTAGCAACCCTTCAAAACAGTAACCATAATTTATGGCTATTAATTAAATATCACTTTTCCTAACACAAACAAGATTACCAAGTATTCAAAAATTAATGAATATTTTCCTGATAGAAGGAAGTTTTTCCAAATTCACAACAAATTATTCACGACTTACTAAAACTACATAATAAATTTCAATTAAGTGGATGATGGAGATAGAACTTAATAGTTGTAGTGGTGGAAGGAGGGTGACTATGGAGATAGGTTTTGTAATGTATTTTTTTTTTTTTTTTTCGTTAGTTAGAATTGACCTATTTAAATTGATGAAATTTTAGTCATATGTTTTTCAAATATTTCTTTAATTTGAACCAATTTATCATTCTTGTTCAGATACGGTAATCCAATTTATATTAAAATAATAAATGAAATAGAAAATTGTTGTTTGAAGTGTAAAAAACAAAGTTGTTTTAAATTATAGTATTGATTGAAAGTAATAATTAAAGTGACCTTACTAAAATTTGAATCCTAAATAATTTTATTAAGGAATAATAGAATGTGTTACTATTCATATAACTAAATATTCATAAAAATATTAACTAATTTATATATTACGCATTTAACTACATTCATTTCAAATTCAGTTCTGAAAACCGCATTACCAATTTACCATTTTGCCAATACATTTACAAATAATTTATGAGCAGTTCTTAAATTGAATTCCAAGCAAATAAACAAAAACAAAAAAAAATGTAGAATTCATGGTTTCAGCAATCCATTAAATAAATACATAAAACAATACTAACATAACTTGATCTATGGAAAGTGTTGAAAAAAAAAAAAAAAATCATGGGATGAAATGATGGCATTAATGGAATGAAAAAGAGAGAATTAATGAAGGGACCCACGAAGAACAGGTGTAGAATGGTTATGGAGCATTTTTTGTTTGGTTTATCCTAATTTACTTTGGTTGTATAATTGTTAGCAAATGTTGCTTTCATCGTCGAAAATGGTCTGAAATATCTGTTACTGTGCCAACGCATGGTGAGGCCACAAGTACCTAACTCCCAGCTAAGCTTTTGGAACTTAGAGTTAAGCAGTTACCTTCCTCCAACTATAATATCTCAACCAATCAACACCCTTCTCAATTCTCTCTCTCTTCAATAAGTGTTGATTTTTCCTAATAAGTGAAAGTGTAGTTACACCTGTTTCTGTTTACCACTTTTGTGTGCACAGAATTCTGAGTTTCTTAGCAGAAAAATGACAGAACAGCAACCTAAAACGGTAGAGTCAGAGTCAGCAGCACCTGCTGCTCCTTCTTCTGCACAGGTTCCAGCTGAGCCTGAGCCTGTTCCTGTTCCTGATCCTGTTCCTGAGGCTCCAAAGGATGTGGCTGAGGAGAAATCTGTGATTCCAGTGCCCTCTTCTGATGACAAGCCTGATGAGTCCAAGGCTCTTGTCTTGGTTGAGAGTAAGATATTGCTATGTTGATTCTTGTTATGTTCTCATGTTTTAATATTTTTATGTTGATTCATGTTTTGTTATCATGTTCTGGAAGTTGGGGTTAGTTATGTTTGGTTGGTGAGAAAAACTGATTGCAGAAAAAGAAATTGAAATCTGTGTTTAGGAATCTCTCTGCATATTTTTTTAATGGAACCTTTCTGCATATTTATCTTGTTTGGTTTTGATCCATTAGGCTAACCAAATCTTTGAGGAGCTGTGTTTTGTTTATTCAAAAGGGTGTTTTAATTTTATTATGGTGTAATTTTTTGAGGAAAAAGAAAGATTCTTTTTCGTGATTGCTTGAGAAAAAAAGTGTTTTCTCACTGACTATTTCTTCTGATTATATTTTAAAATTATATGGTTGTTCTCTGCTTTTGGACCTGATTCTTCTGAAAATTTCGTGTCATATTTCCTACTCTAGTGTCTAAAGGTGATATGCTTCTGGTAAGGATATAAATATTTTTGTTATTATTCTCTTAAGTAGTTATAAACAATCACTGAGAAATGGTTTTAATATGTGAGATATGTTTTTATATTAGTATTCCTAACCCCTTTTTGGAGAAAAAAAAAATCTCATGTTGAATTGTTTGGTAGTTTGTTGTTACTTGTACTTAGATTACGTTTTCTGGTATTTTATCAAATTCCCTTTTGCTGGAACTTTCCTGTTGTAATTTTATTCAAAACAATATTCTCATGTTGCTCTACATCTTTTCCATTTCTATTAGCAAGTGACAGAGTGTTCCATCTTTAAATCCAAGTCTTGTACAACTCAATTTGGCATAAATATATCAAACTATTATCACTCAATTGCAAGCATTTAAAGGCTTCACACAGAAATCTAAGTTTTAATGTTTGAGGAATAAGAAAAAACACCACCACACTAGTACTTATGTCATATACCAAGTAACCATTTTGGTATTTTATAAATTAACCTTATTTCACATTTTTCAGCCCACCCATATTTTGTATCCATTAACAAGTCATCCTTAATAGGTCTTATAATTAAAATTTTTATCATGCTTGACTATTTTTTAACCAAGTGTTGGTTCAAATCTTCTTAATGCTTGCTTGTATGTGACTTGAAAAGAGTTACCTCAACAAAATTTCATCCATACACTTAGTTAAGAGGAGAATAAACCAACAAAAACTAATTTTGAACGAGTTCTTTTTAATTCAGTGATTGATTAAAGTAGAACAAGAGGAAACTAGAATTAATTTCATTCTAAAAAAATATAACATAAGTTTCTTCATTTGGTGAAAGATACAAAGAATGACTTTTGTTCATTCCTATGTGAGGGTTTGATTTGCTTTCAATGTTAATATTGAACCAAGTTACATGCAATTTAGTAGCACCAACAATGGTTTGCAACAAAATAATCTTTTATTTCATCTTCAAATTTATTATTATGATCATAACTTCTGTCCCTTTTTGCTGTTCTGTTTATTATTGTTAATTTGGTTATATTGGCAGAGACTGAAGAAGTTGCTGAAGTGAAACCAACTGAGGGCTCTGTAAACAGAGGTTTGTCATGTAACATTTTGACATTTAATTTTCCTTTATGAACCCTTTTGTATTCTGACATTACATGTCATGTCATCATCCTCATTTATCTTCAGATGCGGTGCTTGCAAGAGTTGCAACTGAGAAGAGGTTATCACTAATCAAAGCATGGGAAGAAAGTGAAAAATCAAAAGCTGAAAACAAGTAAGAATCTGCATCCCTTTTGGTTCATATTTGGAAAACATATATGTTAAAAAATGGATTCCAAATATGCTAATTTAACTGAAATTGTTGAGCAGGGCACATAAAAAGCTTTCAGCAATTTCAGCATGGGAAAACAGCAAGAAGGCTTCAGTGGAGGCAGAACTAAAAAAGATTGAAGTAAGAGTTAATTTCATTGCCAATTCTAACATGATTTATGTGTTCTTTTTCTTATATTTCACATTTTCAAATCCTGGTTTCTTGTTATGATTTCTGCATTGATTGTGGCCAAAGACAGGAACAAATTAAATTTCACTTTTCATTTTTTCATGAGTAGGAACAATTGGAGAAGAAAAAAGCAGAATATGCAGAAAAAATAAAGAACAAAATAGCTACAATTCACAAGGAAGCTGAAGAGAAGAGAGCAATAATTGAGGCAAAGAAAGGGGAAGATCTTCTAAAGGCAGAGGAGACAGCTGCAAAGTATAGAGCAACTGGAACAGCTCCAAAGAAACTCCTAGGATGTTTCTAAAGCTTCAAACATCAATTATTGTTGAAAACAAAAAGTGTTAATTATTATTGTGTATCTTTGATCATTAAAGTATCATGCATACAAGTGTGTTTTCTTTAGTTTATATGATGTTGATTTAGCTCATGTTCTTGATTATGTGTGCAAAAACGACACATTGGCATGTACATATCAACTACTTTGTGGATAAAGAAATTTAATGATTCAATCTGTGCATTAGTTACTTCTGCCATTAACTCATTCACCAACTTCAGCATCTCTGAACTATTTGAATTTTCTCTATCTTTGGCCTTGGAGTTGAAGAACTAATTCTTCATATCATTAAAGCCTATATAAGAAACTGTTTTTTTTTTTTTTTTCGAAAGATATCTTTTCATATCCTTAAACTTAAAAGTCATATTCTTGTTAACATACTCAAAAGATAAAATTATGTAGTAATTATAATTTGTACCATATCATATAAATAAACTTTGTTATTTTAAATTTTTTAAAATAAAAAAAAAATGATTTTCTTCACTATCATTCTACACTAGCATTTATTCTCATGTAAAAAAAAATAGAGAACTAGAAACATATATATTTTTTAAGGTAAATAATGTTATTAATATAACCATCCCAAACACATTTATATATCAGCAAAAGCCAAATCATATCTAGTCTCCGAAATATCGTAAGAGATTTGTTGACTACTTGATAATTCATATATATATATATATATATATATATATATAATTTAAAATCATGTTTTACTCAAATATATACTAGGAACCAAGAATAAAAGTTTTCCCTAATTAAATATCTTCTTTAACGGTAAAAACTTATTTTTGTTTATCTTACTAATAAAATTTAAATTACAATTAAAATAATAGTTTATTTTGAATAATATATGGTTTCAATTCTTTTCATCTAATTTAATAATTTTGTATTTTAAATTATTAAAAGAATATTATTATAAAGAACAAATAGTTTGAATTTGGTTAACACACTTTTATTGGCATTATATTTTTAGTATAACTATATTATTAGAAATAAAAAGCAATTTATGTTTTAATACGATTACATCATTTTAAGATTTGAAACATAAATTTATCATGAAATTTATTAAGTAGTTAATGAGAAATGTTTGTATTGAATAGCAAATCAAACTATTTTAAATCAATCAACTGAACCAAAGATGTTTTTACTAATTTTTGTAAGATTTGAAGTGGAAATCACAATTTTACATACTCTTAAATTAGATATTGTCAATACTGAAAGGGTGGAATTAGAGAAGCAGAGGCCTTCTTTATAATTATGAAAAAAAAAAAAATGGATAACGATAACCAAGTATTCAACACATGATTATTTGAAAAGGATTTGGCATATTCAGTTCCACTTGCAATAAATCTGACATGAAATATGAACTTTTTCAATGCAGATATGTAGAGATTTCGGAAATATTAATATATAAGATGCAAAACTTATGGTGTTAAGGTCAACAAATTTCAAATTTAATTAAATTTTACTTTATGATGATTATTTTATAATTGGATGGGTTCTTCCTGACCTCCGTTAGTTAGTTTGTCGTGCACTTTCACGTTTTTTTTTTCAAAATGTTAAAAATATATTTTTTTAATTGTATTATATGAAATATAAAAATTATATTTTGAATTATATAATTTAAAATATATTTTTTTTTCAAATTATACAATATAGACTTTTTTTTTTTAAATTTCAGATTATACAATTTGAAATACAATTTGTATATTATAGATTATTTTGAAATATATTTTTTTTATTCTGAATTATATACTTTAAAATATAATTTTTGTATTCTGGATTTATATGTAAATTTTTTTTTGGTATTCTGAATTTTATAATTCTAAATATAATTTCTTTTATACTTCAGATAAATTACATAATCTAAATATTATTTTTTAATTTCAAATTATATAATCTGAAATATAAAAAATTAAAAAATAAAAAATTTATTTTATTTTGTTATTAAGATTTTGCTTAATCTATGGAATACATGGAGAAAGCATGGAGGTGCAAGGAAAATGCTGCTTATATTTGTAGCTAGGAAATTGATAGGTCCTAGAAAGATAAGTTCAGGCCCACTCAAGTAACAACAATGTGAACCACCATAACAAGATCCAAAAGAGTTACCAAAGGTTTAATTACTTTATTTACATTCTTTTAATAACAAATGCAATCTAGTGGGAGTTTATGAAATAATTTCTATATTATTAGTAGTTGCTTCCAAAAAGTTCGAGCTAGTAGTTGATGATATTTGGATAACCGAAAATAATAACAGAGACAAGATATTCATATTCCACTTTATTCTAGCACAATTATTAGGAAAAAATATATTAACTTATTTGCTTAATGTTAATGAAATTGCTGCTTCAAATGACTTAATATTTTACAGAAACAAGGGAAAAGGGAAGACAAACACAACTCATCCATCATTATTAGATTATCAAAACAACATTGAAATATAACATCCTAATACAAGTAAGCTAATAATGATACATTACAAACCAGCAATCACCAATATAATTGCAGCTTATACCACATGTTATCAAGGAAGCAAAAGTACCTATATCTCCATGATCTATAAATGAACAAAGGAGCAACAATTAACCAGAATCCCACAACAAAACCAAGTGCCATGCTCACAAAGAACCAATTCACTTCATGCTCACCATTCTCTCTTTGAGAGCAATCAACATATGGAATTTGTTGATTGGAACCGCAATTGATGAGCAAAGGTGGACCGCACAAATTATTTCCAACAAAGTTAGATGCTTCAAAGCTTTGAATTTGAGTGCCTGTAGGAATTTTTCCCTCCAAATGGTTGTAAGACAAGTCTAGGTAGTTTAGAAAGCTCAAATTTGATATGGTTGGAGGAATTTCTCCTGAAATTTGATTCCTGGAGATATCAATGGATTCTAACAATCTCATGTTGCCAATACTTTGTGGAATTTGACCAGAAAGTTGATTCTTGGATAAATTCAAATATATCAAGGCATCTAGTTTTGTGATTTCTCTAGGTATCTCTCCTGATAAATTATTATCAGAAAGATCAACATTTGTCACCAAGCCAAGAATATTTTTGTACACTAAAGCTCTTCCTTTTGTCCATAGAATGATATTGATTGCATCATATCTAGTGTACGATGCATATGCATCATATTTAGCGTACGATGCATATACATTAGCACTGATAATTAAACTTTTACTTTTGTTCTGTTGTGTCATGGAACTAAAGTCGTTGAAACAATTTGGAATTTTTCCAAACAAATTATTTTGTGCAAGGTCCAAATCCTGAAGAAATACCATATTACACATTTCATTTGGAATATGACTAGAAAAATTGTTTGATCGAAGGCGAAGAATTTTCAATTTTAATAGCCTTTCTCCAATCCATGTTGGGATAGTTCCTGAAAGATTATTTTCTCCAAGGTCCAACGATATTAATTGATTACTCTTGTTCAAAGTCGTAGGAAATATTCCTGACAATAAGTTGTTACGAATGTTCAAAGACTGTAACAGAACTAAAGAGCCCATGGATGAAGGCATGTTCCCTACAAAATGATTGCTTTGTAAATTTACATCTACCAAATTTGGCCACTTTATCCAACAATCAGGTATTTTTCCTGATAAGTTATTGGAAGCAAGATTGAGAAGATTTAAGTCAAATTCCTCGAATTGCTTGCAACATAAGAAATCATTCATGGAAGAGAATGAATTACTTGAAAGATCTAACCATTGAACTTGATTAGAAAGAAAAGGTGATTTTCCATGTAAGTGATTTGAGCTTAGATCAAGGACCAGGACAGGTATTGGATTTTTCAATGAATTTTCAATCTTACCATGGATAAGATTATTGGAAAGGTTTAAATATTGAAGAGAAGAAAAAACCTCCCAAAAGTAACAGGGAATAGAATCTAAAATCCTTGTGTTAGAAAGTGCTAAATATTGAAGTTTGTTTTGTGAGTGAGTCCATGATGGAAAGTTGGGACCTAAGTGCCAAGAGCTCATATCCAAGCTGGTAAGTTGAAAAGTAGGTTGCCAATTAGGACTCACTTTTAAAGTCAAATTGTTTCGTTGTGCATGAAACAACCTCAAGTTGGTAAGCTTTTCAAGATGACATTCCGTGACAACTCCATGAAAATAATTGTCACTAATGTCAATGTATGACAATTTAGAGAGTGTTCTAAGAATTTCAAATGGATTTCCGCTAAGATGATTTGAGAATATAATAAGAACTCTCAATGATGAAAGTTTCCCAAGTGACCTTGGAAGTTCTCCACCAATTCTATTTCCAGAAAAATAGATATATATAAGATTTTTCAAATCTTTGAAATGATCTGTTAGATTACCTGAAAGTTGATTGTCTGCTAGATAAAGTGCAAGCAGAGAAGTCACATTTCCCAAAGAAGTTGGAATTGAACCTTCAAGTTGATTGTTTGATAGATCAAGTGCGATCAGAGAAGTCAATTTTTCGAAAGAAGTTGGAATTGAACCTTCAAGTTGATTGTTTGATAGACCAAGTGTGACCAGAGAAGTCAATTTTCCCAAAGAAGTTGGAATTGGACCTTTAAGTTGATTGTATGACAATTCAAGTGTAACCAGAGAAGTCACATTTCCCAAAGAAGATGGAATTGAACCTTCAAGTTGATTGTTTGATAAAATAAGTGTGGCCAGAGAAGTCAATTTTCCCAAAGAAGTTGGAATTGGACCTTTAAGTTGATTGTCCCACAATTCAAGTGTAACCAAAGAAGTCATATTTCCCAAATAAGTTGGAATTGAACCTTCAAAATGATTGTTTGATAGATCAAGTTTAACCAGAGAAGTCAGATTTCCCAATACATAAAGAATGGTCCCCTGAAAGATGTTGGATGATAGGTCCAAGAACTTGAGATGAGGAAGATTAGCATATAACCAATCATGTATAGAAGATGAGAATAAATTTCCATTCAGGTCAAGATTTTCAAGAAGTGTGAGGTTTCTAAGACCATTAGGAATTGGACCTTTGATGTTGTTAAGACTTAAAGTAAGAGAAACAAGCTTCTTTAGTCCGAACAACCAGTTTGAAAGAAAAGAAAGTAGAGAAGGATCATAAGTTTGGGAAAGATCCAAAGTGAGGAGAGAGGAGAAGTTAAGAAAGGATGGTTGATTATAGTGAGGGAGGATACATTGGGACAAATATAGGTGCATCAAAGAAGGAAGAGCTTGGAGAGTGTGAAGCCAGTGAAAAGATTGGGATAGGTTTGCACCTCCCAAATCAAGGTATTGAAGCCTTAAAAGACTTGATAACCAATCAATATTTTCAATAAACACATCATCATCTCCAAGGTTAAGGTGAAGCAAATTGGAGAGATTGCCAATTTGAGAGGGAATTATTCCGTTTGCAACATTGCTTAGGCCTAAATAGTTCAAATTGGAAAGATTCCCAATCAGAGGAGGAATGCTGCCCATGAATCCAGAATCAGAGAGGTCCAAGTGAATTAAAGTGGTCATTGTCCCAACAAAAGAAGGAATTGACTTACCACTTCCAAGTAATTGATTGTTACTGAGGTCAAGATAGAGCAAATTGGAGAGATTTCCAAAATGAGGAGGAATGTTACCCGTGAATCCAGCATTGGAAAGGTTGAGGTGAGTTAAGGAAGTCATTGTTGCAATGAAAGAAGGAATTGGAATACTTTTAAAAAGATTGCCACTGAAATCCAAGTACTTCAAATGCTTCAAATCAACCAAACAAGGATTTATCTCTCCACCCAATGCCCGTTCAGTATACTCTTCGAATGTTGTTGTAATAAAGTAATCTTCTACATAAGATGAGTATCCATCTTCACCTAGGATCTCATCCAAAGTAGGAAATGGAGTGTTGAGGTGAAGTTCTGCAACATGAGATGTAATGGTGTTGCAGATAACTCCATACCACTGGCAACAATTGGAATTGACAGTAGCATTCCAAGAAGAAAGTCTGTTTGAAGGATCTTTGAGATGATGTTTCAATTTTAACAGTGTCTCTCTCTCACTTCCAATGCATAGTGTCTCTCTGCAAACACTAAGAGAAATCCAACAAAACTGAACAAACACAATAATAAATATGGAGGAATTCATTTTCACACAAGCTCTCATTAGTAAATAAGTATTTTTTTTTCTTTGAAATAAGTGGTTATGGGTTATGCCTATATATAGTGGTGCACTGCCTTTTTATTTTCTAACATTTTTAATTTTCTATACTTGATATATAAAATCAGAAATCCGTATCATATTTTATGTTCTTAATTTTGCAGGAGCAACGTGATTTTAGGTGCTAAACACTAATTAGAGAGGGACTAAAAAAAAAAGTATGAAAGGCTTATTTAAATTCTACGTCCACCTTAAAAGTCTTTGTCTTTTTGTCTGCATTCGTTTTACATGGACTTCTAACGCCTAATCCATTTTATGGGTTAGAAAAATGAGAATACTCATGCCCATTTTATGGGTTAGAAAATTAGGTGAATAGGACAAAAATATTAAATCAAAAGACTTCCCATAATCGATCTTTAAAGTTCTACCCATTATATGAGTTAGAAAATTACATGTCACATAAATAATGAAAACAAAACTATTTCAAAGATTGAGTTATTGCTCTTCCTAATTTAGTCCATTGTATGAAATCATTAAATATATGAAATAAATTAATAAATAAGGATAATATATTTAAATAAATAGTTAAATTTCGTAAACCATTTTTTACAATTGAATACCTCGGTAAGTCATTTTTAATGTTTTTACTTTATTTTTTCTAACAAAAATAATTTTGAAAATTAATATTGAAATCCATTTTAAACACTCTCTTCATAAATAGTCAGCTTCAACCTTTCAATAAGTGTATTATCTCTATCACTATCTCTACCTATTCTTGTTGGAAATAAATGAATTAGATTTTATTTGACATAAATAACCAAGATTCAATTACTTAATTTTATTTTTTACAGGAATGTAATATTTTTATAGTATATATATTATTTGACATAATGGTTGTTTTGATAAAGGTTTTTATTATAATTTAAATTTCTTTATCATAATATAGATTATGATAATGAGAAATAATTTTTTTTCATTTTTAATTTTAATTATTTTTTGTCATAAAATAATAGCAATAATCTACATATATTAATATATGTGATAATATTCATTAATGAATATTAATAAATATTTATCTGATAATTAAATCTATTTAAATAAGATTTTCTAATGGTTAAATAGAAATTTTTTAAAAAGAAAGAGGAGATTATTATTTTAATTAAAAATTTATTTATTATATATATATATATATAAAGGAGATGAATTTGAATCAGGATTTTTGTGTTAAAAAAAGTGGTTAAAATCTGAATTTTCAAAATTTTGAATTATAAAAACCGACTAATACACTTTTTCATCTGTTAATTATTGTTTTATTTATTCAAATAGTGTAAATAATACTTATTTTTAACGTTAGATCTATTATGAATATAAACCGTTCCAAAATAATAATTTAATGTACATATATAAGGCTACGTATTTTCTTATAACGTCATATTTATTACTAATATAGACAGTTTTAACATATCGTTCATACATTCCATATACAATAATAATTTAATGATACAATATTATTACGTACTAAATACATCTTATTCTCATTATTCATGGCAGGGTACGCGACTAGTATAAGATAATAATTGAAAACTAAATCAAAAGCATGCAAAAGTAAAGAAATAATAGATTGAAGAAAGAAGAGACCAGATATAACACCCTTCAAAATTTATACTACCATTCTATAATCACTTTTATTAATTTTTATTTAATAATTTAATTTACACTTTAATTAAATGACTTAATTCAATATTTTACTATTTAGAGTTATTAAATAGAGGTAAGAATAAATGTAACTTGTCTAAATAATTTATTCTCAAGAAAACAAGAGGATCATGTTTATTAAGATAAAGAAACATTGAATAATACCATCAAGACAAAATTATTGACAAAATATTTTATTTTTTTATATTTCATTCATAATAATATCACTTTTTAAATAGAAATATTACAAATTCATAATTATTTTAATAAGAAATCTGTCCAACAAAATAAATAAAAGGTAGACACTACAGAATGTATTTATTAAATTCAATAAATTATTCTTCTAATAATTTCTTTTTTAAATTAATATATACTTATATTTATTTAATTTAAAGTCTTGATCATAAGTAACTTGGTAAACCTCAAGAATGATTATATTTTTAAAGTTTCGGTAAATATATTATTGATTTGATATTCATTTTTGTAATGAATTAAAACAATAGTTTTTCTTTACAAACATCATTTAAGAAATAAAAGTTCATATCAATTTGCTTGTTTTTTTGATATAGGACTGAATTTTTGGACGATTTGACTGTTGAATTATTGTTACAAAAAATTGTAATAACTTTTATTTTTATGAATTGTACTTTTTCAAAGACTTTGCTTAATTATATGGCTTAATAAATATAAGTTGCTGCAATAAACTCAACTTCTATATTGAATAATATATCAGTAGGTTGCCTTTTAATAGACCATGAAATAATGCTTGTCACAAGCATAAATACAAGATCAGATGTTTTTTTCTATCATTTAGATCACATGCATCATCATTAAGACAAATTCAATCAAATCACATTCTATAGCCCTTCTTCTAATATATTCCAAAGTTACCCGTTCCTTGTAAGTTGTAAATAGAGGAGAATTCTTTTGGTAATCAATAAAAGTAATTTAGTTGGATTTTCCATTTACATACTAATCAAACTCTATTAAATTCCCAACAATTTGTTTCAAATATGTATTATTAACTTTCTTTTTCTCGTGATATTTGTGTAGCTTTGTACCACATTCAATTGGAATACATACAAGGTTGCAATCCTTGAACTTCTTCAAATGCATATTTTTTTTTTTTTTGGAAAAAAAATATTATATTTTGATTTAATCACTTTTATGTTCAAAAATTAATACATCAAACCCACCTCAAACATTTCAATTCATTTATCATGAGTTCTTGAATTAACTAAACATGACTGCACAAGTTTTAATGAATATAAAATTATTAATAAATAAGCATATTAAAAGCATTTTTCCTTTGTCTTCCACCTTAACAATCAATATGTGTAACAGTCCAAAAATTCTATAGTATTTGTAATCAACTCTTATAAATAAACAAAATATATATATTCTAAATTATAAAATATTTTAATACATGAAAGATAAATAAAAGAAGGAAGAATAAATAAGAAGAAAAGAAAAGAAGAACGAAAAAAAAGAAAAAAAAATTATTTTTTAATTTTTTTAGCTTGGGCGAAAATAATTTCGCTTGAGCGAAAATCCACCTCGTCCAAGCTAGAAATAACTCGCTTGAGCAAAAACAATCCAGAGAGCACTCCTAATTTTTGCCTGAGCGAAATCACTATCGCCTAGGTGAAAACACTCCATAGAACATCTTATTTTATTTACGAAGGACTTGCTCAGGCGAGCTTTATCTTGCTCGGGCGAGACTTGCAGAGTGAACTTTTCTGCAAAAGTCGCTTGAGCGAGATTCTTCTGCTTGAGCGAGTCTATCTAAAAATATTCTCAATTAAACTAACTTTTGTCTGGTAAGTATTACCATCCATTTAAGGTTCAGAGTACTACATAAAGTATTCAGGTACATCAAACTTAACTACGACTATCTACATGACAAAAAGAGTGACCATTCCAAGGTCATCAAGTCTTTAACTACATCAAAACATATATACAAGTATATACATGAGAAAAGGAACATCAGTTTAAGATCATATCATCTTTAAGGTGCTCCAAGACCTGCATTTGCACCTGCTCTCGTGTACATAGTACAGTCATCGCAGTTCATACAACAATATGAAAAACAAGGGTAAGCTAATAAACTTAAAAGTTTATAATATACTAACTACATCCAAATAGAACAGAGTATCTCAGTCATAAGAATTTCTTTAAAGTCTAGCATATCAAGTTTCAATGCAAGTTTTCCTTTTTTATTTCAAGTACTCATGTCAAACATCATACATAAAGGTCTCACATGGACCACATCAATACATATAGGTCATACATAGACCCATCATCTTCCTGAAGACCCATTAAGTATGCCCCTACCAGAGACTAACATCTAATCCAATACCCAAGACTTAGATTACCTGTGAATCTAAAAGAAAGGACTAATCCAATACCCAAGACTTAGACTGCTATTCGAATCTAAGAGAAAGGATCAGAGTAAGCTCAAACATCCAATACCTAGTCTCACTAGCGGTCCCGGTGTGTATGAACTCCCTCATAGCTTCTTACTACATGATATCTTAGTCTATGTGACTATGATCATCAGTGAAGCTAGAGGATCTCTGTTAAACATAGGCTTGTTATACTTAATGTACACGAACGAGCATAACCCATACATCATTCCAAATGTATGACATCAATTCATCATTCACACCAATACTCATTCAGTCTACAAATCATATTATGCAAGTATCTTTCCATCATCAAAACAATACTTAATTACTCAAAACAGTTAAGTTAATCACACTAAGTCAAAGCAAACAATCAAATTCATTCAGTGCTCAAGGACCAGTCAGACCTGCAAGAAAGACTAGAGCACTGATAATCACATATTCAAATCTTTTGTCCTATAGGTCTATTTAAAGTAACTAACTAGTATAAAAATAAGTTACTAGCTTCCCTTACCTTAGACATCGATCCCCTACCAATTCCTCGGTCAGGCAATAACCTCAGTCAAACATTAGGGATCTAGAACAAGTTTTCCAAATAACACCAACTTTTAGTATAACCTTAATCAAGTTTAGACGAACACTTTTCTCAACTATTCCCATCAATATTGATGACAAAAACTTAACGAAAAATAGAGAACAAGAGATCTTTAGAGCAAATATGAACTTACTCTGTTTGAGATTCTAATCGGTTTGAAATGGCCCTAGGATCCTCACCTACTATGGGACTTGATCAGATTCTGGAACAGAGAAAATATAGAGGGTGAAAATCAAGAGAGAAAGAGGAGAGAACTATGGAGGTTGGAAGGTAGGAGAGAGAGAAAAAATGAAAAAGGGATTGCTTTTTTCCTCTTGTTCTTATCCACTACGGGAGGTGGGTGTTACATTATCCCCAACTACAAAAATTTTCGTCCTCGAAAATTGAGCTTACCAAGAAAAAGATTAGGATACGCTGTTCGGATATCTTCTTTTATTTCCCAAGTGGAATCACCAGAAGTGAGATCCCACAGGACTTTGACCATAAGTATATCTTTTCCACGTAGTTGTTTCTTCTGAGAATCTATAATCTTGATTGGCCTCACATCAAAGGAAAGATTCTCATTCACTTGCACTGAATCTAATTCTAGAATGTGTCTTGGATCATGTACATATTTCCTTAGCTGAGACACATGGAAAATGTTGTGAATATTGGCTAAGGGAGGTGGAAAAGCAAGTTCATATGCAACAGGGCCTATACTTCTAAGGATTTGGTAAGGTCCTATAAACTTCGGAGTCAATTTCTTTGATCTGATCGCTCTTCCTACACCAGTGAATGGTGTAACTCTAAGGAAGACATAATCACCTGCAGAAAATTCTAGAGGTCTTCTATTTTAGTCTGCATAGGACTTCTGTCTGCTCAAAGAAGTTTTTAATCTATCTTGAATTTTCTTAACCTTCTCATTGGTTTGTTGTATCAATTCTGGTCCAATCAACATACTCTCACCATCTTGAAACCATCATAGAGGTGTTCTACACTTTCTACCATACAATGCTTCAAAAGGAGCCATTCCAATGCTTGTCTGGTAGCTGTTATTGTGGGTGAACTCCACTAGAGGCAGAATCTCATCCCAACTGCCCAAATTATCTAACACACAAGTCCTGAGCAAATCCTTTAAGGACTGGATAGTTCTCTCTGATTGCTCATCAGTTTGAGGATGGTATGCTGAACTGAGCCTGAGTCTGGTTCCTAAAGCTTCTTGAAGTGTTTGCCAGAATCTAGAGGTGAATCTAGGATCTCTGTTTGATACTATACTTGAAGGGACACCATGTAATCTAACTATCTCGCTTATATAAATCTGCGCCAACTTCTACATAAATATTCTCAAATCGATCGGTACAAAGTGTGCAGTCTTTGTTAACCTGTCTACAATGACCCATATAGAATCATGCTTCCTCAAAGTACAGGGTAAGTGGGTCACAAAATCCATAGAGATACTATCCCACTTCCACACTGGGATGTCCAATTGAGTTAGCATGTCTCAAGGTCGCCGATGTTCAACCTTGGATTTTTGACAAGTAAGACAAGCAGTAACAAACTTGGCTACATCACTTTTCATACCAGGCCACCAATAAGACTTCTTGAGATCTTGATACATTTTGGTCATACCTGGATGTAAACTGAGCTTGCTTTTGTGACCTTCAGATAAAATTATCTGTTTTAACTCATGGTCTTCTGGTATACATATTCTCTTTTGAAACCTCAAAACATCATTTGTTCCCAAAGATCTTTAGCTTTATTTGTGCCCAAAAGATTCAAGATGTTCTTCAATTTCAAATCCTCGAATTACTTCTCTTTCACCATCTTCAAAAACTCATTAGTTATAACAAGCGCATTACAACTAATGAAGTTTGAAGATATAGAAACCTCCAAATTCAAATTCCTGAAATCTTCAATTAATTTCTGCTCTTTCATCATGAGTGATGACATTTGTATTCTCTTACGGCTCAAAGCATCAGCAACAACATTTGCTTTTCCAAGATGATACATAAGTTGGAAATCATAGTCTTTTAAGAATTCAATCCATCTCCTCTGCCGCATATTAAGCTCTTTTTGATCAAATAAATACCTCAAGCTTTTATGATCACTGAATACTTTAAAACTAGCTCCATAAAGATAATGCCTCTAGATTTTTAAGGCAAAAACAACCGCTGTCAGTTCCAAGTCATGAGTTAGGTAATTCCTTTTGTGCACCTTCAACTGTCGCGAAGCATAAGCAACAACCTTCTTATTCTGCATCAACACACAACCCAATCCCTAATAGGAAGCATCACAAAAAACATCGAAAGGCTGATTTATATCAGGGATTGTTAAAACAGGGGTATTAGTTAACATTCTCTTTAACTCTTCAAAACTCTTCTCACATTGCTTTGTCCATGTAAAAGGGTGATCCTTTCTGGTCAGTTGAGTCAAAGGAACAACTATCTTAGAAAAACCTTCTATAAACCTCCTGTAATATCCTGCTAGTCCCACAAAGCTTCTAATTTCTGTAATAGTTTTAGGACGTTCCCATTGAAGTACAGCCTCCACTTTAGAAGGATCCATTGAGATTCCTTGAGCAGAGATAACATGTCCTAAAAACTGTATTTCAAACATCTAGAACTCGCATTTTGAAAGTTTAGCATACAACTGCTTTTCTCTCAAAATGTTCAAAACAATTCTGAGATGCTTTTCATGTTCTTCTATTGAATTAGAATATATCAGGATATCATCTATGAATACCACCACAAACTTATCAAGAAACGGTTTGAAGATTTGATTCATGTAATCCATGAAGATAGCTAGGGCATTGGTCACTCCAAAAGGCATAACCAAGAATTCATAATGGCCATATCTTGATCTGAAAGCAATCTTTTGAACATCTTCAGCTTTAACTAAGATCTGATGATAACCTGAACGCAAGTCTATCTTTGAAAAGATAACTCCCCACGTAATTGGTCCAACAGGTCATCTATTCTTGGAAGAGGATACTTATTCTAACTGTCTATAATTAATGCATAGAAGAGATGAACCATCTTTCTTCTTTACTAAACAATATTGGAGCTTCCCATGGAGAAACACTAGGTCAAATGAATTATTTCTCCAATAAATCTTCCAGTTGTTTCTTCAATTCAGCTAATTCGGCTGGTGTCATTCGGTATGGAGTAATTGACACAGGTCCTGCTCCAGGTATGAGGTCTATTGCAAACTCTATTTCTCTTTTAGGTGGAAGTCCTAGAATCTCATCAGGAAACACATCCATAAACTCTTGAACTACCGCCATATTTTTCTGAGTCTTATCATCATCCGCAGAACAAGCAAAGAGTATGAAACACCTTGCACCCTCATGTACCTCTCTCTCAATTTGTTGAGCTGAAACAACTTGGATACTTTTTGATTCAGGGAAAATCAACTGCTTATGACCGCAGTCTATCAGGATATGGTTAGCAGATAACCAATCCATTCCTAATATAACTTCTTAATCCTTCATGTGTATACAGATCATATTGACCTTATACTTCCGTTCATTTATAATCACTGGACACTCAGCACACAAAGATGAAGTTACTATAGTACCTTTTGTTGGTGTGGATACCACCAACTCAACATCTAACTCACGAACAGGTAGGTTAAGTTTCTTAACACAATCAACCGAGATAAATGAATGAGTTTCTCAAGAATCAAACAAAACAGACAACTGTGTGCCCAGAATAAAGCAAATACCTCTAACTAGGCTATCAGACTGAGATGTCTCAGCTCCACTAACAGCAAAAACTCTTCCTGCTGCTCTGGGTTTTTGGTTGTCATTCGATTATACCTGTGGTACTCCACCAGAACTTGGAACTCCAAATCGAACACGACAGTCTTTTGTTGCATGACCATATTTGTGGCATCTGTCACATGTCACGTTCGAAGTTGGATAAGGACAAAATCTGATCATATGTGGGCCACCACACCTAAAACATTTAACATTAGGTGGTAGTTGAGGATTGAATCCTCCACTACTGAAGGATTGGAGCCTGGAGTAAGGTTTCTTCTTGTCTTCATATCTTGGTCTGCTCTTGGAGGGTCCTCCTACCATCTGTGGCTTAGCAACTTTGCTACTATTCTTCAAACTGTCCACCACTTTTACTTTCTCCACTAGAGTAGGGAATTCTCTAATGGACAATGGAACTACCACCTCCTTAAGCTCTTGTCTTAGTCCAAACTCAAAGTTTTTGCACCTCCAATCTTTAGTCATGATATGAGTATTAAACCTAGCCAGATGTTTGAATCTAGTAGCATAATCAGTAACTGAAAGGTTTCTCTATTCTAGCTGCATGAACTCAATTTCTTTTGCATTTCTAGCACTGTCTCGGAAGTATTCTTCTAAAAATCTTACTTTGAAACTTTCCCAGGTAACATTTTCTCCTCTTCCTTCCATCATTTGCTTCATTCCTTTCCACCAAAATTCACCATCTTCAATAAGCATATACACAACACAAGATAATTTTCTCTCCTCAGGACATTGGGTGGCTTCAAAAATTCTTTCAATGTCTCTCATCCACCGATCTACTTTATCTGGATTTCCTTCTCCATTGAACTTTGGTGGATTATGTTTCAAGAAATCCTCCAAACTCCAGGTATGGTGCTGATGATGAAGAAGAGTCGCTTCTGCTGCCAATCTATCATTTTCTAATTGATGAAGGGTAGCCTGATGTTCTTGTGCCATAGTAGCACTTTGTTGTTGTAAGGCTGTTGCCATCATCTTTATTGCCCGAGCTAAACTGGGCATATCTGCAGATTGAGGAGGGTTAATTGGTGTACGTGCCATTTTCTGGACACATAAAGAAGAACATTACAACCAATCATAAACTAGTAACCATATCGTTTAGTATAATCACAAACAAAATTTTCCAAACATCCAAAACAAATCAAATAACACATACATCATCATCCAGAACTTATCTCTTAACATATACTCAAACATTAAGAATTAAGATAGAAATACATCTTGATTTAGTCATGAGTGTGCACCCTCACCACTCTATCAAGATCTTTTTCTTTCTTAATACTTTTATAGACATTCAAAACAATCATCTCAAACCCACATGCACAAAAGAAGCCTAACAAACTCATTAATCTCAGGTCCTCTTAAGGACAAACTACTCTGATACCATAAATATAACAGCCCAAAAATTCTATAGTATTTGCAATCAACTCTTATAAATAAACAAAATATATATATTCCAAAAGATAAATAAAAGAAGGAAGAATAAATAAGAAGAAAAGAAAAGAAGAACGAAAAAAAAAAGAAAAAAAATTATTTTTAATTTTTATTTTTATTTTTTTAGCTTGGGCGAAAATAATTTCACCCGAGAAAATCCACCTCGCCCAAGCTAGAAATAAGTCGCTTGAGCGAAAACAGTCCAGAGAGCACTCTTAATTTTTGCCTGTGCGAAACCACTCTCGCTTGGGTGAAAATACTCCAGAGAGCATCTTATTTTATTTACGAAGGACTCGCTCAGGCGAGCTTTATCTCCCTCGGACGAGACTTGCAGAGTGAATTTTTCTGCAAAAGTCGCTTGAGCAAGATTCTTCTGCTTGAGCGAGTCTATCTAAAAATATTCTCAATTAAACTAACTTTTGTCTGGTAAGTATTACCATCCATTTAAGGTTCAGAGTACTACATAAAGTATTCAGGTACATCAAACTTAACTACGACTATATACATGACAAAAAGAGTGACCATTCCAAGGTCATCAAGTCTTTAACTACATCAAAACATATATACATATATATACAAGAGAAAAGGAACATAAGTTTAAGAGCATATCATCTTTAAGGTGTTCCAAGACCTGCATCTGCACCTGCTCGTGTACATAGTACAGTCATCGCAGTTCATACAACAACATGAAAAACAAGGATAAGCTAGTAAACTTAAAAGTTTATAACATACTAACTACATCCAAATAGAACAGAGTATCTCAGTCATAAGAATTTCTTTAAAGTCTAGCATATCAAGTTTCAATGCAAGTTTTCCTTTTTCATTTCAAGTACTCATGTCAAACATCATACATAAAGGTCTCACATGGACCACATCAATACATATAGGTCATACATAGACCCATCATCTTCCTGAAGACCCATTAAGTATGCCCCTACCAGAGACTAACATCTAATCCAATACCCAAGACTTAGATTCAGCGAGTCTAAGAGAAAAGACTAATCCAATACCCAAGACTTAGATTACCTGCGAATCTAAAAGAAAGGACTAATCCAATACCCAAGACTTAGACTGTCATTCGAATATAAGAGAAAGGATCAAAGTAAGCTCAAACATCCAATACCGAGTCTCACCAGCGGTCCTGGTGTGTATGAACTCCCTCATAGCTTCTCACCACCTGATATCTTAGTCTATGTGACTTAGATCATCAGTGAAGCTAGAGGATCTCTGTTAAACATAGGTGTGCTATACTTAATGTACACGAACGAGCATAACCCATACATCATCCCAAATGTATGGTATCAATTCATCATTCACATCAATACTCATTCAGTCTACAAATCATATTATGCAAGTATCTTTCCATCATCAAAACAGTACTTAATTACTCAAAACAGTTAAGTTAATTACACTAAGTCAAAACAAACAATCAAATTCATTCAGTGCTCAAGAACCAGTCAGACCTGCAAGAAATACTTGAGCATTGATAATCACATATTCAAATCTTTTGTCCTATAGGTCTATTTAAAGTAACTAACTAGTATAAAAATAAGTTACTAGCTTCCCTTACCTCAGACACCGATCCCCTACCAATTCCTCGGTCAGGCAATAACCCTAGTCCAACTTTAGGGATCTAGAACAAGTTTTCCAAATAATACTAACTTTTAGTATAACCTTAATCAAGTTTAGACGAACACTTTTCTCAACTGTTCCCATTAATATTGATGACAAAAACTTAAGGAAAGAACAAGAGATCTTTAGAGCAAATATGAACTTACTCTGTTTGAGATTCTGATCGGTTTGAAATGGTCCTAGGATCCTCACCTACTGCGGGACTTGATCAGATTCTGGAACAGAGAAAATATAGAGGGTGAAAATCAAGAGAGAAGGAGGAGAGAACTATGGAGGTTGGAAGGTAGGAGAAAGAGAGAAAATGAAAAAGGGGTTGTGTTTCTCCCTTTTGTTCTTATCCACTACGGGAGGTGGGAGTTACAGTATGTGTGTTGTGATAATATATATATATATATA
>Ga0209489_105246_pt1 | contig 22762 bp, 9 predicted proteins | sample SiratrowhiteBW_FD_187527 | JGI IMG/M metagenome (GOLD analysis project Ga0209489, IMG submission 187527) | Root nodule microbial communities of legume samples collected from California, USA - Siratro white BW (SPAdes) (version 2) | ecosystem: Host-associated > Plants > Roots > Nodule | place: USA...
TATCTCGTCGGAAGACGTTGTACGGACTTAGAAGCGGAGGTAAGGAGTGGTCGATCTGCGACTCCTCTGGTATGTGCTGGTATTCAATAAGGTTGCCTATTTTTGAAGAAAGGGTCTTTTTACATGATTCAGGGATGGTGATTTTGGAAGATAGGGTGATAGAGATATCTTTTGTACATGTAGACGTAGACGTAGAGGGGTAATCCATAGTTTGATGTTCCTCTCTCTCTCTACTTACTCATCATAAATACAAACATAATGCACCCGGACTTTTGGATTGAGACACATTTTTCTGGCTATCAGTTAGGCTCTGATAATTAATATGTTTTGATAATTTTTAAAATAGATTATGAAGCTTAATTGAGGTCCTTGTCATCTACTCATGAAAGAAGAAGAGTGGGAAGATATAGAAGTTTATCAGGATATTTTTTTTTTTTTTTATCATCAAATGTTAAATTCTAGCTTTTCATGATATTTAAATCTTGGGAGCAAGTTGAAATAACTGCTTATATCTATATCCTAAATTAATCTCTAGCTAGAGGTTGGTTTCTTCTTTATACAAAGCTAGAGTATATAGTAAGACTTTTGATAAAGAATTTAAACTACGACCTATTTGATTTTATTACTTTTTCATTAAGATCTTGTATGTTTTCTCTAAATTCTTTTGTTCGTATATACATATTCGAAGTGACAAAAATATATATACCTTTTGGCACTTCAAAATAGTATGTGACAAAGAAATAAAATAAAAGGGGTAGTATTTATACTAGAAAAAGAGACATGTATCTAATTTAGTTAATTTTTTTTATAATTTGATAAAAATGATTAATTATTCCAAATTCAAACCCCAAATTAACTCCTAAAGTCCCCATCCAACACCCATATGAATAAATATATATATATAAAAAATTCAAATGTAGGTGGTGCTTAATAGGTGAGAAAACATAGACACGTGATCAATCAATTTCCCTCACCTTTTGAGACGTGGTAATCCATGGAAGTTGGGAACAAGCAGACAAGCTGTGCTTATCAAAATCCCAGGTCCTCTTTCTGTTTTCCTTAACCAATCAAACCTTGAAACCTTTGTGTTGAATTGGCCTTTCCACATTTTGGGAACACGTGCAATACTACCAATGTAGTTGACACATGATTATGTGAAAAAACAAAAAACATGGGCTTCTTTTTTCTCTCTCTCTTTCCCTCCCCCACCATCAATACTTAAATTAACATAGTAGAATCCACTCAAAGCCTCACATGTATAAAAAAAGGAGGTCATGAATTAATGTTAAAATATCAAAATCCCCACTTTCCAAGCACGTGTAGAGACCACAAAGAGGGAGAAATTAAGAAAGGGAGTTATATAATTCTTCATGGAATGCATAAATGTTATTAGAAATCAATACCCATATGTTACATAAGCACCCCAAACTCATACTCTACTCATGCACCTCACACCATCGATCATCTTATAGCTTATGAACAAGAAGAAACCCAAAAAGGGCAAAAAAAAAAAAAAAGGAAAAAAAAAAAAAAAAAAAAAAAAAAAAAAAAAAAAGAAAAAAAAAAAAAAAAAGGAAAAAAAAAAAGAGGAGAAACCCAACAAGAGTTTGCTAGAGTTTCCACAAACTCTAGCTAGCTAGCTATATATAAGAACCCATCAAGAGGAGGAACTAGACCAATAGAAACTCATATTTAAAGAAAAAAAATAAAGAAAAAGAAAGAAGCTACTAGAGTGTGCCACTTATGAAGACTCACTTATCCCGAACATGGAAGACATTGGGGTTCTTGATGACTATATCATACATGTTGATGGAGTTGAACTTGGAGAAGTCTTTTGGGAGGGAAATTAGGTCAATTGAGGAGTGTTTGTGGAATTGGTAGAGGTCAGGATCTCCATCATAGTACCTCTCCCAACCTAATCCGGTTAAGATTTGCTCAAGAAAAGCATAGGAAGAAACCACTTCCCCACTTGGCAAGTGCACCAACACCTTTCTCTTTGAGCTACTTCCCTTCCCTTGCCTTCCATCTGACCCCTCAGCTTGAGGGTTTTCCACCAACCGATACACACCATTGTTCTTGAACATCCACACCCCAGACATTTTTTCCTTCCTTTAACAAGACTTTACCTTTGTGTTGTGGAGTATGTGAAGAAGGGTTGTTCACTTTTGAGCAAAAGGGTTTTTGAGAAGCAAAAAGAAAGGGTTTTTGGGTTTAGAACTAGCTATGCAACAAGGAGAGGAAGAGAAGGGATTTTGGTTTTGGTTGTGTTTGTGTTTGTTGAGGAATGCAAAGGGTGGCAGGGTATATATACATGTGTCAAAAGAGGATGATGAGGCTAAATAAAACAAGAGGAAAATACTCTTGGAAGTGGAAGAGTTAAATGTATGGGCATGTTCGACTTTGGCATAGAATCTAGATTTGTGGGGCCTCAGTGTTTCAATAATAAAATATGATTGCATATGGGTGACCCTAAGGCACGAGAACTAGCCGTGGGGTTCTTGGGAGAATCTCTTCTATGCATGGTTTTGTGTTAAATTTAGTGTTATTTTTTTAATTAGAGTAATTATGACATTCCAAGTTAGTTCTCTTTTAGAATGAAGCATTTGGTGAGGTGATTGAGTTGATTTGATTTGGTTTATGTGTATGGGAAAGAAGTAGAAAGTGAATGAAAGAATGATTTGGTAGGACGTAGATCACGAGAGTCCACGTGAACATATTGTGGGGTTGCTTTGAGATTGTTACATGAAAGTAGCTGCTGTTGGTGTGATGTTGGCTACTCATCATTGGGAATAATTGCACACCCTTAAAGCCATGAGTTTTAAGCACTTTTTCTAATATGTCCTAGGGTTTTCTCCTCATTCTCAACATTATAATCATCACCTAATCATAAATAAATTAAATATCCATTTTTCTCTCTCTACACCAATTTTTCACAAAATTAAATATCCATGTTTTAGTTTTAAAATGATATCATCATGACTCAAAACATAGATAGTTATTTTTGTTGAATGGGTAGGATAATTGTGAGTGTTTCAAGATTACAAAAGTTTTTACAATTTACTATATTAACAAGATTCTCGCGTCTACCTTGTAAGATATGACTGAATAGATTATGAGGATAAATATGTGTGTTAGGTCACATTACATATATACTAGAAGTTTATATTCTCTGGGTTTGTAGAGTATCAATTTTTTTTAAAAAAAGAAAGGAGAGCATGGATCTTTCTTTCTTCTTCTTTTTTTTTTTTTTTTTTTTTTTTTTTTTTCTTTTCTTATCATAAAGTTTTCACTTTGTAAATTATATAGAAAGTAGACGTACGGTTGTGAACTGTTAAGTAGAAGCTGTTATCTCCTAAATTTAGCATAAAGTCGATTTGATGCCTTACCAATAATGTATCTTTTAGTGTGTACTAATGCGTGTATACATATACTTATATAAAATAATAATAATTATAATGACTACTTATTAACCCTTCACATACACATATCTAATTACACTAATACTGCACGCAGAAAGAGATAAACTAAATTAGCTAGGTTCTATAATAATTTTAAACATTTAAAAATGGTATTTTTTATGGTTTACACTTAATTTGGTTGAGATGATAAAAATGGAAAAAACTTTTGGTAAATACGAAAATATATTTCTAAAAAGAATAGGAAGTGCAATATATATATATATATATATATATATATATATATATATATATATATTTATTTTTTTGTTACATGAGAGAAGGAAACAAGGTCACATGATTAGGTTATTGATGATCTATTATCTATTGAGTTAGACCTGCAGTGGTAGACACAACATTTCCAATTCTTTGTTTTACATTGTATCCACTTTTGTGAGAGTATCAAAACACTGGTCCTGTTTCATTGAGTTCCACAATTCTCGTTTTTTTTGGTAAGCAAAAAATTTTATAGATCAAAATAGGAACACTTATAAGGTGAGGTTTTGAGAGAAAACATGTTTAAATTTTAAATACTTAATAACTAAATATGCAATTAAAATTTAATAGGGATAAAAGTTGTACATTTGTGAAACTAAAAGGAATAAGAGGATAATTTAAGCTTATTTAGAAACTATAATAGTATGCTCGAATGACGAATTTTAGAAAGCAATAATTTTTATATTGAACTTAAAATGTTTTATGATAAAATATACTGTTTAGGTAGACAATTCTAAAATAAATTGAAATTTAAAAAAAATATAAGAATAATTTGATCATTTATAATAAAAAATTAAAAATTCTAAATAAAAAAACAAGAATTTGAATATTTTTATTATTTCTTTTGTTATTTTTTTTCAAAGTTTTACTTTGCTTTAATTTGCGTCCTTTGCTTCTTTGAGACTAAGACGTTAATTTGATTTGGGTTGGAATGTCATTAACTTAACATTGCTTTTTTGACTAATGTTGGCAAATAATGACATTGTTAATACTTGAGGTTAGTAAGTGTTCTCTTTATCAACATAATAAATGATATTTTCAACATATGTCAAAAATAATTTTCTTTTTAATTATTGTCTAGTAGGATTATTTTCAATTGAGGTCTGTTGAGATTTTTTTAATTTTTTTATCTGCAATAAAAGATGTATTTTTTTTTCAATTGATCTCTCCAAGACAACGATTTTTCAATTGATACCAACAAATATTTTTGGCCAACATCAACTAAAATAATATTTTTGTTAATGTAGGTTGAGATTATTTCTCGACTAATAATTCTCTTTAGAGTTTTCTCAATTAAATAAATGTAATTCAAATTCCCTTATATTTTTTTTAGAATTATAAAATTTTCCAACCAAGCACATTGTAAAAATTATATAACACATTGTTTTATTTTTTTCACTTTCTTTTCATTCCAATTAATTAAGATAAAATTTAATTATTCTTTTTATCTTCATATTCATTTAAATAATAGAGGAGGAAGCTTCTTTGAATTGAGAAAATATTTCTTATTTTTTTTTTCTATGACAGATAACACACCGTTCATATTTTTCATTGTTAAACATTAAAAAGAAATGAAAACAAAGTATTTTTTTTACATAAATATGGAGAAAGGAAACAAAATAAAGAAAAAAAATAACATTTATAATTTTTGTTAAAAAACAAAACCATTTCTCTAAAGTTAATACACTACCAATTTTTTATCTATTATTTTTTCTCCCCGCCCAATATTAATGAAGATTATTTTTTTATCTATGAAGCAAAGAATCTAGGAATGACAGCTAATAGTGAGCTATGCCTCTGCTCTTTCTTTATTATTCTTTCGAAAGGTTGAGTTTCCTTTCCTAACATTCCCTATCCAGATTCTTCATCCAAACCATTTTTTAAATCTGCAAAATTTTCCACGCATTCTTATTTTTTTCCTGTTTATCTTTATAGCACTACAAAAGCCAAAAGCCACTCATGAGTATATAATAATAAAGTCAAAATTAATTAATTAATTTGTTTTATGGTCATGTTCCTATTAATTAATTAATTTTGGTTTCGACATTGATAAAATTTATTAATCCTAAAAAAAATATTTAGCATTTTTTAATTTTGTGACAGAACAAATTGCCTCTAGAAAGTTAAATTTAAATATCATAAATATTAAACTTATATATTTCCAAAAATTAAAAAAGTAATTTATTAATTTAAAATTTCAAGTTTGTCAAATATCTTTTCCCTTATTTTAAAATTATTTTCTGTCCAACTATTTTATTTTATAAATATTCATGTAGGTAGATGGCGAGAACAAGTGAAAATAGAAAAGTGAAAATTACGTACATTAGCATTGTGGACAATGAAGAAGAGGATAAACACAGATTTCTTTTCAACCTTTTTCATGCTCCTTTATACATTTTCATTTCTTTTCTTTTCTTTGAAACCTTGATATTTCAACTTTTTTTTGTCTTGGTGTGGTCCATGATTGGTTAGTAGTTATAATTAGTAGATGATTGCATTATCCATTAGGGTTGTTCTTAACCTCATGATAGAACATGCCCTCCGATTTTAGGTCACTTCAGAAATGATTGACCTTTAAAAAGCCCCTCAACTTTGCAAGGACCACAAGGGTCTCTCACTTATCATTTTCATTGTCGCACAATCATACTCCTATTCTGTTAGCAGAGGCAACACAATTCTTCCTTGTTGCTTAAATTTGCTGAGTTGCCCATATGGCATCACATGGCCCTTGTAGGGTTCATGGTCCTCCACAAATTAAAGCTTCAAAAGTTCAAGATCTTAGGCACCCATGTTGTCAAATTGGTGATTAATGCACAAGACTACCAAAACAGTGCAATAGGGTTTTTTTCTTTGATACAGTAGTGTGAAAAGAAAAATATAGGGTATTTTTGCTATTGGTGTGAAAAGGAAAACTAAGATGGGGATTTTTTTTTGTGCAGTGTGAAAAGAAAAATAGTTGCCATGTGGGATGAATATCGGATCCAGTCTTCAAAAATGTTGGAACCTTAATTTTTGAAAGCGGTATAAGATTTTAGAAGTGTAATTCATTGCACATGCAATGAAGAAAAAGACAAATAAATATAATATGAAACTAACAATTTTGTTTTTTTTTTTGGCAACTGTTTAAACATTCTTAGGATAGCAACCGTTTGAACAAGACACAAAATGGAAAGGAAAAACCTTTCTCTCTCTCTCCCTCTCTCAATCAATACTTTCTAATTAAATAATGACACATGATTAATAAAATACGATATATAATTCTCTTTCATTAGTGGTTAATTATTTTGTTGACGTATGTTTTTATTTGAGAGAAAGGGAAAGCAATAGAAAAAAAAACATATTACTTAATTCCTAGGGCGTGTTTCATTAATTTTGCCAAGCTTAAAAATACTTTAAGATTCATAATATTTTTTTTTAAAAGAAAATTCATTTAACTTCTTTTATCCTTTGAGCATAAACTCCCTGGGAATTTGAAACCTCATGGCTTATGTCATGAAGGGTTTGAATATATAGTAAAGTTGAGAGTGGCACTGTCAGGTGGTAGTGTTGGGTTTATCCACATGATTTGCATGCATGTATATGCTCGATGAACATCATGGCTAGGGTTTGAGTGAGCCATGGTGGTCCTGACCTTTGGAGGCTGATGAACTTTGGACATCCAATGGGTCATTGTTCATAGGTGTGTGCCCCTCTTTATGCATGCAATAAGTCCTATGACAAGGACCATTTAGAGACCCTTAAGAGGGAAATTCTAGGTGTGGTGCCAAACCTAAGTATATAGCATGCAGTAGACACAAGGCACAAGTGTGCTCACGGGGACACGTGCACCACATTATCATCCATTGTAGCGTGTTACAAGTTTTCGTGAAGAAGACTTTGGTGGTCCTTTGCCTCAAACCCTAGCTATGTGATGGATTAAAGGAGCACAAATAAAGAGAAGCTACATTGTTTTGACCAGTACATGTATCGATTTAACCCAAAATTACAATCATCCTATCCAAAACTTCAAACGTGTGATAATTCTTAAAAACTTCTTCATACTTGGAAGGAAAAATAAATTAGTTTTTCCATAAATTTAATTTACAGAAACTTTTTCATATAACTTGCTTTGAATGTTTATTGTAATTTGAATGTAAATTAGTTTCAATATAGAACAATTAATTTCAATTTTTTTTCTTATATTTATTTCTTAAAAATATTTATAAAAAGGTTCGGCCAAACAAACGTATATCATATGATATGATGTGAAGTCTTTCAGAATTTAACATATTTTAATTTTTTGTAATGGTTTTTTGAGAGGTACGAAGGATTTAGTGAGAAAATAGCTCATAAATAAGTGACACGTAAATATTTTAGACAATTAATGGACATTGGTTTACTATAAGATTCAAAACTTGAGAGGTGTGGCAGTTCCTAATAAGGATATTATTCGAGTGATGATAAGACCTTAGGGGTTTAACTTGTGTTTATTTGATAACGATCAATTTATGGAATATAACTAGTAAAACTTTTGTAGATCTTTGAATACTTTTGAGAAGGAAAAGAGAAAGACTTTTATATAGGGAGTAGGGTTAATCATATAATAGGGTTTTATGATAAAATGTTAATAAATTTGAAAAATAAACCATCACTTTCGGATAGTGTATGAGCATTAGTGAGGATCCATTAACCCAGGTTTTCGGATACAAGACTAAGTAAAAAGACAGTCACTTAAAAAATTGATTTTCAAATTTATCTCAAATTTAATAATTACTTTATAAAATGATTGAATTTATTAAAAGGTGAAATCAAAAAGCCTATGAGACCCATTAGAGGGATCCTAGAGAGGGGAGAATAAGAGAATTTGCCTTGCATCAAGTCCACTTTGAATGATGATCTTGAACATAAAGTTATATACATAGGACAACTTTCTAAAAAGTTTGACATTTCTTAACCAAATACGAGTGAACTATAAATCACAATGATTATTGAACATTAGTGTATCTATACCACTAGAAAACAATACATAGAAAAAAATTGCAGATGAAAAATAAAATAAAATAAAATGTCTCCCAACATTAGGGATGACAAAAATTTGATTTTGTATCTAATTTTCACAGTTAACTAGTTATTTTCTTAGTACTGTCCAGTGAAAAAAAAAAAGAAGATTATAACGTGCACTAGATGTCTCGAGAAGAAAGAAAGAGATAAAAAAGGTGAAAGGGATTGTGTAAATTGAAGTTTGAGAAAAAAGTTATAGTCGAAATATAAATTATGATTGACGCAAATTAACTTGAAAATGCCTTGGCTTTATATAGAATAAGAATAACCAACCCTCCTTCCCTTCATTTCATTCGAGAACTTTCTCATAATAAACACCTCTAAAGAGTAAATTAAGAAGAAGAAAAAAAGTTATACTCATTAATTTATATACAAATTAATTTTAACTCATAAAAAAGTTAATTATTTTTTATTTTTCTCTCCTAAAAATATTTACAGATGAAATTCTTTCAAGAAACCCTAGAATTTAAAGCCAAAATGTATATATTGGGGCCATAAGTTTATAGTTGGTATAGATAGTGAATGTAGCTTGATTTCTTAGATGGCAGCATATTCATTGTCCCTTAAGTTCTTATGTCCAACTAGGATCCATGATTTCATATGTGTGAGCTTGCACAATTGTCTGAATTTTGGAGGACAATCCAACTTAGCAAGGTGTTGAAGTTCCAAATCCAATTCCCTTTTTCAAGAGAAAGAAAGTTTTGATTAAATTATGAGGAAAACATGGTGGGACAATCCCTAAATTCCTTGAGGCACCCAAAAACTTTATAAAATGAGAATCACAAAAAGTAACCTCCACTAAGATGTTTGCATATGCTCGTTTCTCTTTTGAAACCCACAAACCCTAAATTAAAAGCTTGAAAACTATGTATCCTTCATCGATCATATTGGAAGGCCTAGCTACCTAGTTTGGTAAAATACGCAGCCCTAACTAGTAAGAGCTCTACACATTTTGGCTTTGGAAAGTTGTATTCACATCTCTTTCAATCAATGTCAACACCAGCTGGATGCACCTTAATCCTTCCTTCATTTTCACAATATGCTCATTTGGTTCAAACAATTCACAATCATGAATTTACTTTACCCTAAATCAAATGAAATCCAATTCGACAATGAACATAACGATTACTCTAAAAAACGACCGAAATAAAAATTATAAAATAAAAGAAAAAAGGAATAATAGTAGGCTAATAATTTATCAAATGGAAAAAACATTATTGAATGATAAAAACAAGAATTATATGATAAGAAGAGAAACAATGGTCAAAAGAAGAAAGATGATCCGTTGATATGCTGAGGTGTGTAGGTATGTTTTTATTTTGAGATTTTATATATCGATGGGATAAAGAAAAATAAAAAAAATCTTATCATATCTTCTTTATTTTAAACCTTGCTACCCCTCAGGTAAAAAGTACATAGATAAGTATTTCTAGAGAAAACTCATTGAATAAACTTATCATATATTGATAGGCCAATAAACATAAAATTAAAATAGGATATGATACGTTATCTATCCTGTCTAACACATCATGGTCATCAAACACACCCTTAGTATCTTAAAAAAGAGTATAAAATTTGTCTTGAGAGCAAATAAAAGTATATATATATATATATATATATATATATATATATATATATATATATATATATATTATTAAATTGAAATAATATTTTATAAAATTAAAATGTTCTAATTTACACGTGTATTAGGTATGTACGGCTTAGATATGAAATTTAAGATGCCTCTTTCATATAACTTGTGTTTTTTTTTAATCAGCAAAAAGAATAAAAATGAGTAAACCTTGCATTGCTACATGTTACTGGTTGAGGTATGTGGGAAGACATTAACACATGGAAACTTTTAGTTAAAGTGAGCCTAGATTCTGATTCTATTAGGTTTCAAAAAGTTTAATTAATTTACTTTTTCTCCAAGATTATATAATCATTAAGCTAAACCTTTTCCTCCCCTTAGGGTAATAGTGGTTCGTCCTTTCTTTGAGGGATATGTGCCCCATAAGTAAGCCACACTGTGTTAATTTAATCAAATTAAGATATCCACTTAATTTTAATTTGTTAGTGATATAAAGAGTGATAAGATTAGAAAGTCAGAACTATATACTAATCATACTTTATTTCGCTAATAGAATGGCATTTGGAAAGTGATACATGCAATGTATACACACCTTTAGGGAGAATGTGTAGATAAGGAATATTGTAAATTAGGTTAGTTATTAGGTTTCTTTATCGTAAGGAGGACATGGTTATTTTGTTGATACCATATTCCTTTTAGGAGCTAATAAAATACAAAGACTGAAAGTGGAGAAGAGAAGCATCTAATACCTCAAAATATATAATTTATTTTTTTTAATCAATAACAAAAACTGAGGTCAGAGACTAATACCAAAGTAACCAGTACTAATTAGTGGTGAAGCATTGAGAAATGAGCACATATTCCATCATTTTATTAACATTTATCTGATTGCGTATGTATGCTTATAATTTGATGGGTCCATGAAAGCTTTCTAAGAACGGTTTAGAGTATATGCGTGTGTTATTTATTTGAAACTCTACAAAGAAATTTGTGATTCGAAATCTGGTATATGAACAAACACACTTTTTTGTTGATATATAAAGAATCACGTAGGTTTGAAGATTCTATGCATATATATGATATCGCATTAAATTTGAGATTATAATAGTTTATAAGCACATAAGAGTTGACACAAGTGGTGACGAATGTAATAAAAGAAACGCATTCGAAAAGAGAATCTCTCTCTACATATATCCTCCAAATTATATAGGAAAACCGTCATCAGCAAGATATCATAGAAAATTGTAATCAAATTCGTGTGTACGTAGAAGTTACGTATTGCTTCAAAGTTTTGCATTAAATAAGATATAAAGATCATAGCTTGAATTTCAAGAGAGTCTTCGTTTTACATTAAATAAAATAAAAATGAGAATACGAGAGTGTTGAAGAAAAAAATTTCCCTACAAACTTATTACTTTCAGATTTTGAATTAGAAGTGGTATTATAATATATTATATATGTTTGATTCATTGTGGTTAAATTTTCTTAATGGATTTCCTTAAAAAGTTTGACAAAATTTGTAACAATTCTATGATTTTGATTAAATGATTAAACTAAAAAAACATGAATCATGATGCAACTTGCTACCTCTGCTACTAAAGGAAAATATTATACTATGCAAGTGCAAGTATTTCATTTGATAGATGATAAAATACTTTTAGATTTTTTAATTTGTTTGATAGGTGTTAATGAACATCAGAAGATAAATGCATACAAATTTTAAGTCAATGTAAAAATAAATAACATAATTTAAGTATGTATTGCAGTGAATGTCTTCACCATCTATTACCAAGAGGATCCTGCTCAAGATAGATCAACATTGAGATCTCTTGGAGTTTGATTTAATTCTGTATTGCTCACCAACTATCCTAACAAGTCCATTTCAACTCTGACTCAACTATCTGTCCAATATAATGAGCATTTTACTATAATTTGATGCAAAAGGTTATGCCATCAAGAAAGATTAGTACTGCTAGTTATTAAGGATGTTGCATGAAGAAGAAAGGAGAAATTAATGCTACATGAAGCGCATTGAATGCTTCTCAATGTTCAAGCTGGACAAACAATAAAAGAATAAAACATTCAAATGAGTTCAAAGCTACTCAAAGACCAAGAAAGCGAATAAATACTATGTTCTTCAAGCTTATATAAAGACATGCTTTAAAATTTAAAATCTCTATCAAAATTTCTCCGCACTCTTAAAGCTTTGTAAGAATATAATTTGTGTTCAAACTTTAGCAAACTAGGAGAGAAAACTTATCATTGTATTCGTTGAAAGATGCAAATTTTTCCTAGTTAGCAAAGCCAATGATTTGCACATCACAAGACATTTTATTTGTCTTATAAAAGTGACTTGTTGAAAGAATAATTAAACAGGATCAATCATGAGTGAAGAATACTTAGGATTTTTATCAAAGAGTGACTAAGTGTCAAGAAATACTTTTAACGGAGTTAACTAGGAGTGACTATAATTAAAAAGAATACTTGTATAGGGTCAACCAATAGCGGTTTCGATTCAAAAGAATACTCATTTGTACTTCATAATAATAATCTGCTGAGTTGAACTTAACTATTTGATCAAGGACTGGATGTAGTTTGCGTTATCAAATAAACCAATATAAAAATACTAAATAACATTTTTTCTGTTAATTTTTTATATTGCATGCTATTTCATATATGTTAACAAAAAAAAGAACTTTTTTGAAATGATTTTAAAATATTACTAGTAAATCATTCTCAAACCGTAAACCTTAAATAAGTTATTGTTTAAGCAAACAATATTGGCGATATTTTAAAAAAATTATTAAATTTTTAAACACAATTTAATTTTCTCTTCTTATATATTTTCTACATTTTACATTATTCTATTAACATAAACTGCAACGTGTCCATTAAATTTTTCGTAAGAAAATTTTTGAAAAAGAAAATAAAAATTTGAAATAATTCTTTTTGATAAGTTAAAATTAATTCATGTATAAATTAAAAATAAAATTTAAGAAATATAAATTTTTACATTGGTTTTAATATTTTTCTTAATAAATAAAAAGAGATATTATTATATATTTTGAAGCAAGAGACATCTAGAAGCCACATAATAGAGAAAGAAATTTCTACACACTTCGGACTCTATCAATTAATTATTATTTTATTTGAAGAAAACAGGAAATATTCTGATCTATCTGAATACAAAGTGAGAGTCTTTTGTCAAACTATTTTAGGACATTGTAAAGGAAGATTGCAACATGATGAGAAGTACTCTCTAATTTTGTTTTACGTTTGTTTTAATATTTTTATATAACCATAAAAACTACGATATTTTCATGATATTAATAAAATAGTTATAAGATTTAATATTTTTCATTTCTATATTACAATAAATGTATATATGTAAATTGATTAAACATTAAGGAGTAGGAATACAATTGAAAAAAAAATATTATTGTCTTCAACTTTGAAAAAGTCATATAAATAAAAATAAACATCTTTCAAACCTTTGACTATTACAAATGAAAAACTCATTTAATTAATCTAATAAAAACAAGACTAGAATTTACTCCCTCTGTTTTATTTATTCTAGTGGTTATTTTTGTATCTTTTCAAAATTTAAAATTAAATTAGCTATTATTTTATCTATTATATCTTTACTTTTCAATTGATCTTTAATTAATTTCTATTTATTCATTTATTATAGCAATGAAAATAATTAAACCAATAAACCTTATAATTATTTTATTAGAATTCATTACATCTTCTTTTCATCAAATAAGAATATACAGAAGAATGATGATCATGATTGATTAAAAAACTATACTTTCAAGGAATAGAAACATAGGACAACATATATGAAAATAATTCAATGTGGTGGCAACATAATACATACAAAGAACTATTGATGCTCCACAATAACATATTTTTTATTGAGGTATATTTAGTAGAGTGTTTGCCTAGGATCATTTGTCGTGAGAAAGCAAGACCTTCATAGAAACGAACTTGTTCCAAAAATTGAGAAAGAGATCAATATTTTCAATTGAATTACTTTTGGCAATATATTCAGATTCCAAATTAATATAAAGTGTTAAGCATACGATGAGGTATAAATGCCAAAACTATCTAAAGTTCATTTTTCATACATCATCAAGATCAAAGTTCAAATCCTCAAAATTTATTAAGTGGCTTAAAAAGCTACCTTCTTCTCAACCAAAAAGAACCATTCAAATTAGGTTTGGATTAAAATTTGATCTTTTTACAAAATTTAATGTATAGTAATAAATACTAATACACTAAATGAATAAGAAAATTTTAGTTTATAATCATTTTTAAAATTTCTTAACTTTAATCTAAATATAATTAAACTTTAACTCTCGCCAATCCAATCTCAAATAGTAATGGTTTCGGAATCCTTATCCATTGAAGCTTGAGGAACCCTTTTTTTCTTTAATTTTTTTTTCTCAAGCTACTACTCAAAATTGCAAAGATGCTTTTGTGAAGATGAAATTTGTTCGTGAGTGACAAGTTTGAATACGAAAAGATAAGGATGTTTTTCTAATAAGAGAAACACGTTAAATAACATTATGGAATAATGCAATCTTAATCAAACTGTCACCTCAAGTTGAGATTTCATGCTTAATGAATCTACACAAGAAAAAAAAAAATTAAACGACCTAACTAAAACTTAGACAAATCAACTAAAAAAATAGATAAACCATACTTATTTCTAAAAATTCTTTCGTTGAGACACTTAGGCATGACATCAAAGTAAAATAATGTATATCTATATATCAACACTAAGTTTAATTAAAGCATCTGCAACTTTATTACCTTCACATAATATATAATATATAAGATATCCTAAACCGCATAGAAGAACACACATTGATACATAATGCATGAAGGTATCAATTAATACATTATTAAAAGGTCCAATGACCAATTTTAAATCACATTTCAACTAAAACTTCTATAAATTCTTATGATTTGTGTACTCAATAACAATAATAGTTGGAAAAATTTCTACAAGAAGAACGTTAGTGATGGAAAACCCCAAGTTAAGAGACCAACAATAAGATGGTCATCTCTAATGTAATATAAATTGTATAAACTAGAAATAAATGAACTTGTAATTAGATCAAATAGTCTAGGATATTTGAGTCTTGTAGTCTAAGGTTGCCTTTGATGGGCTTGTACATAGATGTTATAATTATTCTAAGTTTTAATTAGACTCACTTAATCCTAATTTAAAACCCTAGGTTGGATTAAGGCCTATAAATGTACTACTAGGGTTTGCATGAATCACATTTATCACATGTTAAATGTGAAACCATATGTAAAGTGTGACCGATGTGCCCTAGATTTCCTTCAATAAATATATACTACTAGAAAATTGCTGAATAGTGACTAAAATTAATGACCGAAAATTTTGTTCACAAATTCAGTCACTAATTCGGTCACTGATTCGGTTGCATATTCGGTCACTGATTCGATCTCTGATTTGGTCACAGATTCGGTCACTGATTTCGATCACTGATTCGGTTACTACTACTATTAATAATAATAGTAATAGTAATAATAATAATAATAGTTATAATAATATCAATAATAATAATAGTAATAATAATAATAATAGTAATAATAACAATAATAATAATAATAATAATAATAGTATTAGTAATATTAATAACAATAATAGAAATAATAATAATAGTAATAATAATAATAATGATAATAATTATAATAATATCAATAATTATAATAATAAAATTAATAATAATAACAATAATAATAATAGTAATAATAATAATAAGAATAATAATTATAATAATAATAATAATACCAATAATAATAATAATAACAATATTTATATTTATTATATTAATAATAATTGTAATTGTAATTGTAATAATAAGTATAATAATAATCATAACATAACTAAAAAGTTGCTTTAGTCTGGTGGTTATAAGTTCTCTCAAGCTATGAAAGGTCCTCGGTTCAACTCATTTTAACTTTGATATAGCTGTCTGCCCTGTATGGTATACACTTTAGAGAGATAAACATTGTCAGTTATCAAGGATGTTGTATAAGGACAAAATGCATTTGATACACCTAAGTATTTTTAAGCTTGATAGATGAAGAAAAATCATTAGAAGAATTGAAGGTGCTTAATGAATATAAACGACCTTTCAACGACTATATTTTTTTTGAGTACATATATAAATCTTACCATCAAGAAGAATAGAGAAAGTGGAAGAGATATCTTGCCAAATTGCTGATGAGATAAAGGACATCCCGCAATCTTCAAAAAAATGATCTTAGAGTCTGAAGTAGGAACACTGCTATCATTATAGATCAAAAGAGATGATGAGAAGAACACTAACATGTTCATTCAAACACTTAGGAGAGGGAGAGTGCTTATCCATTGTACACATCGAAAGACACAACTCCTTTCTAGAGTGAAAGAACATCTGGACTAGGAGAGAAAGCCTAAATGTTGTATTTGTCATTAGATGCAATTCTCCCTAGTGATTAGATCCAATGATTTGTTCATCATTGAAACACTAAACTTTCGTTTTAACTAGAAGTGTCTGTTTGGTAAACAATACTCAAGGAAGTAGCCAAGTGCCCTGAGAATACTTGTTGAGTCAAGAGTGACTTAAGAAAGAATACACGTTGAGCCAAGATTTACTTGGGAAAGAATACTCATTAAGATGAGTGGCTTGGGAAAAATAACCATCAAGTCACGAGTAGCTTGAGAAAGAATACTTAAGCATTAACCATAAGTGGCTATAAGCCCAAAAAATACTCTAATGCTATTCACAACATTAGTTTGCCTAGTTAAACTTAGCTTGTTGGTTAAGAACTGTTGTGATAGATGAACCAATACAAATTATAGTGAGTATTTTCTCTTATCCTTATCTCCTTTATTTTTCATGTTATTATCATATACACTAACTCAAAAAGAAGAGTTATTGTGAGAATATGAATCAAAGTGTTTTTATAAAAGAATATTTTAAGCTAAGTATTTGGTTTGTATTTGTATTGATTAATCAAACACAAGAACTATGATATGATCACTTGGTAAAGCAAACAAGCAAATATTCTATTCTAGTGATTCAGTTGAGGTGTAAGGAAGAAAAGGGTGGTAAGGTGTGGTGTTTAGTAGGAGATCTTAATGCTGTTAGAACCTTAGAAGAGAGAAACGGTGTAAACCAAGTAGTAATGGGTTGGAAATACATGAATTCAATCAGTTCATAGAAAGTCTACAAGTTATGAAGATAGCCATTCATGCATTCCGAAGGTTCAAACACCAACATTCACCACACAGACCAAAACTCCTTTTCATAGGACTCCACCACCATCTAATGCTCCATCCTTACTACCTACACCTACCACATGACCTCCATTCCACACCACCAACCCACCAGTTAAGCAACTATCAGATACCGAACAACAACTACATCGAGACAAGGGCCTTTGTTTTTGGTGTTATGAGAAATTTTCCCCTTCACATCGCTGCCCAAACAAGGACTTAATGTTCTTTCAATTGGATGTAGACGAAGATCAGACACCAAATAATGACATTCAAGTTTCGACTGCAACTGGTGACACTACCATGCAGCAACTAGAATGACAAATAACCGACCATCACTTATCTTGCAATGCAATGCACGACACGTCGGGTCCAGCCACGCTTCATTTGCAAGCCTTGATCAATGGCATGTCGGTCCAAGTGCTAATAGATGGAGGCAACTCTGATAGCTTCATACAAATACTTGTGGCTAAGTTCTTGCAATTGCATGTTGAACTTGCACCAAACCTACGTGTCACGGTTGCTAATTTTGAAACCATGACCATTGAAGGATGCTTAAAGTCAGTGAATGTTCTTATTCATGGAGTTTCAGTGACTATGCCCGAGGTATATGTTCTTTTACTACAATGTTTCTTTTATCCATTTCAAGCAGAACAAACAATTTTTGACAATTTTTGGTGATAGGTCTCCAAGCCCAACACATGCTCTTCCATCATGTAAAACACCTTGTACAAACATATGCCATTGTTGAAGCCTTCACCATTGAGTTACACCACAACCAGGACACAAACCCAATCTCTTTACAACTGACATGGCCAAATTATTGACCTCTTAGGCTGCAGTTTTTGAGAAGCCTAGTGACCTACCTCCCCCACGACTACATGATCACATTATTCCCTTACTATCACGAACAAATCCAATCAAGGTGAAACCATATCAATACCCACACAACCGAAAGGCACAAATTGAAATCATGGTGCAGGATGTGCTTCATGAAGGGATTTCAACTCAGCGGGAGCCCATTCTCATCTCTAGTGTTATTAGTAAAAAAAAAAAAGATGGGACATGAAAATTTTGTACCGATTATTGGATGTTGAATGTGGTAACAATTAAGTACTCATTCCCTATTCCTACTGTCGACGAGTCGCTGGATGAGTTATACGGGGCAATAATATTCTCAAAGCTTAACCTTCGATCAGGCTAACATCAAATTTTGGTTCGACCCGAAGATCGACATAAGACTGCTTTTTGGACTCACCAAGGGCATTATGAATGGTTTGTGATGCCTTTCAGGTTGTCTAACACCACGACTACTTTTCAAGGGTTAATGAGTGATTTTTTTCCAGCTGTTCCTACGTAAATTTGTCCTTTGACAATATACTCATTTATAGTGCATCATGGCATCTTCATTTGCAACACCTAGTTTCGGTCCTTTAAACTCTTCAGCAGGAGTCATTATATGCTAAATTTTCCAAATGCTCATTTGACACCAAGCACATCAATTACATGGAACAACGATATCCATTGAGAGTTCATACATGGATAAAGATAAAGTCCAAAAAAAAGCAATATCAATCTAAAATAAAGTCAATCATTTTGAACACGATAAGCTAATTCTTACGTTTCCACACTAAAGTGAGATATATGACTTTATTATTTGTCCATTTTATGCCCATTGGTGTTCCAAGAGTACCCTTTCGAACCCCTGGGGACCAAGATGCAGCTTGGGTTGATATATAGTGCGACTTGTCAGATATAGTAGGTTATATGGGATTTACCCGTTTTCTCCCCCGATCGAGATATCCCTTCTTTCACCCCCAAAAGAGAATGATTCAATCATAAACATAAAAAAATGGGGAGCGTGAAGTGTAATGAAGTACAATTCTATCGATTTTTTAATGGAATGGCCTCAACCGTGCAACTTGAAGCAACTTTGTGGACTTTTGGGTTTTACGGGTTACTTCTCTCATGGATCTACTTAAAAAGGATGCTTTTACTTGGAATGCACAACCAACTACAGTTGTGGAACTTTTGAAGAAAGCCATCTCCACTCAATCGGTGCTAGCACTTTCTAATTTAAACTGCCATGTACAATTGAAACAGATGCCTCAGGCTTGGGCATTGGAGGCTGTGTTAAGATAAGGCAAGCATCTTGTTGCTTTTTTTTCTAAGAAGTTGTCACCTTCAATGCAACGCCAATCAACTTATACGCGTGAGTCTTACGCGATCATGAAGTCACTAGCTAAGTTTCATCACTATGTGTTGGGCAAGCATTTCATTATACAAACAGAGTAACAATGCCTCAAAGCGCTACTTGATCAATGATTGCACATTCCGGAACAACATAATTGACTCCACAAATCTCTTGGTTATGATTTTTAGATCAGCTACAATCTAGGGCTCGACAATGTGGTAGCAGATGCTCTGTCCAGATAATTCTTTACCATATGGACTACACATCAATTAGATTGTTTGCGATCTTTGAAAGAGGAAATTACAGCTGATGATAATCTTCACTCTATTATACAATAGTGCCAATCTTCAACTTCGAGGCAAACTCTGTATAGTTACATTATTGGACTGATACTTTGGAAGAATAGGGTCGTAATTGATATGTTTTTATTTGTATTTAATTTCAGTAGTTTTTAAATTGATTTTTGTTAATAAATTGGGTTGATTTTACGATTTATTTTCCTTTTATGATTTAATTTACTATTTAATAAGTTTTTATGGTGCAAGAGCAATTTTGTTGAGAATAGGTAAAATTTGAAGAAAAGAGCAGAAAGGAAGAAAAGTACAGAGGAGGGACATAAGTGACTTCTGGCTTAAGCTATGATCATAGCTTGGGTTAAATCTCACTTAAAGAATATTCTAGGGTTGCCCTAATTTGATGAGGCAAAAGCTGCAATTGCGAATCAACATTGATTTCCACGTATTAAAGGTTGCACGTGTTGACTAAGAGAAAAGAAAAGCTATATAAAGCCAAAAATTAGGTCAAAAGGGAGACCACACATAATCACACATTGATGGCTGCCGCTTAGGAGGAAACAATTGTTATTTTCTTTTCTCTTGTGAATTCCATAACTACCAAGCGTAGCTAAGCTTATTATTATTGAGATTCAATGTAATTTCTCATTTTTGAATGCACTCTTGACATTACATGATATCATTGAATTCAATTGCTATTGTTTTACGTTTCAAATTATCAGTTATTTATTATAGAATTCTAATTGTGACTGGGAAGCATTATTGGAATTTAGAACCAGACATAATACACAGTGCATGTATAAATTTAGGGATGGATTATAATGTATTGTTTGCTCATAGCAACAACGTTTAAAGCTGATTAACATATTCAGGTAACTGGGGACAAAGCTGGGTATTTTAACCTATGAATTTCAATTCTAGAGGAATCAGATTGAATGATCTTAATTGCACAGAATGGTAATTGAAGGAAACGATATTACCAATAATTGATCAAGAGTGTATAAGAAGAAGAATAATACAATTTAATCCCAAGATCTTTATCAATATAAATTTCATCAATTCGTTTGTTATTTAGATTAATTTACAATTAAATATTCACCACAAATTCATTACGCACAACGATCTTTTGTGCATTTTCAACTTCTTGAACAGGACACGCATATGTCCATAAGATAACAAAAAACCACAAATGTCATCTGATAAAGCAATATGCATTACCTCGAGCTTGTTGATGATGGTGATGACGACAAGCATGTTCTTCGCGGTTGGCGGTGGACGACGGGGATGATGACTGTAAATTTCAGGATTTTACGGTGAGATCGTGTAATCAGATTACAGATCTCGTGAAATCGAATTGCAAATTATTATTGAGAAAGGATTTTGAAGAAGAAAGACATAACGGGAATGGAGAATTATACTAAAAGTTTTCAAATTAGAAACCCTTGATTTGCTTTTTTATGTACTATCAGGTTTTATCAATAGACAATAAAAGATGTTAAAAAAAATGTTATAAAAAATATAATAAAATAAGAAGGAAATAATAATAATACATGTTTAAAGTTACATTTATTTATAAAATGTTACATGTTTTGTTTATATTATTTATAGTAACGTTTATAATGAAAAATGTTACTACAATTTTTAAAATTGATATAGAGTAACATTTTAAATAAATGTAAAGATAAAAACGTTACTAAAAGTCATAAGTCCTGTAGTAGGCAAGGTAACCAACAAACCTGGTTTGATAATAAGATTAAGTAGTCAGTTGAGGATGAAAGAAATCAAATTCTGGAATCACAAGTGGGTATGACATTTTAGTTAGAGGAGAAATAAATTTTCATGGGAGGAAAATCAGAAGCAGCAACTCATGTTGGTTATAAAAGACCAATTTAGGAAAACAGAAAATAAAGATACATGGGTATGGTTGGATGAGAAGGGGGACAAATACTCTCTAAGACCTGCATATAAATCCTGAACTACAATTATACTGGGTAACTCTGAATTTTTTAAAACTCCCTGGACTTTGAAGGTACCCTCTACTCAATATTTTGTTTGGGGAGTATTGCTAGTTAGAATCCCTACTAAGGTAAACCTAGAGCTTAGGGGTGTGGTGACAGGAAATTCTTTGTGTGTTGAGCCAACAGGCAGAGAAGATTGCTAGTCATTTATTTATAAATTGCAGTGAAGTGAAAAAACTCTGGAATATGTATGACATGTAGGTGGGTCTTAATTATGTTAGACACAACCATATAGAGAACAACTTCCTGCACTACTATCTTTTGGAACTATCATTTTTATTTGTTGGGTAGGACAGGTTAGGGGTAAACTAGGTTCAGCAAGTTAGATCAGAGATAAAGGGGTAACAAAAATAAGTAAAATGGTTGAATGTTTGAGGAAGCAAAATTGAATAACTTGAATTTCTCCCTGATCTGTATACTGATGGAAAGACTGGCATGTTTATTCTTCTGTTAGTGGAGATAAACATATATGGAATATGAAGGGGAATTTACCCTATCATGACCATGTGTGGTGTTATAAAATTCAAACAAAATTGCACTGTTATAATAATAAAAAAAATTCGAGTTTGAATCCCTCGTCACAATTCGAGAACATATGATTTGAAAAAGGCATTAAAAGAAAAAAAGAGGAAAATTACACAACATTCTTAAACCGAACACTAAACTATTATTGACTTTTTCATTTATTTATATGTGGCAACCACTATAATACAAGTTCATTTTCATTGATTCATATTTTCAGTCACAACAATCTCCATTATCCTTTCCAGTATCCTTTTGTATCTTCTTGAAGCCCCTCATCATTCTCTTCCTCCTCTTCTAGGTATAATACAATACAAAGTGTACTAAAATATGTATATATATATATATA
>Ga0209489_105247_pt1 | contig 22759 bp, 9 predicted proteins | sample SiratrowhiteBW_FD_187527 | JGI IMG/M metagenome (GOLD analysis project Ga0209489, IMG submission 187527) | Root nodule microbial communities of legume samples collected from California, USA - Siratro white BW (SPAdes) (version 2) | ecosystem: Host-associated > Plants > Roots > Nodule | place: USA...
TATATATATATATATATATATATGAGTATTTATATAAGATAACATTGTTTATTTTAATAGTTTTTACCTAGCAAATTAAGATAATCGTTATTATAATTATTGAAAGTATATTATAGTTTATTATCTATGTTTGATGTGCAATTATTGTTAACAAAACTTTTTTAATAAATTAAATTAAATAATAAATATATTAATATTTGCAACTCTACATTCATGTTATCTTTGGTTGTTGTTGGTAATTTTGTTATGCACGACGTAGAGAGTTTGTGACAAAATCTTAGTTACAAAAATGAGGTCCAATAATTTGCAAAGTGGTCGGAAATGAAATGGAATGAGCATCGTCTCGAGACACATATAAGATTTAGACAAATAAATTGAACACCTATTTCATCTTTTGTGAATGATAAATAATTATATTTGCATTTCTCATCATACTTTTTTAGGTTTTTTCCTCTTAAATGATAACATTTTATGACTATACATGTTTTTATTCTTTATTTCTTCTAATACAGTTTACATTTCAAAATATTTCTTTATTATAAAGGTGTCATCTCCATCATTGTTAAAGTTTTCTTTATTGTAATCATTACAATAAAATCGTATTTACCTATAGCAAAAATCTATATGTAATAGACAAAATTCTTATATAATTTAAAATTATCTACAAATTACATATTGACAAAAATTCTTATGTAATATGATCGTAGGTAATTTACATACGAATATTACATATGGATTTTTCCGTATGTAATAAATCCATATATAAAATAAGTATGTAATATGTAATGCTAAATTTACATACCGATGAAAATCTATATATAATAATATGTATATAAATCAAGAATTTTTTGTAATGAATGAGTTTCATCAACTAAGTTAATAATAAATGTATTTTACTTTTCTTTTTTACAAAGAATATATTAACTTGTTTGTTTTATGAAGATGAAAGGAGTTCAACAGCTAAACTTTAATTTTTATTTATTTTTAATTACTTAAACAACATATATTAACTTGTTTTGTTTTATGAAGATGAAAGGAGTTCAACAGCTAAACTTTAATTTTTATTTTTTTAATTACTTAAACAACATATTTTATTTATTTTTTACTTTTAGTGAACAAGTTTCTCTTAATGAGTTTGTGGTGTTTTTGAGCTTTAATTTCAAAGTCTTGTTTTTCTGAATCTCAATATTTATTTGTTACATATATTATGGACAAGATAGTTGATTGCTTAGGATATGTATATATTTAAATGTTATTAGTGCAGTAATACATGTACTACAAGTAACTTGTAAAGAAATAAACTTGTTGGACACATATATAGTCCAACAAACAAGATTTTGCTATGAAAAGTTTTAAATAAAAGTTTGAATCATTTAAAATGATATGTGATCACACCAAACATATCGTGAAAGATGCTAAGCAAAACATACTGTATGATTGTAAAATAGAGGAGACCACAAAGTCTATATGTAATTACACCAAAACTAAACCAATAGGTAAAAATAATTAAAACAAATACTTAGTTAATCCTTATGTTAAGGTGTTTGTGACTCTTTCTTTTTTATTTTCATTTAGTTTTCATTTGTGTTCGCTAATCTTACTTTTATTTTATCAATTGTACTGTGATTTTCATTTAGATTGAATATTATGTTTTTATAAGTTTTGCGATTTTGTTTGAAGTTCATTTGTTATATACTGTTCATATATTGTAGATAAGATTTTTGATGGTTAAAATTAGTTGTTTACTGTATATTTGTTTAGTTTTCAGTTTCATCAAATATAACTTGACAATTGGCTATTCAAACTTCAATTTTTTTTATTTTTTTTTTCTGGTCTATGTTCACAATTCTTTGATTTTTGTTGTTTTGTATAATTATAGTTGTGTTTCTTTACTCGTTTTATATTTTTCAGTTGTGTTTCGTTTTTGTTCAATAATGTACGAAATTCTTCATGAGTGTTGTTCAATCTCATTCTACACTTTGTTAAATTATAAATTTCAAATTTAAAAATTGTAACCATAAACCGATTAATCATGATTTTTTCATATCCAAAGAAATTAGATGTGATTTTATTTGCATGTAAGAGTGAAATGAAATTGAACATTATGGAGAATGAATCATTATTTTGGAAATTCCTATTCTATGTTTATTTTGCACATATCATATTTCAAGTTTGATTCTTGATTTTTGTGGCCCTTCATTGCAATTGACCTAATTTGACTCTATATTACACCAATAAAATAATATTTAGTTTTGTTTCTAAAATCACATGCTATTAATGATTCATCACAACACCAACATTGTCACATGCTATTAATGATTCATCACAACACCAACATTGTCACATAATGATTTTACTTAGCTTACCACTAATTTAAAAGTATCTCTTCTAATATAATAACATATTAATTTAAAGGATTTAACTATGATTTATTCCACTTAATTATACAGGAAAAAATTATTGTCACCCTCAACAGTAATCAAGCACCACCAAACAAATCCATGCAAATATTTTTGAACACACAAATGTATAAATAATAAAAATAAGATAAATAAACACTTTAATATTTAATATTCATATTCAAAATATTTAATTTTAACGATGAAACTAAATATGAAAATTAAAATTAAAATGACTTACAAGAAAATAAAGAAATAGAAATCACAAACTTACAATTATATAATGTCAAGAAAAAAAAAACTCTCTAATAACTAACTTAGAAGAGAATAATAATAATAATAAGTTTTTTCAAATTACTTGATAAATTAAAAATATGTTAATAATTTAAAATAATATAAATATAAAAATAATAGATATTCATGTCCCTTTTTTAACTTAGTTTGAAAATTTGAATATGGCACCTCTTGTATTCAGTAAATTCCAATAATTTCTTACCAAAATTATTATGAGATATATTTGTATGGTAGACAAGACTAAGAAGTAAAATAATATATATATATATATATATATATATATATATATATTATCGTAATCATAGTCATTAAAATATAATAGAAATGATTACATAATGTAATATAATTATAAAAAAATCTCACAAAGGTAAAGGTTACTTTTCCATCTTTGAAATTCTTGAAAGAAACATAATTATGGAAAGAAAATTTTATAATAAACAAGTCAAACATAAAAATAATAAGACAATATATAACCATTTAAGTATTTATATTTTAAACTTTTTCCACTTTTTTTTTGAGAAATAGATAAAACCCAGTCATAAAAATATTATACTATAAAATTACCTTTTTCTTTAAAAACAGATCAGAATAAATGAAAATAGCGTAAAAAATAATAAATTTGCGTGTTACTTAAGAATGAATTTATATTTTAATATTAAGAAAATAAAAAACAAAACCATTGAGAAAATAATTAAAAGAAAATATTTTAATTTTTTTCCTAAACATTTTATCAGTTTTCTTTATTATTTATTGTCCACACCTTAGACTGATGAAAGTTGATCTACAACTATTGCTAGTTTTTATAGCTGTGGACTTGTCATCTAGTTGTTCCCCCACTTTCTTCTCTCTGCTTTTTTGGCAATCTCTCTTTCTTTCCATGTGCTTTTGGGTATAGTTTCTATTCAAGACCTAAGGGTACAATCATCACCCCTTTATTTGCCACAACCAGATAACCACTAATCATTTTTTTTCTGAAGAGGCTGTTTCTTCCCGTGTCACTGCTTTTGCCTTCACACACACTTTACCATTACTTTTTTCAAATTTTATTAGTCAAATCACTTTTTAAAACTGTAACAAAAATTCTTAAATTTTTTAAACTTTTGTACATCTTGCCATTAATACCTCCTTTTTATATTTTTATATTTTAATTTACCTTTATCCCTATTTACTGCTTGTTCTCTCTTTCTCTCTATATATAGATTCTAAAAAGTTGTGTGTAAATATGACTATTCTGTCATTTTCATTTTCTGAAGATACCACACATTGGCACAGAGGATAGACCCACATTTCTTTTTGCAACTCTTCAAAATAGTAAAAGGTGAATTGACAATTTTGTTTATACAGTTCGAAACATCACGCTTTTTAAGACTAATCTAAAAACAAAAAAATCAATCATTGATTGACATCATCCAAGAAAGAAAACAAGTTATTTGTGTTCTATTTATGATTTACACAAGAGAAATAGTAGTTTCACACTACTATTCTTCTATAACTCTCCTTTTAACACTGTTTTCATTAATAAAATATTATAAATTAATAAAATAATAATATAATTTAATATTAAATGAGTGTAAGATATAAATAGTTATGTAAAAATATCCTCTTCCTTTACATAAATACTAATTTATTTCTTAAAATTAATAATAACTAATTAAACTATTTATTTGGTAACCATGTTATTAATGAGAAGTAAATTGAGAAACTTCAGCATGAACTCTTGTTTAAAAGGTTGGAATCTAACATGATTGGGACAAAGACATCTTAGTTGGGAACAAAATATTTTAATATTGTATTAAAAGGTATTAAGTTGAAAAGACATGGTTAAAGAAGCATCAAAGACAAAGCCCACACACCAAAGGACAAAAAGGCACTGTTTCCCTTTTTCAGAGTTCTAGAAGTCCACACAACCAAAACCACCAACACCATTTTTCTGCTATACACTGCTCTTCTTCTCCATTCATTAAAGCCATTCACAGGTCACAGACTTTCACAACAAACGCAACACCCAAAGGCTAGTTGCAATGGCCAAAGAGAAACAACAGCAAAAAGAAGAAGACTTTCACAAGCTGATGCGTTCGTATTTAGGGCTGAGCTTCTCCATGTTTCTGGCGACGGTGGCGAACAACTCCGTGCCGGCGCTGCAGGGAAAGGTGCGCATGCTGTCGCTGCGGGCGGCGGAGGCGGCGGAGGAGCTGCGGCAGATGAAGTCGCGACGGCAGGAGGACTCGAAGGCGAACGCCCGCGTGGTGGAGATCTTTGCGTCTCACCGGAACGCGTGGCAGGCGGAGGAGAAGCGGCTGCTGCAGCAGATCGAGGCGGCGGCGGAGGAGATCGCACGGCTGCGGGGGCGCGTGGCGGAGCTGGAGGAGTGCGTGACGCGTGCGGAGAAGGAGGTGGGGGAGCGGGACGAGATGATTGGGTTCATGTCAAGGAGGATTGAGGAGGAGGGATTGGGTGGGAGGGAGCACTATGGTAAGAAGAGTGGGGAGTGGTTTCAGAAGGAGGAGGAGGAGGAGGAGGATTTGGTGGGGTCCACTAGGAGTTTGGAAGAGGAGATTGAGGTTGTTTATGAACAACATAGTCAACATTTTGGGAACAATGGCTTTGATTCTGAGTTCATGGCCTCTGCTTCCAAGTTCTGGGCTGACAAAGCCTCGCTTTGGCAGGTTTGTGGATTTCTTTTTCATGTTGTTGACTTTGATTACGTTTTCTTCACTGAAATTTTAGATGAGTGTGTTTAGATTGGTTTATTTTGATTAAATAATTGCTTCTTCTTGTCTTACTTTTCGGTAAAGATTCTTAATCAACACATGCATAAGACAATTGGAAGTTTACAGAGACAAAAGAAAATGGCGCTTGCAATTTTAATTTAGTAAGTTTTGGATTAAATATGTTTTTAGTAGTTTCAATCATGGCAGTATTCCCTTTCGTTCTGAAAAGCAAACTTTTTTTAGTCTCTCTTAATTATAAAATTGCGTGAGATGTGGTCCTTTCATTCACAAAAGTTGTCACTGTTTAATGTGAAAACTAAGAATTACTGATCACCCATTTTTACTCACCAGAGACGATGATAAATTTGTTTTGAGTTATTAAAACTGATTTATAAAGGACTAGAAAGATATTTAATTCAATTTTTTTTCCGAAAGTGGTAGATAGTTAATACTTTTATCATGGTTAAAAAGTGGTCTATGGCAAAAAGGTTTGTTCTATGGCAAAAAGGTTTAGGATTCTGAGTCAGGATGTTTCTGTTCCGTTCTAACCTTGTGGACTGTTCATTTACCGCACCACTTTTTACTCTATTTTTAAGGTTATGGCTTTAGGAGGGTATGGCATAACTTTTGCTTTAGACAAGACTTTTCTAAGAGGAAAAAGAAATGGGATATGTAATGGTAATTTGGGGTCCGAGAGGCCTTCTTTTTCCCTTTGGAGTTTAGATGTAGTTGGTTAGGTTTCATAATGGTTGGCCATGGTGGAGCCATGTACCATCCAATTGTTATTTGTCTACTTCTGTCCTTTGCTTGTAGCAATCTGTCCCCTTTTGCATGTTATGTTGCTCTGCATGCCTGGTCCACTTTACTTTCAGGCAGTAGTCACCATTCTTATCCGGTGCTGAAATATAGGCCTTTATTCTCTAGGTTGTTTATTGTCTGTGCTGGGGACATGGTTGCTAATTGCTCAAGCCACTGATATTGCTGTTGGTTGGTGGTTCATGCATGTTTTGATTATTCTATGCATACCCCAAAAAACCATAGCCCAGAAGAAAAGTGTACGTTGGGTTCCAAAAACGATGTTTTGGGCATAAGTGAAAAATATGACCTTTTTTTGTTGGGGCACACTATAGTTTGCAATCCATAAATTCTGAACTCACCCTTGACATGGAAAAGGTCTTGTTCTGCTCTTGCTACTGGTATCAGGGTCTCACAATCTTTTACTCTTTGCTATTGCAAACAGCAGTTGGCAAACATATGTTTTGTTGTTCGAGAGTGGTTGACTAACGAAGGAAACATACATTTCTTGTTTTATTAGGTTTTAGACTTTGGGTATAACTGGGTTTGGAAGAACTCATGTTAGAAAATTGATTTGTTTTAGGAAATGATGTTTTTTTGTTTAGATGATAAAGTAAAATCCCTTTTAAAGTGTAAACATGGATATGTATTGTTGGTTGGTTCTGGACCCAGAATAAATTCTACTAAAAAGATTAGCTAAGAATTTCCAATTCTCTTAAAATTAATGCTATTCATCATATATTTGGTTTTGAAAACGCGCTAATGATTTTTATTCCCTAAAACGTGAGATCTCGTGTTTCTAATCGTGTTAACGATTGATGCTCTAGGGTTTTTTTTTACCCTTTGAATATTGTAGATCACATGAGTATGAAGCTGTTGTATATTTGTCTCTATTGTCTAAACCGGAGTGATTCCTGGTGTCCAGTCCTTGTCCACTCCATTACAACTGTAAAGGCTTAAAACTAATTGAAAACAGGTCTAAAGTTTTTTCTAAAATATTTTGTAAATGTTATTTTCATTTTTTCCTTGAAAATAAAAAAAGTAAAGTATCTGTCATTTTCTTTTCGAGTAACTATTTATTTCAAAAAAACATTATTATGTATGTTGAACCCTAAATATAAATATTGTGATATATTTGATTTTTATGTGTATATTGAATGTTAAAAACTTATAAAATATGTTATTTTTATTTTTTAGTATTATTAAGTTATGATGTTATATTTCTCTATTGTTATTTTTTATACCATTTAATTATTTTATTAAGACGGGTGATTTATGAACCTTGAACTTGGGCCTTAACCAATTCAATGACCGGTCTCAAAACATAGATATTTGTTTGTTCACTCCTATTTCTATTAATTAAATTGTCCCATCAACATTGTTTGGTTTTTGTTTCTAAAAGATCATTTTGTGGAGTATTATCAACCAGTAACAAATCACATGAAATGGTCTAGGCAAACTAGGTATTTATTAAAATCCATTAATAAGTGATCACCCGTTAACTATTTGACATTGCAGACTAGTGATCAATCCAAACTCTAACCTTTGGAAGGTATCAAAGAACCGACCATACTACCTAAATTCTTAAAGGCAATAGGTGAGAAGATTTTTGTTTCAAAAAGTACCAAGAAGATCTAAGGTCATTTGACTTCATTTTTTATTACAACTGAAATAAAATCCATTGTGTTGGTTTTTCTCAATGTAATTTACTAGGCAACTTTTAAGGAACTACTTGTCCACAGACTTCTCTTTCAATTTCTGACCTTTAAATGTCTACTCTTCCAGGATGTACAGTACGAATCCCTTGACTCAATGTATAATACAAAGCATTTCGTTGCAAGGTAAATAAGTGATAGTGTAAATGCAGATAACTTCTGAAGCATTTGGAATCATATCCAACTAAACGATTTTTTTTTTTTTTCCCAGAAGGGAGTCTCCCTGGAAGGTAGATGGTGATTCTGCTGGAGTTTCCTCTAAGCTTAAACTACTTGAGCAAGACTTACTAAATCTAGACAAGATCGGTAAAAATGATCCTTCCAAGGTGTCATCTTTGATTAAGAAGCAGGCAAAGAGATATCAAGGGCTTTCAGAAAAAATAGATGATTTATGCCGCAGAATAGTAAGTAACTCATGCTTTATTTCTTCTTTTGTTTTAGGCTTTGCTATGTTGCAAATTGTAATTGATCTAAAAGTTGAAATCATAATAATCATTATTATTTTAAGTTGGATTGAAACAGACAGAAAATCTGATGTTAGTACTTCTGTTTGTAGTCTGGATGTTAGTCTGTTTTGAAGAAAGTTTGTTTTAAAGTTTACGTTATAGGTAGAAGCACCACCTACTAATGTATTTTGTTCCAAAACAACAGGCCCCCCACAAGCCTGCTTCTTCTGACATAATCTCATTGCTTCATTTAGTTAAAGTTGGACTAGTTTCCTTGTCACGTAAGACCGATTGCAATTTTGGGCCTGACATATTTATTTTTGAACAGGCTAATGATCCCTGCGAGCCCTCCCTCAGTTCAGAATTCCGAACCCAAACTCAGACAGAGTTTTTGTTGGAAGCATTTCGGCTTCAACAGGGGGTATCAGAAACTGGACAGAACCTAATGTCATTGCAAAGTGAAATTGGGAAGAACAATTACAGGGATGAGTTGAGAAGTGAGACCACACTAAGCACAAGACGGTCTTTGGACTCTATGAGGAACAACTTCAAAGAAATCCAGCGGAATCTGGAGATATGGTTGGCCAGAATAATAGGCGATCTTGAGGGCATTCTTTCAAGGGAAGGGGCATCTCGTGTAAGAGAATATTATATTTCTAGATATCCTTTTGTTCAATAGAATCTGAGAGACTGGTAGCAGTAGGAAGCCTCACCTCTCATGCTAACAAGCTATATATCTCTTGTGGGTATGTATATTTTTTTCAATTCATAAAAGTGCTAGTTGGATATCCCTGTGAAATCAAATCATACCGCTGCTGCTTATGTTGGCATCTTAATTGTCTTCTTCTTCCCTCCCCCAAGTTGGCATCCATCTTAAATGCATTTTTGTCCTTTTGCTGATGGAACCACTCAATAACGGTTAAGATCCATTATACTAAACACAAAAGAAACAGACATACACACGCCTTCAGTGTCCATCTCCTTTTTCCTAATTTGTTTGTCTCTCTTGTCTTTCCTTTGCATCTGTCTTGTGTTGTGGAGGACTGTTATCGCTTCTTCCACTGTTATAGCTACTTCACCTGTAGTCTAACATTGTAGTATTTTAGTTTTTTCTTTTTCTTTTTTATTGAAGTCACTGTATACTAAAAAACAAGTTAACTGGTAAATTTCCAGTCAATCATCAAAAGAAAAGTTCAACTGCAGGTGATTTCACTGGTACTTTGATCATAGAAGAAAAACATAATTGAAATGTTTTAGTGGCTAAAACAAATATGGAAGAAAAATATATCACCCTTGTAGTCATTGGTTCAGATTTTGTTTGTTTGTGTTAATCAGTCATTACCAAATCAAGAAAGAGACAAAAACATGAAATCAGAAGGCATGCATTAACCAATGGCAAATCTCTTGCTTTCACCGTCAAATTAATGAACATATGACTCTGTCGTTTTCGGCCGGCGACCTTTATCACCTCTTAAAGCTCAATAACACATAAGTCCAACCATTTCTTCTTCCTGTAATAACGTGATATCCATGGATGGCCACCCCTATTTTAACATCCTCGTGATTCTCCTCATTGTAATGGGTTTAGCAGCTTTCATCGTATCAATGTGCCATCTCATAGTCATTTCCTTGTGGTACCACCGCATCACACACCAAAACCCTACGCACCGCCACCCACCACCGACAGTGACCGCCTCCACGGCGGCGCAGATGATTCCTACACACACGTACCACAGGAAGAAAGTTGATGGTAGCGTGGTTTCCTGCGACGGCGATGAAGGGGGGACTTGTGCGGTGTGCTTAGGTGAGTTTGAGGAGGGTGAGGAGCTGAGGAAGTTTCCTGAGTGCATGCACTGTTTCCACGTGGCATGCATTGACACGTGGCTGTGTTCGCATTCGAGTTGCCCCGTTTGCCGGAGCAACGCCACGCCGTCTCTGGAGGTGCTCCGCTCGGAGCATGAATTGTATGAGCACAGCTTATATATGAGGCAGTTTTCTGTTGCACAAAATGGCTTTGTCATACGAGGTTGATGACATGTTCACTTTTATAATTTTAACAAAATTGTATTTTCTTTTCTTCTCATTTTTTAAATAAATATTGACTATGTTTTATAAATTATACTTATTTTCTTTATACTTTTAATGAAATCACACACATATTTTTCTAGTTTTATTGGGAATATTACAATAATTAAAATTTAAATAAAAATTAAAGTTTAAAAATTTAAAAAGTAAAAAAATCTTTTAAAAAAGGATTTTTAAGAAAATAAAAAAATATTGTTTACTAAAGAAAAAAGAACTAAATGTCTACTAAAAAATTACAGAGTATATATGCCCTTTTATTAAAAATACTTCTATTTCAAATACAATTTCCATTTGTTGATGTAAATATGTCATCTTCTTAAACTGTATGTCGAATTTGTAAAGCATACATTAGTAAAAATGTCTTAGGAGAATGTATTATTATTATTGTTATAATTACTTTTGTTATTATTATTATTAATAATCATATCACAATAAGTTCCTTGTATGATTCATACAAGTTTATCATCTTTGCATAAAACATAAACAAATATCCTTTTTACTATGTTAGGATTGATTCATCGTACTAATGATTCAATCACTTAAGATATATTCTATTAATATTATGCATAATTTTTAAAATCAAACATACCATACTAGCAAAAATTAATAATCTACTTCTAATTCACAAATCTTTAGACAATTTGATCGGGGATGAACTATTAGTCAATAAGTAAATTTGATAATATTTTCCTACCTTGTTCGAAAGGTGGAATTAGTGGTTTGAAATAGGGTTCTCTGATGGTCAATCAAGTAAAGCCAAAAGAAGATATCACTCATTAATTACACAATCACTCTTTTGTTGGCAATGTCTTATTATATTATGTGGAAGTCAATAAATGAAAGTAACTTAAGGATAAGTTACTTCTTCACCTTTAACAATGTTTAGTTAATGTCCCACTAATATGCTAATCTACTTGGAGCAAATTGCAGAAGTGTTTTTTATACTTGTGCCAACTAAGTGTACATATCTTTTAACTTTTAGATGAATAAAAAAAATCATGGAAAAGTCCAAAATCCTCTGTTGACAACTGATGTAGTAGAACCAAATTTGGAATCTACAACATTCAACCCTCTTAACTTCTATTCAGCATCAAAAGCTTGGTTAATGTTATTTTGTTATTTTGTAAATTTAAGACCTTTCAAGTTTGCTAGCAAAACTAAAATTAATGCAAACCTGGTTTTGTTCTTATTTTTTGTGATTGTTGATTATCACTGTATTTATCTCCCTCTAAATATTTAAATAATTTAGTGAAATTGTAGTAAGAATAACCAAAAAAAACAATGATAATATAACATTTATCGACTATTCTCTCGGATTTGACTTGGTAGAAGGGGATATTATTCTTGATTTTAAAAGAAATTAATATCAATGACAATTACAAAGTAATATTTGTTAACTGGACATAGAGTGTGATTAGAAATAACTTTTTTGAATTATATGACAAATTGAAATAGATAAAGAATAAATACAATTTGAATATTTTTCCTTTTAAGGAAAAAGTGTTGAATTGTTACAAAGTCACCGGTTGAACAAAACCATCACTTGTATACAATACGATGATAGTTGTTAAAAGATTTATCATTATATAATATATACCACGATGGTTGTTTTAAAATTGTTGTCATATGTTTTATTTTAATTTCAAAAATATCATAACATTCTGAATTCTGAGAAATGTATCATACAACAACTATTATCAAAAGAATGTTATTGTAAAATACAACGAAGATTTTAAAGCAAATGTCATTGTAAGGTACACTTATCGATGATTATATTAAAACCATTGTTATATGTTTTATTTTAATTTAAAAAATATTGTCACACCACTTTTTAGGAAGGTGAGTCAATAATTATTAACTCAAAATCTGTTTTTAATTATAACTTTAAGAAATTAAAAATAACATTGTTTGACTACAATATTTACATACATTGGAATTTATTATCAAATCACTATGTTTATAAATTGAAATTAATTTTATTTACGAGATTTAAATTTTAAAAAATATATTTCTTAATTGAAATTATTTTAAAATTAAAGCAAAATGAGTCATTGATTTAATATAAGGTTGAATAGTACTAATTTTTATTTTAACTATTTAGAATATGGGCTAGCACCACTTCTTTTCTTTGTCGGATATTTTCAGCATTCCAATACTCTCGTCCTGGATCTTCATAAATTTTAAAAATAAAAAAAAAATTACTGAATCGGATGCCTTCCATCCAGTTTACATTTTGAAAAAAAAAATTGTAAACCAGATGGAGGCCATCTTAACCAAAATGTTAACCGGAAGCGGGGCATCCGGTTCATATGAAATTCATCTTCTCTGATGCAGATTTACTGTCGATGGCAACCCAATCATCCAATTAACTATCCTAATCATTAATACCACTCACAAATTGCTAATAAACATTTTTTTTTTACTTTTTACTTGTTTAAAGGTTTAATTCATATTGAAGCAAATACGCAACTTCTCCTCCCAGATATGCGATGCAAATGTTGCAAACTTTCACCCACATGCACAGATCACTTTTGTTGACGGTGAAGGTGAAAAATAGATACAATGACTGAACCGGATGCTACAGTAAAGTAATGAATCGGATACAAGTAAAAGAAAAATAAATCGGATAAGAGTGGTTAAGGACATCTTTGTATTTTTCACTTAACTATGGAGGTCCAAGACGGACGAGGTATCGAGGTGGAAAAAGAATTCGTCCTTTTCTTTAGGTTCATTGAAGTGGATCGAATTACTTTATGTCAACTTTAACGATAACATGTAAGCATTTAGGCAATTGCTTGCAGAATTTCAAATTTTCAGTTCTACTCTACTCACTTTTAAATGAAAGCAAGAGGTGTATGTTGCATTCCGGAATGAGTATTCCAGAATACATTTATTGCTTATAAAAAGTCCCTTTCGCAACAGAGGTGTGCTTTTCAGAAAAGTTGCTGTTTCGCATAAGACAAAGTTTTCATTTTGGAAAATGTTTTTCATAAGTAGTTTTGGAGTTTTGGAATAAAATTTCTAGAAGCTTACTTGAAAGGGCTTTTTGTAAGGTTATTTTTGCATTCCAAAAAAGGATTTTCAGAAGTGAAGTTCGAAATATATTTCTGAAAAGTAATTTTCGGAAACATGTTTTGAAAACTCCGTTTCGAAAGCATGTTTTGAAATTGGTTTTCCGTAGCTCAAAATTTTAACACCTAACAAATGCTTATTTGGAAATAAAATTTCGTACCTTTTTCAGAATCCTCTTTCTAGAAACTAAAAAAAAAAACTGTGTAAAGCACTTACACTTACGACGTAACTAAGCCGTAGACCACTTCAGACCACTGCAAATGAATCACCCAACACCAACAAACAGCTCCGGACTAAAGCAAAATGGTATGGGAATGACAACTACCAGCATCGACGACAAATTGCACCACTGTTTTTCCTAAGAGTACAAAAAGATAAGTGTGGGGTATTGATGAATATATTTTCATTCACATATAGAATATTCAAACTTAATTTTCTTATATTATAATTAAAAATAAATATATTATTTTAAATAAGTTTTTTCTAATCAAATTTAACTGGACTTTAATTAAGATTATTGATTGAATTTGAATTTTAAAATTATTTTCTTACTTTTTTATTTTAATTTTTTATAAATATTTTATGGTTTCAAATATAATTAAATCTTTTATAAAAATAATACTTAATAAGATGTATATCTTTGATTTTGTGACTAAGTGTATAAGAAATTTTTTAAGATTAAACAAATTAACTAAGAATTCTAATTAAGACAAAAATTTCAACAAATGTTCGAAAACAAATTTTTTTTAAAAAGACCAACCATATAACATAATTATTAGAGAAAATGTAAAACACAAACTTTACTAAACATAAACCTCAAAATTTATCGTGAAATTACAAGAAAATAAAACCAGAGAAGTTTAGCCTTCCAAGAGGATGATTAACTAAAACAGAATAACTACAAATGTAGTTATATATATATCCTTGGTGTATTCTACAACCTCTATTTATAATCTTATTTTCTTCACAAAATCAACTAAGATTTAATTCTCATATATCATCTTTGCAATTATCAAATGTTTCCTTATACGTCAAAGATTAATTTTGTAAATATCTGTTTTCCAATAAAATTATAAATTTTCGTTCTACTAATTTCTTGCAGATATTTTGTTTTCAAATTCTGTTACATATACCAACTCATAATAATTGAATCTGCTGTAAAAAATGTTACAATATTTAAAGAATATTTATTCTAAATCAAGTAAGAATGAGATAAGACCATCTTTATAGAAATTTTGAAAGATATCTTTCAAAAAAGAATTTGAAGCCCATATAATCTCTGTAAATAATTAAAAAGAAAATTAAGAAAATATGTTTAAAATTTAAATTTAACTAATAATCTTAATTAAAATCTAATTAATAAATTTTATTTTAAAAAATAAATTTATTCTAAATTATAATATATAAAATCAAGATCACTTTATATATAAATAAAAATATATTTATCAAATATTCCCACGCTTATTTTTTACACTCCTAAACAATCACTCCCAATAGTTCAAATAAGTGTCCAAAAACACTTTTATCCTTTTCTATGAGCTGCACGAAGCAATTACCAAGTAATGGTAGTTTTGGTAGCTAATATGTCAAACTTTTATTGGTATTGAACAATTTTCGTACCATGTCAGCTGCAGTGAGTGAGTAGAACGTGTGATCATATTTAATAGATTTTAGATATAGGTATATTTAAGCTGAATCCTAACTAGTTGTCACATCTATAGTTCTTGTTAAGCACATTAGTAGTCCTTTTCATCAAATGATAAACCAAATTGATTAGAATTTTGAAAATTGTAAAACTCCTAACTATATTTTTATGTACCAACTACTTTGGTGTCTTTATTTAAGATTTGTTGGATACATATAATTCGCCAGGTGGATGCAGGATAGATGGATGTAGAAAGTTCTTCACTCTACTCATAAGTGCCTAACTTTGCCAACTACCCTTGCTGTTCCATTTAAACACTACGCATCTAAATCTAGCAAAACAACTACCTAACTACCAAGGCTTATTACCTCGATTTCTCAGAAAATAATTAAAAGCAATAGATTTCGATTTTGGGGCATATGAAATGCAAGGAAAAAAGAGTAAACGATATGTCATGCAAAAAGAAAAAAAATATAAAAAAAGAGAAAAAAATGGAAAATGAAATTTATATGCTACTTATGTTCCACTAATATAATTGTTATATCATTTTTAAAGAAATCATTTTTGTATTGTATCATAAAACAAACTTTTTCTTCCTCAACCCCAATTATTACTACCTGCATCCTATATACTAAAGGCAAACACCAAACCCAATTATTACTACCTGCATATTGAAAGAAAGAAAAAGAAGAAAAGAAATAAAAGTTAACTTTTTAAAACTCTTTTCTAAAATGTATTATAAATATTCTAAAATACTTATTCCGAAAATTCTATTCAAAAACATATTTAATATATTTTATTTTTTAAAAAAATTCATTTAAGAAAACATGTCATATATTCTTAAAAACTCATTTCGAAAAATATGTTATATGTTTTCTAAAGTTTATTCTAAAAAATCTTATATTTTGAAAAGTAAGTTATGTATCTTAAAAAATTGATTCATGTTAAAGAAATTATGTTTTAAAAATTCTAAAAAATTTGTTTCAAAAACATTTCAAAAGTTATATAAAGGATAAAATGGTCATTTTAAAAGTTGATGACAGAAGCAAAACCCCATAAATCATCAAGAAAAAAAATACCAACCAAAGCAATTTTACGGACCACAGCACACCAACATAAACCTAGCACTGATAACGAGGTAAATTCATTTTACATATCTTTCTAAAGATGCTTTGTACGTGATGTCAGGTGTAGGGTATCAACCAAAATGTAGTGATCCAAAAAACAATGCCTGTATAAAAGTGTACCATGTCCTTTTATCCAGTTCAATGGAATCGATAACATGAAGGAAAAGTTATTGTAATGGAAGTTGAGGAGGCATGGACCAGTGTAACTGTAGAGTGGGGAGGGAAAATGATGAAACTGAATTTTGGGTATTACATCAAAATTCAGAAATTTACTGTTACTAGATTCAGAAATATCAAAATTGAAAATGCAATTGCCTTTTGTGTATGATGCAAAACTATTTGGAATCTCAACTTTATACATTTATAGGCAAGATTTTATAACATGATCTGAAATTGTAAACTCATCATAAAGCATAACATCATCATCATCATCATCAATAACGGTGGTTAGAAATTTAAAGGCACTGTCAGAAGTAGAAGTAGTTTTAATTTCTGATTATACTTAAGAAATTTTGAGGTCCATTGCATATGTCTGAGGGCATGTTCAATCATAGTGAACAGTGATACAGAAAACTGAACTCAAAGCCACATGTGTAAATAATTAGGAATAAATAAGATTACAACTATAAAAGCTTCAAACACTGCAATTGTTTATTTCCAAACACTTGAGAACTTGTAGCACAGAATCATAATGCAAGAGATGACAACAATGTTGTCAAGCAGGCATGCCAGCTTCTTCCAGCAGCTGTTTCACCTTAGTGATGTAATCATTCATTGCTTCCTCCTTGGTTTTCCCTGCAAAAAAATAGTTAGATGCTCTGAGAAAACATAAAGTACTAGCAAGAAACATGAATTGATCAACCTAGCTTTTATCTACTACCTTCAACAGCCTTCCATGCATCCCATTTTGCTCTGTCCCTCATGTTGAACATTCCAGGGCGGGCTGTAAAATCAGATGGAAAATCCATGAACAAGGATAATCCTTATGTATTTACAAAAGTGGGGTGAATCCTATTGATGGAGAGGATTCAAAAGTGTATTTGTTAAATAAACATCACTCACCGGTGTTAACAGGTCCAACAGTGGCCTGCTTGTACAATCCATAAAGGATAAGCAAGTTTTCATTGGTTTGATTTGATGGCAAAGTTTTTGCTTTCTCAGCATACTGCTCAAAGTCCTCCTGCAAACCATATTCCACAGAGTGTGTGATGTTTCAAGTGTCAATTCTTTTTATAAGCAAAATGTCTAGCATAGAAGTATAAAACTAGTGCAAAACTCAGAACATACTCACAAAATACGTTGATAGAAACTACACTCCATTAACAACAATCCATGTTCATTATAAAATATTGATTTAACATACCTGCCTGAAGATTTGGTATGCATATTTGATGAATTTAATTTCATACTGACTGAAGAATATGCTAATTACAGTATTTGAAGAACTTTATTCTTTCCAAAATCTAGTCAAATAGTAGCATAAAACATAGCTTTACGAATATAACCAGTATTGCCGTACATATCATAATTTTCCATTACAAAATTACTAATTTGATAGCACGTGCTTCTGCATCTACGGATCCATTAAATAACAATCAATCCCCCTAAAAACATAACCAGTATCTTCAAGCCTACAGCAATACAAACTACAGATCAAAAGGTTTCTGCTACAAACAATCAAGCAACTAAAGCTAAAGGCCGCATGAATTGCAAGTACAGTGCATAGACAAATTACAATTATCCAGTACTTTCTTTTACTCAAAGGAAAAACATCACACTATCGAAAAAGCCACTCACTATTCCAAGTTCCAACAAATCAAAGGGTATCACATCCTCTGAGGCCACAAAAACAGACCCCATAGAATTTCTTTCACTTCAAGACAACTCTACAAAATACCCACCAACCAAAACAGACAAAAAAAGAACACTTTTTTGCCAAGAAATTTAGCACAAGACAACTCTACAAAAATACCCACCAACCAAAAAAGACAAAAAAAACCCTTTTTTGCCAAGAAATTTAGCACCCCATAAAAGATCAAACAGTGACATGGATCTGAAAACTATACAGAAGAGACATTTGCTAGCAGAGATAACCCCCCACAAAATGAAAATAAATAAATAAATAACCGAGCACAAGGCAGAACAAGATTGAATGCTATGTATAATATACACAACAATTATGTATGCTAAGGAGACATATAATGATTGATCAAAACAAAGGTTGAAACATATGGAAGAAACGCATAGATTATGGAGACAAACCTTCAACCCCATGAGTGTTTTCGATTGAAAACAGAGAGAGAGAGAGAGAGAGATTGATCGGGTTGTTGGATCTTCGTTAGTTTGTAGATGATGATGATGGTGGTGGTGATGGCGTTATGTTCGAAGCCTACTTATAGTTGCAGAGAATGGGGTGTGGGCCACTGCGCGTCTACGTAACGCAACGATATTCCTATATCCGTTTAAAAGATTGAAAATTAAAAATTAAAAAATTATAGAAAAATTAAGGTACTCAGAACTCATACGTTTTTTTTTTAAACGGCGAATCGTTATTTTTATACGTGACCTATTTTAAAATATTATTTTTTTATTTAATTAATAAAAGATTTTTTAATGATCTTACTTAATCTTCCTGAGATATCAAGTGTGACATATCAATTATAGCAGCGTTGCTTCCGATACAAGATGTTTTCCGTACTTAACATATTTTTAAAATGTCAATAATATTTTTATTTTAAAATTTATATATTAAATAATTTTTCTTTTTTTCATAATAAAAACATCTTTTTCATATTTTTTTAATAATAATAAAAATAATGTTAAATGCTGTTAAGATATTTACAATTTAATATAATTAATTTTAAAAATTCAATTTAATATATTACTTTTAAATATTTAGTTTTATATTATTTGAAAACAAATAGATATTTTATAATATTTATAAAAAATAGATAAATTAACAGTTTTTTAATTTATTATACTTATTTGTTAGGTAACTTAATATGAAAGAGAAAAAAATCACTTGATAAATAAATTTAAAATAAAAATAACAAAAATATTATTGATTAAATGCAGGAAGCAACATTACAGTAGAAAAACTTCTCACAATAATAACTGAATTTACATCAAAAGACATATTAAGAATTAACTTATAAATAAAAAAAAATATTTAGAAACTTAAATCCAAGATATTTACTTCTTTTAGACACTCATTAACTACTTCAATTTCATTTAAGGTAAGTTAAATTTTTTTTTTCTTTTTATCTTTCAATTTTGTTTTGGTATATCATAAAAGAAACTGATTTTTTCACAGATAACGGTAAGATAAAGCTATATATATTAGCATATTCCTTTGTTTTAATAGAAAAATATATTAATAAACTACATTAAGATATATTTTAGATTAATCATACTTGTACTTTGTCAGCCTTTTTTTTTAAATAATTAAATGTATATTAAAAAACTCTATAATATACACTCACTTTTCTAAATATTTAACGGTTACGTAAAAATGTATTTTAGGATTAATCATAATTACAGTTTATCAACATATTCTGATTGTGTTTCCGTTACTAGTTACGAAATCCGTAGATTAAGTATTTTAATTATGATATTATCATTTTAAATTATTTTTTTCTTACTAATTAATATTGCACTATTTTCAAACTATTATATATATATATATATATATATATATATATATATATATATATATATATATATATACATATAAATATTTTACTAATTTGGGTCAAGTTTTATCACGTTGCTATATGGACTTGCGATTGGGCTCTGCAGTCTGCACCCCATAAATTTGAACTGCAACCCTGCAGTATATATGAAAAGATCAATAATTAATTTTTTAATGCATTCTAGATCTAAAGATATATTTTAGGATGTATATTTTAAAATGTATTTATTATTTAAAAAATAATGATCATTTTATTATTATATATTATCCAAAACAAGAAGTGAATCATCACAAGCAGAAGCTAAATAAAACCTGAAAATTTTATCCATAAAATGAATGAGACACAAGTTATCACTGCCGTTAATGTTATTTGTTGTCATCAGCTAAAATAATCTCCGTAGTATAATCCAAAGGCAAAGACAAAGGTAATTGTTCTTATACGGTATGCTTCATGTACTTATAAAACTTTTAATATATCAATAATATCTTTATTGTTTTTATTTTAAAATTTATACATTAAATAATTTTTTTTTCACATTTGCATTCATATTTTAACAATAATCAAGTTGGATGCTATTAAGATATTTATAACTTATGATTAGTTTTGAAAATTCAGTTTAACATATTATTTTTAAATATTTAATTTATGATAACTAATTACTTAAATAAAATATAGATATTTTTTAATATTTATTAAATTTTTTTATTATTTATAAAAAAAGTTTATTAATATTTATGAAGAAAGAGAAAATTTAACTACTTTTTATTTGATTGTACTGACTCATAAGAGAGAAAACAAAAATATATGAACCAAACAACATTGGATGGAAACAATTCACATTTTAACCCAAATGTCAAGGAATGCATAGTGTCACTTTTCATAGTTGTACTTTGTTCTAAGGAATCACCAAAAGAAAGAATGAATGTGGTTGATCTTATCAAGGAGCTTAGTGGAATCAAAATGGTCTTTCTTGCTGGTGAGTAAACCAGAATCTATATAATTCTGCACTATATAACTATAGAACAGAAAATCATTGTTGTTCTTAAAAAATTTCATGTTTCAATCATATACTTTATATTTTATGCTTTTATCTTCTATTTTTTTATGAATCCTTCCCAGCTACATAAAAATTCTTCTATTTTTTTTTTTTTTCGGAAGAGTCGTGATGAATGCATGAATCAACAAAAAAGAAATTGAATAAAAAGATTTTCAGATATTTCAAAAGCATTAAAGGAAACAATAATATCTGTCAAATTCATTCATGTATTTTTTTTTTTTTGGTTTAGGAAAGTTGTGATGAATACATAGATCAACAAAAGACATTGAATGAGAAGGTTACCAGAGATTAAAAAAGCATTAAAGGAATTGTTTACTCTCTCTATTTAGTATTTTATGAACTCATAAATTGTATGAATTGTTTATTTTATTTCTATTCTATGATTTTAAATTGTAAGTGTAACTTGAAATTGTAATTAGGTTTGAATTGGAAAGTACTGAATTACTATCGAGACTAAAAAAAATATTAGTTAAACCGTGTAGCAAAGGAAACACAGTCAAATATGAGAAGATAAAGCGGCAATTACTTCATTTACCCCATTTCTGAACCTGCACCTTCACCGCTGCCACAACCACCTATCACCGCTGAACCATTATTGTTGCTGAAGAAGAAGAGAAGGAAATGGTGCATATCATTTCATGTGTTCCAGAACACATCTTTGCAAAACGCCAGAAAGTACGTAAGTTTAAGTTTGTTCTCAGAATCATATTCTGAAAGTAGTTATACTGAAATCGCTCAAATCAGCATTATTTCATCTATTTATTTTTATAGCGTGATTCATTATTTAAAATATTGATGATAATTGAATGTAATTTGAAAAATAAAAAGTAATAAATAGGCAGCAATCTGAATAAAAAAAATTAAAATCATCCAATATATAAACAAATAACCTTTTAAAAATTAAAATTGTTTATTTTTAGTATAAACATTTTCTTTTATTGTTACGTTCACGATATAAAGCAAAAAATAACAATAAGAAAATGTTTACATATTTATAAAAAATTAATATTTTTTATTATTAAAAATTTGTTTATTTATATGCTCAATCTTTTTCATATTTTTTATTCACATTACTGACGTGCTTGTTATTTTTTATTTTCTAAATTATATTCAACTATCATTGATATTTTAAGTAATGAACCACCCTACAATTAAAATATATATATATATATATATATATACATATATATATATATATATATATTTTATATATATCCATTAATTTAAAATTAAAAATCATTATATTAGTTTTTCAAAATAACTATTTTTAAATAAAAAAAAAGTGTACATTAAAAGAACTAAGAAAAGTTTTAAAAAATTAAAATTAAAATTTGTATGCACCATTTCATTCAAAAAAGTAACTTTAAAAATATATAAAACCCAAAATAGTACCTATACATTTGATTTTAAAAATCTATATTAAACTTAAAAAATAAATATTAATAATAATAATAATGCTTTAAAGCAAATTTTCAACAAATCTTCCAAAAACAACCTTTTCATAATGAATTGTACTCCCTTTACCAGCGTATTTATTTTTATTTTTTAAATTTATCCATTTAAATAATAATAATGTAAGATTACACCAACTTGTTTAAAAAAAAAAACTGTAACCGTCTTTTTTATCTTTTTTTTATTTCATGTTTTCTCTTTTCTTTTCTTATAACTATTCATAATTTTTTTATTAGTATACTCATTATATTTTTATATTTTTCCTTTAT
>Ga0209489_105248_pt1 | contig 22757 bp, 10 predicted proteins | sample SiratrowhiteBW_FD_187527 | JGI IMG/M metagenome (GOLD analysis project Ga0209489, IMG submission 187527) | Root nodule microbial communities of legume samples collected from California, USA - Siratro white BW (SPAdes) (version 2) | ecosystem: Host-associated > Plants > Roots > Nodule | place...
TATATATATATATATAAATGCTTTTGGTCTATTTTTTTAATGAATATATTATTTTGAAGCAAAATTGAAGATAAGAAGATGAAGTCAAATATTTTCTAGCATGTTTATAAAATGATTAAAACAATTTCATTGAAATAAGTGTCATCGAGATGGGGTTATAAATTCATGGGAAGGTTCTTTGTCAAACAAACTCCAATAAATAACACAAAGACGTTGAAGAAGATATGAGAAGAAAAGTTAAAGGCTGTCTCTCCCCAAACAATACCAAATCTATTTGATGTCTAAAATAAATTTTATAGTTATAAATAACTGTTTAAATATATTGTTTTTAATATATCTAATTATTTTTAGTCTAAAATTTTAAGATATTAGATTCATGGATTTTATTATTATATTTACTCGTCCCATTTAAATTCCTCACCCTCCTTAATTTACTAAAAAAACTTAAACATATATTCCTAAATGTTGATGCCTTGGTAATGTCGATTTAACTAATGGTAATTTGTGTATTTCAATTCAAATAGTGGTAACAGATGTGTTCTTTACCTATTGATGGATATTATTAATAGAATAAACGAATTATATATCAAAACAGTCAACTGCTAGAATATTAGTCATGATTGAAGCAGTCTGCTATAATTATTTTCACTATGAAACATGCTAAACTTTGGAGCATGCATTGTTTTTTGGCAAAGTTAACAGAATGTTTCTTTTCAAAGGTTCATATTCCTTTCCCTAACACCACGAAAGATCAATTATCTTTATTCAAAGTAGTGAAAAGTCGATTAGTCGCTTTACATTTATGATAGTTGCTTACACTACTGAAAAAGTGAAAACTGGAACGCAATTCATCTTCAAAAAGACGTAATTTTATTGAGTCTTAACCCCAATGAAAAGGGTACGTAGTGCATTACCAGAAATGAATAATTAATTTTTTCTTAAAGCAACGGTCCACAAAACCTTAATTTCTTTCAGAAATAAATAATTGAATCTTTCTTAAAGCAACGGTCCACAAAACTTTAGTTTCTTTCATATTAAACTACAAAAAAACTTATTAACGTCAACAAAAGTCAGACGCAGATAGACGAAAGCAAATATAAAAATGTCGTTATTGCGTCGGCTATGACCTAACGAAACATTAACGGAAGCTACTGCGTTGACCAGCAATCAAGGCAAATAACGTGAGTCACTGATTCTGAAGGGTCTCAAATATATAACTTAATATAACTTAGAAGACAGAAAATTAATAAACAAGAAAAAAACCTATTAGTAGGCGAGGCCAACACACGATAAAAAAAAATTGATTTTTTATTTGTTTTAATTGTTCGGTCGACGCATGATAGTTCTTTTTTTTTTTTAATCTTTGATTGGATTTTGCATCGTTATAGCTGATGCATAGTAAATTATTTTTAATTATAATTATTTTTGTATCAGTTTGAACAATGCAAAAGACGTTAAAAAAACTTTTGAGAGGGGGTGTGACGCACACAAAAATCAACGTTTAACAAATTCATGGAAAAAAAGTTTTTAAATAGTATAAAATCTCCTATGACCGCATTTTAAAACCAAATTTTTCAGTTTCAACAACATAAACTCAAAAGGAATAGAACAACTCAAAAAGGAATAAAAATAAGAAATAAAAAATCTTAATGAAGGAATAAAAACATTAATTGAAGTAATATAGTGCAAGAATATGATGGTAAATATAAAAGCAAGATTAAGTAATAATTAAATAAAGTGTACAATTACATGAAAAAGGAAAATATGAGAAGCCTCTCATGCATTATAGAATCATCTACCTTGACAATGGTAAAAACTATTTCATTAAATAGAACATTAAATACATGAGAAAAGTTTTAAATAAGAAAATTTTGGGATAAGCTTTAAGAAAGAGGTTCGTCATCATGGTTTTTGGCCTAGTCAGGATAGACTTGATTGGTATAGCATAGACACATTGTCATTCCATCCTCAAGGCTATCATCTTCATAACTTCCTCCAATTGTGCAACCTTTTTGTTTGCCAGTTGAACATCATGACTCACCATCATAACTGTTTGCCTTGTTTTCTAGACTTCGATAGAAGTTGCTCATTTTCAGTCGATTGATCACAATATGTTGTGGAAGAGGAAAACAAAGAGGGCTGAGTGAGGAAAGACACTCAATATATTATGGATTTTACCAACCAAGTCTGTTATGTCATACACTCGACCTATACTCTTACCTCCTATAGCCTCTTTCCAAGCCTGAAGCTTTGTTGTTGTGTTTAGATGGTGGGCATCAATGATTGAACCTTCAGAACTGTCAGCTTGTATGGCCTTTAAGCACTCGTGATAGTTTTCCTAACAGTGATTAAGAGATCAAAATGTTAGAAAAATTAAATCAAATTATAAAGAAATTAAGAAAAAATTAAACAAATAACTTACATAAGTCTCACAAGCTCTAGTATCAATTTAATCATCCTTCTTGTTGGTGTGAGTAGCCATAAAGAGTTCATCAGGTTCAACCAGATGACCATATTTACGTTCTTGGTAAAAGTTGTCCAATTAGAAATGGTATGTAATAGTGAAGTGAATTAAAATAGATCTACTAAGTGATTATCAATACTTATCATGTCCAGTGCAATATCTAAATGTGATTTACAACTTGTTGAATGCAATGTTCCACCCTGCGTTGAAGACAGATTAATTTTGTTCTAGGATGATTTTGTCCAGATCTTGATCACTCTCATGAAGAAGTGGTTCAATATCACGATGATCAAGTATTTCAACAACGAGGTGTTAATTAAGCCTTGTAAATGTTCAATTCTTATTGGTAAGACATTAGGAATCTCATCAGCTTAATATGGTAATTCATCTTTGATTTTGTCAACTTAAACATGTCCTCTAGGTTTTGTTCTAATTGCGACTCACCACCCACGAAGGTTGTTACATATGATTGGATAAGTCACATAATAAACTTGTATGACCTTTTGTGGAATGATGAATAGATCATAAAGAGCATGTATTCCATCAACTTGATTTCAATAATATTACACAGCGAATGAAATCTGGCCACAAAATCCATTATAAGATCAAACATTCAAAATGGGGATCTTCTTAATGAGGCCAACAAACTTGAATTCATAAATATGATGAATAATGTCATAAAAGTCATCTATCATTGTTGGTTGTTTTCTTTCTATCACTTCTTACCTTTGTATAAAACTTATATGGATTGACATAGTAGATGTTCCATGATGTTGCCTTTGAATTCGGTCCCCAAGCTAGCACCATCAGGTTCGGGTCCCTTACCCCATTTTTTTCATATGAACCTATGTTGCAGTGATAGAAAAAATTAGAAGTATTTTTTGGGGTACTTATGAAATAAAAGTAGGTATAGGTTGACATTACACTCACATAGCTCTTGAACCATTCAAGAAAATGGTTATATATAGATGTAGAGGCGTCATCATTGTTAATGGAGTGAACTTGTAAGAACAATATTCAATAAAACATTGGAATAGTCAACAAAGTACATAGTCTATTATAATTGAGTTGAAATTATGTGCAGTTAAACTTACTTAAGTATTGGGTTGATCTCAATGAAATTCTTGATCACTCAACCAATGATCTTTGTTGGAACCACTTGGCCACCCACCTTTGTTCAAAATTGACAATCTGTATGGAATTTCCTCATTTAAATTTGGTTGAGGATCATTCCTCAAACTCGTAATGCCCAACAAATCACACTTTTGAAATAATGAGAACAAAAATATAATATCTCTCAGTGTAGGTATAATGCACATATTGATCATTCTACCCGTGCCAAATTACCCACCGATCATTTTGCATTTCTCATCAACCTAAAGCACACATGATATTATGAGGCGTCTTTTAATGGTTAATGTTGAAATAAACATGTTGATTTCCATGTTGAAGTAAAGTTGGACCAGTTGGAAATAGACATGCATGAGATCAAATTTCATGTGATTTCCATGTTACTCATTCAAACTTGATCTATGTCATTGATGTTAAGACTTTATTCGGCAAGTGTACCGAGTCACAAGTAATATAGTGAGTTAAGTAAAGATGTCGATTCCTTATGGAACAATTCTGTTTTAGAATTTCAGCGACACTACTCAATAAGCAAATTCAGTTTTAAATGGAGGTTTGATTTGACTAACAAGTACTACGAACATGCAACTTAATAAAGTTAATAAAGCAGTAAAAATATTCTGAAATGATTAGAGAAACACCCTGGGATTGAACTCATCTAATCTTACTCATTCGTACTTTAACAAATCGTGAAATATAACAACGGTAACTATTCAGTTTCGATGCACATACAAAAATCACCCAGATTGATTCTTCAAACCTGAGATTCATAAGAAAACTTCCTAGTTGTAGATTCCTCTGCTATCTAATCGGTTATCCAGCATTTAAAGAAGATGTTTTGCATACAATATGTCGGAACCATATTCCTAGAATCCCAAATTATTACTTATTCTCCTCTAGGTCATAAACTTAAAATCACTTTCCAGCAGCTTCAAGAATTAAAAATAAGATTCTATAAAGAATATAAAATCAAGCATGAAGAATGAGATGGAAATACCAAATATGAATAGAAACTGAATATTGCAAATCGAGATCCCAAAATACAAATGAGTTTCGAAAAGATTACATTCAATCCCAAGATATGAAGATTTAGCTACCCATGGCAGTCATTACAAACCAATGAGGAAGATTACAAGAGAAGAAGAGAATCTTGATTCTAGTCGTCTGCCCCCGTCGTCTATGTCTTGATGCCTCCCAAAACTCTAAAAATCTCCTTTTAAACTTGGTTTTGGGCCTAAGTTAAGTGACTTTTCTCTTGGACTTTTTTTCTATTTTAAACTTTTTATTTCTTTTCTTCATGAATCTTCCAATCTATCATTTTCTTCATTCTTTTATACTTGAAATTTAACAATAATTGAGATTAAATGATTTCCTTTAACTCAGGACTCAAAACATAAATTTAAATCCAAAAACTCTAAAATTTGGAGTAATTACTATTTTAAATAACATTTAAACCCACAAGTACTCAATATTTCTCATGTATAAAAACATTCAAAATTAGTACTTATCAATTGAGTATATCAGTATGGTAATCATCGTGGTTCAGTTGCGAATTTAATGTGATGAAAGCCGCGGTAATTCCATTATTTGAATATGAGATGGACCAGATTGTTTAAGTAGTTAAGGACAAACAACATTCAACATGTGCACTTATAGTTTATTTTGTGATATGATTATTTCAGGACAATATATATAGCCCAAAGTGAGAGATTGTTAGGAAATTATATTTTCTTAGTCTAATTATAGGCTATTTATTTATATAATCATATGAGTTGTTGATTTTCTTAATCTTTGAAATCATTCGTCATTAACATGGTTTTAATGAATCATTTAAGATAGTTTTAATGACCTCTTTAATTTCTCATATTAAATCCTCGTTTTCTAAAAGGTTATTAGAATAAAAAAGAGGTAAAAGGTTGGTCCCCAAAATACCAAAATCACAAACTTTATAGTCTATAACCCCTTCAAAAGAGAGTCACTCGAATAAGGAAGATTTTGGTTGAGGAATATCATAACCTATTGAGTATTCAATATTCATCCATGGCTTCAGGTATGTGACTCTTTTATTGGATTACGACTCTCAATAATTGAACATGATGGCTAAATTCATTATTCAGAATATTTATTTTGTAATTTCTATCATCTAATACTTCACTCTTTATTTGTATAGACTTAAAAAATATACTCAAAGGTTGTTTTGTACAATTAGATTCAGTTGATAGCCAATGTCTTCAATTATTGGTCTGCTCTTACTTATGTCTACTATTTTACAAGACAACATTGTAACAAAACATTGCACTTAAAAAGTACCTATATATTATTTCAAGTTACCACATAGCATCACACTCTCTTCCTTGGCAAAGCACCCTCTTGAAGATTAGTCTCCCTATATTTGAAGCATCCAATGAGGCTTATCCTACACAAATTACTGCTTGCTTTGATGCACTTGTGGCTGTGGTGGACTACTTCTATCCATGTTCATGCAGCGGATGACAGTTTAAAGCCCGATCATAACTCAACTCCTCTTCAGAACTATATTCAAAGAGTCGCAAATATATTCTGCAATATTTAAGGTTTTCAAATAGCTTATCTTTTACTTACTTAGTAATAATATATGAGAATGCTATAGTTTGGTACGGTAATAGAGAAGAACCTGTCGACGAGCGTGATGCAGTTATATCCCTAAACTTCTCTGGGGTGCTGAAAATAGAATCTGGATCTCTTAAAAAACCTGTTATTCTGTATTCTCCTCCTCATCCTATCAATAACACACAAAGTGGAACCTTTGTTGGCGTAGAGAGAGGTTTGATTGGGAAAAACACCTTGAAGAACAGTTGTTGACCTTGATCTCTAATGTCTTGTGGGATGATAGGAGAGAAGATAGGCTGGTGTGGGTGGGTGAGGATACCCAGGAGTATTCTGTCAGATCTGGCTATAACATCTTGAACGGTGAGTACTCTATGCAGTCTTCAGAGTCGTTTAAGTTGTTGTGGAGCTTAAGCGCTGCCCCTTCAGCGATTGTGAGTGCGTGGAGGATACTTTTGGATAGATTGCCAACTAGACTTAACTTAGGTCGAAGGGGAGTTCAGTTGGCAAATCCGCTTTGTCCTCTGTGCCAGGATGATGTTGAATCCAACAATCACTTGTTTAATACTTGTTTTGTGGTTCAACAAGTGTGGGACCTGTGTGATAGGTGGATTGGGAAGGTGGGTGTCAGACACCAGGCCACTCTTGTTAATTTTCAGAGTTTGTGTTTATTGGGCGAAAAGCAAAGCGCTAATAGAGTATGGAAAGGGATGTGCGTAGCTATTGTTTTGGAAGTATGGAGTCACAGAAATAAGGTGGTTTTCAAGGGTGGGGTTGTGGATGATGTTGAAATCTTTAGTCTAGCTCAACTTAAGGGTTGTTATGGGCTAAGTACAAGATGAAGAGAACCACATTTTCTTATTCAGACTGGATTCTCTCTCCGGTGCAGTGCCTTCAATCACTGGCTTAGCAACTCTTGAGGTATGGTTGGGTGGTTCCCTCCCTGTTTGTCCGTGGTTTGTATGTGTCTGTTTTATTATGTAGTCTTCCTCCTAGTTACTGGTTATGCTTTGTTTTAGGTGCCCTAGTTCATGGATTTTGATCTGTTTAGTATAAGGTCCTTCTGTATGAATTTATGTTTTGGTAAGTGCGGCACTTAATCTTGGCTAGAGTGTGTTGTACAAGAGTTGGAACACCCCTTAAGTGTTTCTTTTATTTTATTAATTCTTTGCTGTTGAAAAAAAAAAAAAACCTATCAATAACACTGGCCACTTTGTTGGACACAGGCAACTTTGTGCTTCAACATCTTCATCCCAATGGGACTAACACTCTCTTGTGGCAGAGTTTTGATTATCCCACTCATACTTTGATCCCCACCATGAAGTTAGGAATTAATCACAAAACAGGTCATCGTTCGTTACTTATTTCGAAGTTGACCGATAAGCGTGCGAGTCCAGGTGCCTTTAGTCTTGAATGGGAACCGAGGGGACAAGAATTGATGATAAGGAGAAGAGGAAAAGTTTGTTGGAAAAGTGGAAAAGTGAGGAACAATAGATTTGAGCACATTCCAGAAGATGCACAAGCCGTGTTGAAGTACACCATAGTCTCCAATGGGGATGAAGACTCCTTCTCTTTCACATCTTCAAATGAAAACCTCACAAATTGGTGGTAGCTATCGAACACTGGACGGTTATCCTATAATACAACAGAAGGATATGTTGCAAGGGCTGATCTGTGTTATGGATATAACAACACAGAAGGAGGGTGCCAAAGATGGCAGGATATACCTAAGTGCAGGAGTCCTGGTGATGTGTTTACCAGAAAGAGTCTTCACTATAATTATGAAAATGTAACCTATGACTATAATCAGAATATGAGTTACAGTGATTGTGAGGCTGCTTGCTGGAGCGATTGTAATTGCGATGGATTCTATGAAGGCTATGATGATGGAACTGGATGTGCACTCTATCATTGGAATTCATCGAAATATTATATAGTTGACAGCACTGTTTCGGGTAGAGACTTTTACGTACTGGAGAACAAAGGGAACGTAATTCCTCATCATCACGGTAGGTCTAATGCCAACTTCATTTCATTTTTTTTTTCTTTTACGGAAAAGAAGTTTCATTTCTAATGATTCCTATCATACCCTAAAAAAGTTGCACAATGTCCAAACTAAAGGAATAATGAATGTAACCAACGTTTCATTTTTAACCTGTAAAAAGTTTGTTAACCGATTACATATCTAAGGCACATATGAAGGACAGAAAATGTTACTTTGGCCACTCATATATATCATATAACAAATAGGGAACGACACTAAAAAATTTTCTTATTTTTTCAGTTTTTGATCTCCAAATTGAAACACAAAGCAGTCATTGCCTACAAGACTTAGCAACGGCACTGAAAAATATTATAAAGTCATCAAATTAATAATTGATACATAGAAAAGTTTTAGTCATTCTGTGCAGGTACAAAAAGGTGGATATGGATAAGTATAGGAATAGCAACTACCTCACTGATAATATGCGCATTCGTTGTATGCCTAGCCATAAAGAAACGAAAACGTGTGCTCCAAGGTAATTACATACTTCAAAGTCATTGTTAAACACAATCTTTTGATCACTTTTCTATATTTTAATATTTTTCATTTTCATCTGAACAGAGAAGAAAAGGAAAGAAATGGCGATGAATTTATCACTAATCGAAGATTTTGGAAATGATTTGAATAAGGGACACGGTTTAAAAGTATTCGATTATACATTGGTTGTGGCAGCCACAAATGGGTTTTCATCAGAGAATAAGTTAGGACAGGGAGGGTTTGGACCAGTTTATAAGGTGATTGAAACTACGAAATTATGTGTTGGTAACTTTGTTTGGGAGGACTATGACCTTTTTGTTCTCATTTCATTAGGGAACTTTGCCAACAGGAGAGGAGGTTGCTATAAAAAGACTTTCAAGAAGTTCTGCAGAAGGAATTGTTGAGTTTAAAAACGAACTAACACTTATATGTGAACTTCAGCACATGAATCTTGTTCAACTACTTGGTTGTTGCATTCATGAAAAAGAGAAGATTCTAATTTACGAGTATATGCCGAACAAGAGCTTGGATTTCTATCTTTTCGGTGAGGAATGTGTTGATGATTATCCAATATGTGTTGTTTAGGATGTCAAAGGGATAAAACTTGTTTTCATTATTATGCATCTATCCAAACACATATGTAAGTGAACATTGATCTTTCTTAACTGTCATTGTTGTTGATGATAGATTCACAATAATTACTCAATTTTCATAGGTAGAACATCATGAAGATAAGTCATATTTGCTTTTTAAATTTATATGCTATACATTTTAACGCACATCAACATGTGACTATGGGGTAGATGGTGCAAGAAGCAAATTACTAGGTTGGAATAAGCGCTTCAACATAATACAAGGAATTGCTCAAGGATTATTGTATCTTCACAAGTATTCAAGACTTAAAATCATTCCTAGAGACTTGAAAGCTAGTAACATTCTTCTTGATAAAAATATGAATCTAAAAATTTCAGATTTTGGAATGACTAGAATGTTTACCCACCAAGACTTAATATCAAATACCAACAGGGTTGTTGGGACATAGTAAGTTTTCTAAACTTTGTTGCATTTATATTACATTAATGTTTAAATAAAATTTATTTTTTCGTATAATATTTCTTGCAGTGGTTATATGTGTCTAGAATATGCTATGGAAGGAACGTTTTCTACGAAGTCCGATGTGTATAGCTTTGGAGTGTTGTTGCTTGAAATAATTACTGGAAGAAAAAACACTAGTTTCTATGATGATGAGCTCCCTTTGAATCTAGTTGGACATGTATGGAAAATTAGCTTTGGTAAGTTTGTTTTTGGCATGATATTATTTATATATAATTTGAATAAATACTTACAGGTATGGGAATTATGGAAAGATGAGAAGTATTTTGAATTAGTGGATCCATCATTAAATGATCTATTTGATCACGAGGAAGTGCATAGGTGTATTCATATTGGTCTCTTATGTGTTGAACGTTATGCAAATGATCGACCCCCAATGTGTGACATTATAACAATGTTGACAAGCAAGAATGAAGTAGTGTCCTTACCTCAAAGGCCAGCATTCTATGTTCAAAGGTATATGTATACTAAGAATTTATCTTCCTTAGAAATGTGTAGTAGTTCTACAGTAGAAATTACTGCTTCTACAGCAGAAATGACTGCTTCTACCTAAATATTTATGTACTGAATTAAAAACAAATTGACCTGTGATTTACCAGTTTAGAAATGTTTGTTTGATTTTTAGCCCGTCCCTCCAACAACTCACAAAAAACATCTGAGGGTATAAACTATTATTTTTTTGGTGAAAGAGCCAAAAGTTATACATAATAGAAGTTAGACATAAATTTTTTATGTAGTTGCCTTGAGGTAGGGTGTGGGCAACCATACAGGATCTCCTTTTTAGTGGTATTGATTCTTTTTTATTTAGGTTACATAAATGTTAATTAAAATGTTGATATACTTAAAATTATATATATATATATATATCAAAACAGTGAACTGCACGAATATTAGCCATGCTTTGAAGCAGTCTGCTATAGTTATTTTCACTATGAAACATGCTAAAGTTTGGATCATGCATTGTTTTGGGCAAAATAACAATGTTTCTTTTCAAAGGTTCATAACCTTTCCTTAACATCACAAAAGATCAATTTCTCTTTATTCAAAGTAGTGAAAAGTGGATTATTCGGTGTTACATTGATGATAGTTGCTTACACTACTGAAAAAGTGAAAACCAATTCATTTTCAAAAACTGAGACGTCAATTTTATTGGGTCTTAACCCCAACGAAAAGGGTAACGCACTACCAGAAATGAATAATTGAATCTTTCTTAAAGCAACGGTCCACAAAACTTTAATTTCTTTCATATTGAACAGCAAAACACTTATTAACGTCAACAAAAATCAGACACAAATAGATGAAAGCAAATATAAAATTGTCCGCATTGCGTCGACTATGACCTAACGAAACATTAATTGAAGCTACAGCGTTGACCAGCATTCAGCACAAATAACGTGAGTCAAGCTGATTGTGAAGGGTCTCAAATATATAATATTTTTAATATTATTTTGGTCAGGACAACAATAAAAATGAAGTATCGGCTACGCTAAGCTTGGAAAAAAATATATTATAATATTACACAGGAGTAGTATCGGCGTCGACGATGTAAATTTTTTTTTAAAAGGAAAAGAAAATTACTAGTATCGGAAAGGCCAAATAATAAAAAAATAACTTTTTAATTCGTTTTAATTTATTGGTTGACCCATGATACTTTTTTTATTTTAATTTTTGAGTAGGTTTTGCATCGGTATAGTCGATGCATAGTGAGTTATTTTTAATTGTAATTATTATTTATCAGTTTGACTAACGTAAATTGGCATTAAAAAAAATACTTCTGAGAGGGGGTGCGACAGCACACAAAAATCAACATTTAATAAATTCATGGAAAAAAATGTTTTTAAAACGCATAAAACCTCTTGCAATCACATTTCAAACCAAGATTTTTGATTTTCAACATAACCCTAAAAGGAATAGAAATAAGTTTCAACATAGACCTTTAAGGAATAGAAATAAGGAATAAAAATCTTGATTGAAGTAATATGGTGCAAAATATATAATTGTAAATGTAGAAGCAAGATTGAGTGATAGTTAAAGAAAGTGTATAATTACATGAAAAAGAGTTTAAATGTACGAGTATTTACAACATTTAACTGAAAAGAAAATATGAGAAGCCTCTCATGTGGTTTAGAATCATCCACTAAGTGTGTCTTTGAAAATGGAAAAAATTATTGCAGTACATAGAACATTAAATACATAAGAATAGTTTTAAATAAGAAACTTACAATTTGTGATAAATTTTAATGAAGAGGTTAGTCATTATGGTCTTCAGCTTAGTCGGGGTGGACTTACTGGTATCTCATAGACACATTGTCGATCATCAAGGTGAGTTGCTCTGCATCATCTTCATGACGTCCTCCAACTCTGTAACCTTTTCTTTTGCCAGTTGAGCGTCATGACGCACCATCATAGTTGTTTGCCTTGCTTTCAGGACATCGGTAGAAGTTGCTCATTTTCAAAGGATTAATCACAATATGTTGTAGAAGAGGCAATCAAGGAGGGTTGAGTGAGGAAAGACACTCAATATATTATGGAAGTTACCAGCCAAATCTGTTATGTCATATGCTCGACCTCTACTCTGTCCTCCTGTAGCCTCCTTCCAAGCCTAAAACTTTTGTTGCATTTAGATGGCGGACATCAATGATTGAACCTTAAGAATTGTCAGCTTCTATGGCCTTCAAGCACTTATGATAGTTTTCCTACACAATGATTAAGAGATCAAAATGTTAGAAAAATTAAATCAAATTATAAAGAAATTAAGAAAAAATTAAACAAATAACTTACATAAGTCTCATAAGCTCTAGTATTAATTCAATCATCCTTCTTGTTGGTGTGAGTGGCCATAAAGAGTTCATCAAGTTTAACCGGATAACCATATTTACGTTCCTAGTAAAATTTGTACAATTAGAAATTTTATGTAATAGCGAAATGAATTAAAATAGATCTACTAAGTAATTATCAATACTTACCAAGTCCAGTGCAATATCTAAAGGTGATTTACGGCCTGTTGAATACAATCCTCCACCCCGAGCTGAAAACATATTAATTTTGTTCTGTGATGATTTTTTCTAGATCTTTATCACTCATGAAAAAGCGATTCAACATCATGATGATAAAGTATTTCAACAACTAGGTGTTAATTAAGCCTTGTAATTGTTGAATGCCTATTGATAATAAGATATTAGGTATCTCATCAGCTTGATATGGTAATTCATCTTTGATTTTGTCAACTTGAACACGTCCTTTAGGTTTTGTTTTGATTGTGACGTACCACCCACGAAGGTTGTTACGTATGGTTGGGCAAGTCACATAAAAACTTGTATGACCTTTTCTGGAAGGATGAACAAATCATAAAGAGCATATATTCCACTTAAGCAGACTTCAATAATAGTACACAGTGAATGAAATATGGTCCCAACATCCATTATAGGATCAAACCATTTGTAATAAAAAATGAAGATCTTCTTAGTGAGGCCAACATACTTAAAATCATAAATATGATGAATAAGTGTTGGTTGTTGTCTTTCTATCACTTCATACCTTGTATGAAAGTTATATGCATTGACATAGTAGATGTTCTATGATGTTGTCTTTTAATTTGATCCCCAAGCTAGTGCCACCAAGTTTGGGTCCCTCATCCCATGAACCTATGTTGTAGTGATAAAAACCATTAGAAGTATTTTTTGGGATACTTATGAAATAAAAATAACTAGAGGTTGACATTACACTAACATAGCTCTTGAACCATTCAAGAAAATGGTTATATATAGATGTAGATGCCTCATCGTCGTTAATGGAGTGAACTTGTAAGAACAATTTTCAATAAAACATTGAAGCATTAGCCTTCGTTTCCTTTTATATACTTCATTGTAAGTGCTTAATTTTATTTTTTTTATATTTCTTTTTATGAAGAGTGTGTATAATTGTTGATGAATTTATTAGGTTCTATATGTAAAGGATAAGCATGTTGGACGCTTTTTAACCATTTAGCTTAAATTAGATTGTGCTTCTTACTAAATACGATTGATAGGAATAGTTGTTGATTAGGTTTTCCTTATCCTTAATAGGAATAGTTGTTGATTAGGTTTTCTTATCCTTAGATAGTTATATAGATCTTGTGATATGTTTTCCTTGTTGTTATCAAGTATAACTTTCTACGATAATATGTAAGTTGTAAATTTGTTCAACACACTATAAACGTAAGACAATATATGTTAATAAAGGATAATTAATTCAATTTTTTTATTTAGCATGAAATCTTTAACTTGAGAGAGATAGTTTAATGCCTCATTATTTTTATCATCCTTTTCTTAACATCTTCCACTTCTCGAGCTTTATTTCTTTCCTGAGGTCTTGTCTATCATTTTCTTTCTTTCAAGTATAAAATAGGGGATGCAGAATTTAACTACATATCCATTAGGAACCATTAGTGGATTGAGTATTCTTTAGGGTGAGGAGACCTTATTCATCAAGCTTGGACAATCTGCTGAATGAACAGATATTAATTCTTAATTTGATGGAACGCTGGAAAGTTGTTTTTCTTAATTTTCCTTCATTCACTGAGTGAACCAGAGACTACTCAACGAATTGGCCCTGATATTGTGCCTTTCTTCTAGATTCTCTCGCATGCTCCCAAAAAGTATATTTGAACTCCCTTAATTAACTTGGAGAGTGTTTAATTATACAATATAATATCGTAATAGACTCTAAAGTTGGGAGCTCTTAAAATATTTCTTTTTTAAAGATTGTGAAAATAAGTACCTTAAGGACATATTAACAAGTAAAATTGACACTTATTAGTTCTCAATAAAATTCTAATTTTTGCTTTCTATATGTTAAGTGATGACTTGTATATTAAATGACCAATTAGCGGCAGTCACACCTATTTTTCTTATTTTCATATCTATCACATATGCAGATTTTTTTATTGATCCCAACAATTTATTCTTCCTTTTGATTCCCTATAAAAAAAAACTTTGTTTCAATCTATTCATGTGTTAAGGGGCTATGTCAATGATTGAATAGGATTGATACATTCATATTTTTTTTAAAAGAAAATTTTTTATCAAGCTGATACAGAATAATGTCATTTTCGTTGCCTAAGAGTTTATGTCTTATATATTCATTTCAAGTTCCTTATTTAACAAGACCCGAAATATTCTCTCATTTATGGATCAACATAATTTTTTCAAGCGAAAGTGTTTTAGTAAAATTTTCTGTTTAATTCATTTTAAAGAAACCTTGATTTGTTATAATTTTTTAAAATAGTTTTTAAAAGCAAAGTTATTTTCAATTTTAAACTATGTACTACGAAAAAAAAAGTATGAAAACCTTTGTATGAAATTTTAACAATTAAATATAACAAAAATTGTTGAATTGATTTTCATATAAGACTAATTAGTTATATCAGGCATCCAATCTAATTTTAAATATTTTTTATTCTTTAAGTAATTGAATGTCTTAGATTAAACTTTATGAAAGTAATAGATATTTTGCAGCAGTACTTTGAGCTTGTTTCTTTTACCTCTCTTGGTGTTAGTGGCAGGTAATTTCTTGTCATTAATACAAAAGGATATACATAAAATACTAAATGACATCCAAAAGATTTTACAGGTGTTATATTCTAATATGTAAAGAAAAATAGAACTAGAGAAAATTTAATGAATGTTGATGAAGTGTCTAGATGGAGTTTTCATATTCTTAGTAAGCATTACCTAATACTCTTGTATATTCTGAATCTACCCTAAAACATAAGGAAGGAGTTACCGAATGTACTACTAAATAATATCCCTTCCCACATTCAGGATATTACATCCAGTCTGAACTTTCATTATTACAAAAAGGTCAGTTGTCCTTTTTATCATAAGAAAACTGAAATCGTTTGAAGTAAATTTAGGATAGATTTTAATAAAACTGAAATTAATAAGCCTATGCTTCTATACCTATTGGATTACATATTTTCAACTCCCTCTTGATAATTGTATCTTTGTTACACAATGGACCCTAAACAATTAACCGGCGCAAAGCATCAATCCGTGTAAAAGAAGGAGTTTCTGGACATTTTATGCTTTAGCCATGTCCAAAAGCCTTGAATTGGACCATGCAAAAGATTTCTTCAGTATCTACTACATCATTATTAAATATCACCTTATTCCTATGATTTCATATCTCAGTATTTATGGTCACCCACATGCCTTTCCAAATCCTATTCACATTAGGCCTGAGATACAAAAGACAAAAACTCTCAAAGTGAACAAATAAAGACTCGTGCTTAACTAAAACATTACCAACCCACCTGTCACAAGAATTCCATACTCTTTGTACCACCTTACAGGTATTGAAGAGATGTTGAGCACTTTTGTCACATTCCTGACACATTGGACACTGAGTACTTCCCAACTGCGGTCCCCTTCTAATCAAGTTATCCTTAGTGGGCAGTCTATCTAACAATAATATCCAAACGCGCACCAGCGCTACCGGGGCTACCTTAATACTTCAAATATCTCAAAATAACTCAAGATTTTCCAACTCTTCCTCATGGTTTAGGAGTATAGCTCAACTGAACCATATACTCCTATTGTTCCTCCCCAATCTATACCAAACTATCTTGTCCCTCTCTATACCACTGTATATTTGATATCATAAGCAACATTTGTTTCTCAAGTTGTTTCTCCAATTCGAATCTTTGTCTCCTCCATCCTAAGTTCCATTTGACAATTCCTCCACCACTTTGATGCCTCCATCCACCAGTTCCTCCACAGGTTTACAGAAGAATAATGTTAGAATATTATTACCAGAGAAACTAATAAGTAGAATATCAGAGATGTAAACAATAGGTTGGACCGAGTTCAAGAGGGGGGTGAATTGAACTTTAAAAATTTTTGCAAAATTGGAAAGTGATTTAAGAATGAGAATGAATTATCTTTATAAAATCAATTAACTGCACAGTTCTGGACTGTCCAGTAAACAATTCGGTAAACAGATTCTCAGAATACAATTGTTTGAATCAAAATGTATCAGAAGATATATACACCGGAAGTATTACAGATTCAATCAAACAATTTACTGAACTCTCCAAGAATCATAATACAATCAACAAGATGATTATATTTTAATCCAGTTAATTGAAATTATATCGAGAAGAGTAGGGAGAAAAGCAAGAACACATAATTTTTCTCCTGGTTCACCCTTCCACAAGGGCTACGTCCAGTCTTTTGCCAAACCAGCAAAAATTTCCTCTAAAATGATCCAAGATCAGTTTTACACCCTTGCTCCCAACAAGTTACACACTACTTCCCGTAGTACTTACTGCTCCAAGCAGTAAACCCACCACACTGAACCCTTCAGCTAGTGTTACACCAATACAAAAACTCACTGCACTGCCCAATTACACTCCAATAATTGAATACAATAAGAATAGAATACAATTCAAGTCAATCAACCACACTATACACAATACAAAATCGATTGAGATCAAGTATGGAAGACTTAGCTCTGGTGCAGAACCAAAGCAGTTGATCCTCACTCAAGTAGATCTTTATGATTTCTTGTGTGTAAATCAATTTGAAAATAGTTTGTACAAAAAGGGCATTTATGATCTCTTAGGAATTCTCAAACATATGTTTTAGAAATCTCAAAGTTATGAAAATGATAGAGACAATTCCTTTTTATAGTCAATTCTGATTTAAAACAGCTTAGTTGTCACTGGTTCAATTAATTGATCAAACCATTCAATCGATTGAATTGACCGTTAGTTGACTCAGTCAAAGATTCCAGTAGTAACAAAAATAACTGCACATCCAATCGATTGTTTTAAAAATTCAATTGATTAAAAAATCTTTTTCAGCAAAAATCAGTTTAGGTTCTTTTTCTCAAAACCATGTTAATATTGATAAAACCATTTTTTAAAACACATGAATCTTGAGCCTCTTCAAGAGTAATGATCAATATCACTAATGGTTGAGTACCAAGCTCACAAACACATCTACCCAAGTTTAGGAACCTATGACCGAAACCACAACAACTCCAAGTGGCTCAAGCATATCTTCTCTTGATCACATCTGGTCCAGTAAACTCTAACAGATCTTCCAATCAATCCGTGCTTGGCGTAGTCTAACACTCCATCAAGCTATACTCTTTATTGTCTTCATTAAATCACATGCTTAGCTATGGTGCTAACAAGAGATAATCAAAGAAATATCAGTAAGAATATCAGAGATAATCAAAGGAGTATAAGAGAATATCAGTAGAATATTATATAATATCAAATGTATCTATTTAGAATAATTTCTATATTTAGTTCCCTAGAATTTTATATTAAGTGAGCTACTGTAAACAAAAAATAGAATTCAAGAAAAACCTTCTTCCATGTTATCATATTATTTATTCATTTTTGTTCATAGTTATCATATTCTTGTCTAACATTTTGTAACCCTCAATACCAGAGCGGTGTTAGATCCTCAGAACTAAGAAATCAACATCATTGTTCCATTACCCCTCACAACCGAAAAATACAAAAAAAAAAACCAAAAATGTCATTTTCAAATGATGAAATTGGAAACAAAATGAATCAAACCAGAAAAACTCATCAACCATTACCAATGAGCTAATTTTTCAAATTGCAAATATGCTTCGTAATATTTCGATTACAAATTCGGTCACTGATTTGATCACATATGATAATAATAGTAATAAAAGTAAGAATAATAATAATAATAATAATAATAATAATAATAATAATAATAATAACAACAATAACAACAACAAGAATAATAATAATAATAACAATAATAATAATTTGATCACTGATTCGATCACAAATGATAATGATAATAATAATAATAATAATAATAATAACAATAACAATAATAATAATAATAATAATAATTATAATTGTAATAATATTAATAATAAAAAGAACAACAACAACAATAATAATTATATTATTATTATTATAATAATAGTAATAATAATAATATAATAATAATAACAATAATAATAGTAACAATAATAATAATAATATTTATAATTATAATAATAATAATAATAATTGTAATTATAATAATAAGAATAATAATAATTATAGCATGACAAAAATGTTGTTTTGGTATAGTGGTTATTGGTTCTCTCAAGCTAAATGATAATAGAAATAATAAATGTAAAAATAATAATTTTCTTTTATAACAAAAATAATATTCGCTAATTTTTAAAATCGGTCACTCATTCAGTCACTATACATCAGTGATCAGCAAAATAGTTACTGATACATTTGATCACTAAATCGGTCACTGTTTTAAATAGTGATAGATTTTGATCATTTAATAACCTATTTTTTAGTCACTATCAATGATTGCTAGTATTGATTAATATTGATAATAATATAAATAATAATCATAATAATAATAACAATAACAATAACAATAATATTATCAATATTAGTATTGCATATGGATATAGATCCTTAAGGAATCAAAAATTGCACTTACTGATTCTTGGACTTTATCTACGAAAATCTTACTATTCTTAACATAGTGCAAAACATTTTAACAAATGTTGTCCCAAATACATTATGGCCTGAAGTACTCGTATAAAGTATTCATACTTTGAATAGAACTCTGACTTTGTCTATTTAAAATATGACACCAAAGCTAAAGAAGGCATGAAGTTGCAGAAAACCATGTGTCAACCATTTCAAAATATTAGGTGTGTTGCTTATGTTCATATTCATGATGAGAAAAGAAAGAAGTTGGACGATAAAGGAGAAAAATGAAGTTTTCTTAGTGTTAGTGATCAATCTAAGGCCTATAATGTATATAATTGGAACATTAAGAAAATTGTAAGTAGCAATGATGTTGTTTCTGATGAAGAATTTTTTTGGGCATGGAATGAAAAAACTACTACTAATGAAAAATATGTTGTATTAGATTTTCAAAGGAAGTTAATGAGAATCTTGTCTAGCAAATTCTTTTGAATGACTCCTCTGAAGATACCCAACATAGAGTTCCTGCTACTTCTAAAATTTTGCCAATAGTGACAACATTTGATGAGCAATCTAGTGAACCAGTGTTAGACACAAACCAACATAGATGTCAGATTATGAGGAGTCATAATGGTGCAAGGCCATGGATGATGAGATTTTTTGCATTTGAAAAAAAAATAAAAATTGGGAGTTAATTGAACTTCCCAATGGTGTCACGACAATTGGAGGAGTAAAGTGGTTGTATAAAACAAAACTCAAGGTGAATGATGAACTAGACAAGTTTAAGGCACGCTTAGTAACAAAAGACTATAAGCTAGAGTTTAGAGCATATTACACTAAAGTGATTGCACCAGTAGCACGCCATGACACTATTCAATTGTTGATTCCAATTGTAGCTAAAAAATCATGGCCCATCTTTCAGCCGAATGTGAAATCAACTTTTCTATATGATGACTTAAAGAAACAGGTATTTGTTGATAAACCACTTGGTTATATTAAGAAAAAAAGTGAACACAAAATTTACAAATTAAAAATGCCTTGCGTGGATTAAAAGAAGTCCTTCATGTTTGATATAGTAAAATTGAGGCTCATATTTTGAAAGATGGTTTTCAGAAGTATCCATATCAACATACACTTTTTGTGAAATTTGAAAAAGAGGAGATTGTTATTATTTGTTTATACGTGCATGACATCATATTCACTAGAGATGATACTCTCAAGTTTAATAATTTTAAAATATCAATGATGGATAATTTTGAGATGACCTATAGGCATGATGCATTATTTCTTGCTATTCAAGTTGTTCAATGGAGAATCCAATAGAGAATTGTCTCTTTGCTGCCAAGTGAATTCTTCACTATTTGTAAGGAACTAGAGATTTTGGGTCACTATATAAGAAGGGTGTAAGGTCTAATTTAACTAGTTTATCGGTAGTGATTTTGTAGGTGATCAAGATGATAGGAATAATACTTCAAGTCATGTATTTCTATTGGGTTCAGCAGTTGTATCTTGGTCATAAAAAAAAAGCAACCAATTGTTACTTTATCAATGATAGAGGTAGAATTTGTTGCAGCGTGCACGTCAAGCAATTTGCTTAAAGAAAATTTTTGACGAATTACAGTTCATACAAGAAAAAACAATTGTGATTTACTGTGATAACAATTATACTATAAAACTCTCTCAAAATTCATTTTTGCATTATCTAAGTAAACACACAGATGTCAAGTATCATTATTTACGTGAACTCATCAGTGAAAAGACAATTGAACTCATTTACCACAACAATGAGGACTAGTTAGTTGATATATTTGTAAAAAATCTTAAGTTTCCAACTAGTTAGTTGATATATTTGTAAAAACTCTTAAGTTGCCAACTTTTGAGAAGTTTAGAAAGTTACTCAAATTTTGTTCAATTTAAGATAAAGTACATCTTTGTTTAAACTAATATCAATTTAAGAAAGGAAATGTTGAATAAATTGTTATTTATGTTTTATTTGACTAAATATTTTTTATTTGTTTTAGTCTTTTGGATTACTTCCTAATTATTAGGAGACTTTTTAGTTATTTGATAAGTTCTTCACCAGTGAAAAAAAGGTCTTTATCGTCAATTCTGGGAGGCTTTTATCGTCAGGTTGCGAACCGACGTTGATCAAGGCGACGTTAAACATGACATCAATTAAACAACCGATGCCATGTAATCCACCACCACGTCGGTTTAAACGAGATACCGACGTCAATGACACACAACACAACATAGTGGACAACACCACGTCGATTGTTTGGCTAAAACTGATGTGGTGTTGTCATTTTGTACAAAAAAAAATTATGGGTTCACCACAAGAAAAACTCAATTTACCCACGAATTATTTACCTACGGATTTGTATATGTAGATATTACCCACGGATTTAAGTCCGTAGGTATTATCCACGGACATAGATTCGTAGATATTACCCACGGACACAGACCTGTAAGTATTACCCACGGATATTGGTCTATACATATTACCCACGAACTATTTCTGTAGGTAATATCTACAGACCTATATCCGTAGGTAATACCTAGAGACCTATGTCCGTGGGTAATACCTACGGACCTATCTCCGTGGGTAATACTTAGGAACTTATATTTATGAATAAAACTACTATTATCTCTTATTAATGATGTTCATATTGATTTATTCATAATAACATTAATAAAGGTGAATATTATTAACAATATTAATATTTTTATTGATATTATTAATATTATAACAAATATTATTGGTATTTTTAACACTTTTATTACTATTATTATTAATATTATTAAATTTGTATTATTATTATTATCATTAGTATTATTAATAATATTATCATTATTATTATTATTAATATTAATAATATATTAATATTATTAATATTATTGCTAATATTATTGTTTTTATTATTATTTCTAATATTGGTAGTTATAATATTATTAAAATTATAATTATTGTTATTATCAGTATTATATTTTTCTTTTTAATATTTTTAAAGTTTTTAATATTATTAATATTTATAAAAAAAATATTATTAATGTTATTGATAACATTATTATTATATGTTTTTTAATATATTGAATATTATTAATACTTCTATTCATATTATTTATATTTACATTAATAATACTTTTAATATTACTATATTATTATCAACATTATTTATATTTATATAAAAAATAGTTTTAATATTATTAATATTTTTTATATTATTTTCAGTTATATTAAAAATATTTGTGATATTATTGTTATTATTATAATAGTTAATAATAATATTATCAATAATGTTATTATTATTTATGTTAACATTAATATTCTTAATTCTAATATTATTATTATTATTAATGTTATATTTATTACCCGTATTAATATTATTAATAATATTAGTATTTTAAATTTTATTAATTTATTATTGTTATTATGAATCTTATTAATATTATTTTTATCAATATTATTA